>Ga0268262_10001658_pt1 | contig 27148 bp, 23 predicted proteins | sample TergutNc150P3_FD_190354 | JGI IMG/M metagenome (GOLD analysis project Ga0268262, IMG submission 190354) | Nasutitermes corniger P3 segment gut microbial community from laboratory colony in Florida, USA - Nc150 P3 (SPAdes) (version 2) | ecosystem: Host-associated > Arthropoda: Insects >... | reverse complement strand
TATAGTAAAAAAATGATGTATAAAATTAAAGCAATAATTATAGACGATTATGACGAAATAATAAATTTATGGAAAAATACTGACGGTGTAGGCTTAAGTGAAAAGGATGATTTAAATTATATAGATAAAAGAATAATTGAATAAAAGTGGCAGGCACATGAAACGAATATTAAACATTTACAAAACCTGCGTAGCAACAGCAATGTCAAGGGCGTTAACTTACAGGCTTAATTTTATTCTTTCAATGTTAATATTTTTGTGTTTTAATTTGTTTCTTCCCTTGACGACAATACTCATTTACAATTCGGGCGCAAGTTTTCCTGGCTGGAGTTTTTACGAAGTGCTACTAATACAATCCATTTTTACCTTATCACTCGGACTGGCGTGGATCTTGTTCAGCAATGTGTTATGGTCAACAATGCAGCACATACGTGAGGGCAGTTTTGAAGTAGTCCTGTTGCGTCCGGTAAACCCGCTATTTTTTTTAATAGCATCCAACTTTGACACCAGAAGTATTGGTGTTTTAATAGGAGGCGGCGTAATGTTCGGCATTGCAATAGCGCATACAGGGATTGTTTCTCTCTCCGCTATCGTGCAGTTTTTACTTTTATTTACGGCAGGGTTTGCGGTAATGACCGGTTTTCAAATGATCATGGCGGCGACATCGTTCAAGTGGGTGGGAAATTCACGCTTGCCGGACATTCTGGACAGTATACTATCATTCGGAAGATACCCTGTGTCAATATTTCCGCAGGCAATAAAAATGCTCACGTCATTCATAATTCCTGTAAGCATGATCGGGTTTTTTCCGGCAAGCGCATTATTGGGGAGGCTTGATCCTGTTGTGTTAATTTCAGTTATACCCTGTATATTGTTCATGTTTTTTGGTATATGGCTGTATCACTATATGGTTAGATTATACGAAGGTGTAGGCGGCTGACATGAATATAATAAAAGTAAATGATCTTGTTAAAACCTATACAACCTTCAAACGCGGAAGCGGAATGAAGGAAACCTTGCAGAGTTTCTTTAAGCGGGAAAAAGTAATTGTCAACGCCGTTGACCATATATCGTTTACTGTTGAAACAGGCACTATATGCGGTGTACTCGGTCCAAACGGCGCTGGCAAGTCTACCACGATAAAAATGCTCTGCGGCGCTTTGTATCCAACTTCCGGAGAAATTGACGTTATGGGATATTCACCCAGCAAAGACCGCAAAAGGTATGTGCGGGAAATCGGTGCGGTATTCGGACAACGTTCACAACTAATCTGGGATATTCCGCCTATTGACAGTTTTAACATGAACTGTGCAATTTACGGAATAACGCAGGCAGAGTACAAATCGCGCCTTGACGAATTGGCCGAAATGTTTGGGGTTCGGGAAGATATGCACAAGCCAACAAGGGTACTGTCGCTTGGCGAGCGTATGAAGTGTGAATTTATAATGGCTATGCTTCACAAGCCAAAGATCGTGTTTCTTGACGAACCTACAATCGGGCTTGACGTTATAGCAAAGGCAAAGATACGCGAGTTCATCCTGGGCGTGAACAAAACGGGTACAACTTTCATTCTTACAACTCACGATTTAGAGGACGTAAAACAACTTGCGGATAATATTATAATAATTAACCACGGCGCAAAGGTATTTGACAACACATTGGAAAATTTACAGCTCAGTCTTGGGGAGAAAAAAATCGTTGAGTTGACGCTGGAACAGCCGTTCAATATCGGCGCGGTGCTTCCCGACAGTGTAAGAATGCTTGAGCAAAAATCTCCGCTGGAAATTACTCTGGAAGTTGACACTTCAAAAACCGCTATCGGTGATTTTATCAAATTTCTTTCAAGCAAGTTTGCGATCTCTGACATAGCGGTAAAGGAACTGCCAATGGACGAGATAATTACGCAGATCTATCGGGAAACAGAAAACTCTTTATAATTTGACTTTCTCGCTTAAGTACCATTATAATTAAATAAGAGAGGAAAATCATGAATGAAAGTTGTTTTGGATGTACCACCTGCGCTAGTGCTGATAAACCCCTGGAAGAATTTATTGCGAAATTGCCGATGGAGACTTCCCATCACAGGGTGGAAGGCCAGTCAACTAAATGCGGCTTTGGCTTGCAGGGGGTGTGCTGCAGGCTCTGCGCAAACGGCCCTTGCAGAGTAACTACAAAATCACCAAGGGGCATCTGCGGTGCTTCTGCTGACGTGATGGTTACGCGAAACTTGCTTAGGGCTGTTGCTTCCGGTTCAGGCTGTTACATTCATGTGGTAGAAAATACAGCTCTTAATTTGAAAAATGCCGCGCTTGAAAAAGGAAAGCTCAAGGGCCTTGATGCGCTTCAACGGCTTTGCAAACTGTTCGGCGTTTCCGGCAAAGACGATCACGAAAAAGCGCTGAATGTGGCAGACGCGGTTCTTAACGATCTCTATAAACCTGAATACATTAAAATGGACTTAGTAGAGAAAATGGCTTATCCTCCCAGATTTAAATTATGGAAAGAATTGGGCATACTCCCCGGCGGAGCGAAGGCCGAAGTTTTCCACGGTGTTGTAAAATGTTCTACCAATCTTAATTCCGATCCGGTGAACATGCTTTTGGACTGTCTTAAGCTTGGCATCTCCACGGGTATCTACGGTCTAACCCTTACCAATTTGTTGAACGACGTTCTTTTGGGTGAGCCAGAGCTGCGTCCCGCGCCGGTCGGTCTTAAGGTAATAAATCCCGATTACATCAACATAATGATCACGGGCCACCAGCACACGATGTTTGTTCATTTACAGGAGAGACTCACTCAGCCTGATGTGGTTGCATCGGCAAAGGCTGCGGGTGCTAAAGGCTTTAAACTTGTCGGCTGTACCTGCGTGGGCCAGGACTTGCAGCTCCGAGGCGCTCATTACACCGAGGTCTTTGACGGCCACGCCGGAAACAACTACACAAGCGAGGCGATTCTTGCCACAGGCGCAATTGACGCTGTGCTTTCAGAGTTTAACTGCACATTGCCCGGAATAGAAACAGTTTGCGACGAGCTTCTTATAAAACAAATATGTATTGATGATGTAGCAAAAAAAGCAAATGCGGAGCTTATCCCATTTGACTTTACTAACCGTGAGGCGCAATGCGAAAAGATCATCAGTAAGATAATTGCCGCTTACAAGGAAAGGCGGCAAAAGGTAAAACTCAACCTTGCTCCCGAACACGGCAACGACAACACCCTTACAGGAGTGAGCGAAGTCTCGCTTAAAAAATTCCTTGGCGATTCGTGGAAACCGCTAATCGACCTTATCGTGTCAGGCGATATTAAAGGCGTTGCTGGAGTAGTCGGCTGTTCAAGCCTTGTCGCAGGCGGTCACGATGTGCTTACGGTCGATCTTGTAAGAGAGCTTATTGCCCGCGACATCATCGTCCTTACGGCGGGCTGTTCATCAGGCGGGATTGAAAACTGCGGCCTTATGGTTCCCGATGCGGCGGAACTGGCCGGGCCAAAGCTCAAGGCGGTGTGCCGGAAACTCGGTATTCCCCCTGTGTTGAACTTCGGCCCCTGCCTTGCCATAGGACGGCTGGAAATTGTCGCCACCGAGCTTGCCGAAGCTATCGGCATCGACATCCCGCAGCTTCCGTTGGTGCTTTCCGCCGCCCAATGGCTTGAAGAGCAGGCCCTTGCGGACGGATGTTTCGGCCTTGCTCTGGGCCTGCCCCTTCACCTGGGTCTTCCCCCGTTTGTAACCGGCAGTAAAGTAGCGGTTCAGGTGCTTTGCCAGGACATGATTTCTCTTACCGGCGGTCGGGTGATCATCAACAGTGACGCAAAAGAGTCCGCAAATCTGCTTGAAAATATCATCAACGAAAAACGCGCAGCCTTGAAGATATAGGGGGCACTTAATGAAGCGCATTATTATTGAACAGGATAAATGCGATGGCTGCAAAAATTGCAGCATTGCCTGTATGCAGGCTCACCGTGAGCTGACTGCGACAGGAAGCAGCGGAACGGTTTACGATCTGGATCTTCTTGACCCTAAAAACGAGGCTCGTCATACCATCACCAACTATCGAAAGGGCGGTTACGTTCCTGTCTTTTGCCGTCATTGCGCCGTGCCTGACTGTGTGGGCGCGTGTATGTCGGGGGCTTTAAAAAAGGATCCCGTCACTGGTCATGTGCAGTACGACGAGAAACGTTGTGGTACATGTTTCATGTGCGTCATGAGCTGCCCTTACGGAAATATCAAGCCGGACAGCGCAACGCGAACAAGAATCCTCAAGTGTGATTTTTGCAAGAATGATAATGAAGAACCAAATTGTGTAAAGTCCTGTCCCAAAGAAGCTATTCATGTGGAAGAAGTTGATGTGGGGGTAATGTAGTATGAAGCATTTAATAATCGGCGCAGGGGCCGCGGCCATAAGCGCGGTAAGGACAATTCTAAAAGAGAAAAGCGATGACACTGTAGTAATAATATCGCAGGATGAAGAAGTTTATTCGCGCTGTATGCTGCACAAATTTATTTCAGGCGAGAGGGATGCTGAAAGCATCAACTTTATTAACGACGATATTTTAAAATCGCCGAGAGTCCAGTGGATAAAGGGCAAGACTGTCACTCGCCTGGATGCCGCTACAAAAACAGTTTACGCCGGGGAAGAAAAGATCGCTTCAGGAGACACCGTGCTTATCGCAACCGGATCGGACAGCGTAACCCCTCCCATAGGTGAGCTTAAAACCGCGAAAAACGCTTTTGGCCTTCGCCACCTTTCCGATGCCCGCGCCATTACAGAGCAGGCGAAGAAAGCGAATGAAATTGCCGTCATAGGCGCGGGACTTGTTGGTCTTGACGCGGTGTACGGCATCCTTGAATCGCCCGGCGGCGATAAAAAAAAGATCACCGTAGTTGAAATGGCGTCTTCCGTTTTGGCGATCAACCTTGATGCCCACGCAGCCGAAGCGTATCAGCGGCTTTTTGAAAAGAAAGGCGTTGCTTTTCGCCTTGCCCGCAAAGTGGTAAACACAAGGAGTAATGCCGGAAACATTACCGCCCTTGAGCTGGACGACGGCGAAATAATCTCCTGCGATATGGTGATTATGGCGGTGGGCGTGAGAGCGGCAACGGCTCTCCTGGCAGAAAGCCTGGCTTCCGAAGGGAGAAGCCTTGAGCTTACTGAGCGAAGAGCAGTGAAAGTGGACGATTACCTGGCAACTAATGTTTCCGGCATTTACGCCGCCGGGGATGTCGCTGGGCTTTCCGGCATTTGGCCTAACGCCCAAAAACAGGGAGAGATGGCTGCCTACAACATGACCGGAACCAGATGGGCCTATGACGACCGTTTCGCCATTAAAAACACCGTCAACTTTTTCGGCCTGTTGTCTTTGTCACTGGGCGCTATCAATCCATTGGACGGAGATAAGACCCTTGTAAAAGAAGACAGAAACAATTACCGCAAGCTCATTTTGAGGGACGGTATTCCGGCTGGGATTATTCTTCAGGGTGAAATCGGCGAAAAAGGTTTTTGGCTCTATCTTATTAAAAACAGGATACGCATTGACAACCTGGGCAAGAGCCCCTGGAACGTGAGTTACGCCGATTTTTACGGAGTGGAAGCAAACGGCGAGTACAAGTGGGTTGTTTAAATAAGCGACAATCTTTCTTTTGCCAAGTCGCAATATTTTTCTTCAATCTCAATTCCAATGAAAAATCGGTTGCCTATATCTTTACATGCAATGCCCGTAGTTCCGCTGCCGCAAAAAGGGTCCAATACAACATCGTTTTCTTTTGTTGAAGCAATGACAATGCGTCTTAAAAGATCCAGCGGTTTTTGAGTGGGATGTTTCCCTTGCTCTTTTTCACCGGATTTTGGCGTCGGTATCGACCAGACGGATCGCATTTGCGTGTTTTCCTTTTTTAACTTGTCTTCCGGAAAATGCCCGTTCTTCATTTTTTCATAATTAAAAGTGTGTTTTGCTTTTTTGTCTTTACGCGCCCAAATAATGGTTTCGTGCGACGCTGTAAAAAATCGGCAGCTTAAATTGGGAGAAGCGTTTGGCTTAAACCACGCAATATCATTTAAGAAATGAAAATTATTTTTTTGCAGAAGATATCCGCATTGATAAATGCTATGGTAAGTCCCTGAAATCCAAATTGTTCCTTCGGCTTTCAATATGCGGCGGCAGGCGGCGATCCATTCATTGTGAAATGAGTTATCTGTTTCAAAACCGCCGCTCTTATCCCACTTGCCTTTATTTACGCTTGCCATTTTTCCGTTTTGGCAGGTAAAGCCGTTATTTGAAAGCAGGTACGGCGGATCGGCAAAAATCATATCGATGGAATTCTCGGGAATGTGTTGCAATACTTCCAGGCAATCATTGTTGAATATTATGGCATTTTCTGATTGATAATAAGGCTTGAATGTGTCCAAGATAGAATTTACATCATTCAATATTTCTATTGTTCTTTCCGGCATTGCCTTGATGTTGGGCGCATTGTCCTTATTTCACAGCGCTGCTTCCCACAGATTCCCAAGAGAAATATTCAGGCCCGGCAGAGTAGTTACAGGTACGCTGCCATCCCCTTTATAGACGGAGCTGATAAAATGGCCGTTTTCGTAAATATGAACCAGTATCCTTTTTTCTTCCGGGTCAATCACCCAGTATTCCTTTACTCCGGCTTCAAGGTAATCATGAAATTTCAAAAAGAACTCACAATAGGTGCTTAATGGGGACACAATTTCAGCTACCAAATCCGGCGGGCCGTTTACAGTACCCTTGTTGAGTTTTTCCTTATCGCAGACAACAAGCAAATCGGGCTGTACAATCGTGTCATCAGAATTATCCGCTTTCGGGAACAGGCGCACGTCCAGCGGGGCGGCAAACACCCGGCAGGATTTACCCTTAAGCCAGTTAGCGAACTGCATTGACAACTCCATCAGCAAAGCCTGATGGGTAATTGACGGGGAAACTATCTGAAAAACTTTCCCGTTTATGAGCTGGTACCTCTCCAGGCCTTCCCAGCCCAGATAGTCTGCGTAAGTATAACGGCTATTTTCGTCATATTCCGGAACACGTGTTGGATCGGACATAAATTACTCCCTACTTCCTATTCCCAATTCCCCTGTTTTATCGGAACTTATTTCACCCACCGGCTCCACGATTATATCCGAAGGTATTTCCAAATAGGAAAGCACCGCCAACTCCGGCAATTGCTTCCTGGTTGCTTCCTTCACAGAAAATCTGGCTTTGGGCGAACAGAGGATCACAGGCGGGAAACCCCTTTCTTTCATTCCACGCGCTGCGCCAGTGATTGTTTCAGTCCAGTCCTCCAAAAGAGGATTGTCCTGCGATTGGTCTACAATTTTTCTTTCCAGTTTTGGATCCAATGTCAGTACCCGCAAGGTGAGCCTGTCATCGGCATATTCCATACAAATTTGTCTTTTAAGGGACTGGCGTATCCGCTCGATGATCAAATCGCTTGGGACAGGCCCGAAACTGCCCCAGTCGGCCAGGGTCTCTAATATAACGGCAATGTGCCGAATCGAGACCTGTTCGCTCACAAGGCCCTGGAGGATCTCGCGGATAATACCCAGGGAGAGGAGGCCTTTTACTTCTCCGGTAACAACAGGGTACTGTTCTTCCGCCGCGTCCAAAATGGCCTCTACCTCGTCCCTGCCAAGCAATTCCGGGGCGCGCTGCTCAATAATTTCTTCCGCGTGGCGTACAAGGGAAGAAGTCGCGAATTTTGCCGCCAGGCTGATGTTTTCCGATTTGCTTATTATTTCAGGAATCGCAGTATCGTACCACCCAAGTTCCAGCCTACCCCTGCCGGCTTCAAGCCCCTTGAAGAGAATTCTATATTCGTCATCTTTGAGTTTAGCGCTTCTTGAAATTCGGAAAGGCGGAAGGGAAATTCCCAAAAGCCTGATTAACTTTTTCCGTATCGTGTTTAACGGCTGGGCAAGGAGCTTGTCCCTGCCGGGCTCTTCTCCGGTAAGGGCAAAAAGGGAACTTCCCATTTCAAGGGACAATGGCCGTGGGATTTTGATTGGCAGGCCCAGGCGGTCATTTCCGGACGCAGGCGGCTTCCTTTGAAACCTGCTTGAATCCAGTTTGACAAGGGCCAGGGAAACATCCCTGTAGGAAGCTTCCGTGATCGCATCTCCCGCTTTACAGTGGGAAGCCAGGTTCTTAGCCAACGCGATGTTTTTTATTATCGGCACACCCAAATTTCCAGCCGCCCAAACAAGGGCTTCCGCCGAGGCACCTTTTTCAAGAAAAACAACCATTGGAGCAAACATATTTTCTTCGTCATATTTAAGGCCAATAGCGGCTTCTTTTCCGGTAATTATCACGTCGCAGAAACGAATGCAGGAATTAAAGACAGATGCGGCGGCTTCCGGTGAGAATTCGTTTTGGTTTTTCTTGGCATCTTTCATGCGGATTCCATTTTACAGCGTATCTGGGGTATCCAGCAAGGCCGGCAGACGCATACTGGTTTCAATATAGCCCATGCGCCGTTTTTTCACGTCAATGTCAAGCAGGGCATAGCCGTCTCTCTCAAAAACCTTAAAGCCGCGGATTGCCACAGGATCGCTTTCGGAAAGACCGGCTTCGTCGGCAATTGAGCCACGGACTACTTTTTTTACCAGGTATCTGGAAAAAGCACTGCCTCCTGTTTGGGTGGTTAAGACAAGGCCGAAAAGAGGCCCCGTAATGCGCTCCCTGGTGTCGGTTTGGGCCGCATTTGCCATGGGAACTTCAGGCCGACTTGCAAGTCTGATCGTATATTTTTCCGTCTTTCCCTGGGGAAGCTCAAGCTCCAGAGTTACCAGCTCTCCGGGACTTAAAGGGAAGATCCTGTCCTGCAATGCCGGAATGAGCGCTCCCTGGGGGGCTCTGACCGCTTCTCCGTTGATAGTCTTAATGACGGAGCCTTCGCGGATTTGTTGCTCCGCTGCGGGGGTGAAAGGGGCCACATAGAGAATCTCGGCTCCGTTTATGCTTTCGCAAAGCGAAAGACCAAGCCAGGGACGTTCCGCTTTTCCTCCGGCGATCATTGCCGGAAGAGCCGCCGCCAACCTTTCGGCGGGAACCGCGAAATTAAGCCCCTGGTACTGTTCAATTCCGGCAAAAACAATGCCTACCAGGCGTCCGGTCATGTCCACAACCGGCCCGCCGGAATTCCCATGGTTCACCGCAGCGTCTATTTGAATCACGTCTCCAATCTGCACAAGCCTTCGTCCCAGAGCGGAAACAATTCCCTGCGTTACTGTCTTTTCAAGTCCCACAGGAGAACCTATGGCGTAAATGGTTTCACCGATGTTGGGTATTATCCAGTCCACAACAGAATAGACGTATTCGGGAACCACTTCCGTTTTAATAAGCGCCAAATCCATGGCTTTGTCCCAGCCGATGACTCTGGCAGGTATGCGGGGACTTGAAGAATCCCCCATGCGTACATACATGCGCGAATAGCCTTTATAGGAAGGATCAACCTCACTGGAAATAACATGGTAATTTGTGATGAGAAGCCCCGTTGCATCCACAAAAAACGCTGAGCCCAGCACGTTGTCGGGAATGCCTATGCCCTGCTGTATCTTTACGCCCCTTTCAACCAAAACGGTAGCCACACCCTTGATCATGTCCGTCGGGGTGTCCCTTCCCTGCGCGTAGGCTTTTAGCTCCTGGGGTATCTGTGCTCCTCCTTCCATATCTTCCATAATGGAAAGGAAAAAAGCCGCTGTCCGCCTCTGCCTTACCTCCGCCGCCTTTCTTAAAAAAAGCAGAGCGTCATCAAAAGACAGGGGCTTTAAGTTATGGGCCCTGACTGCCGCAAGAAAAGCCGGCAGGTTTTTTCCTTCCGAAAGCTGTTCCTTTGCGTATTCCAAAACAAGCTCCGGTTCTTCACCTGTGCTTTCCGCCTTGATTCCCAGGCTGGCAAGGGAACGGGCAAGAGAGGTTGCATTGGCCCAGCGCTTTTCTTCAATCGCCTTGATCTGCGCGTTTATTAGATTTTCCGACGCTTCCTCTCTCAGGTCAACGAGCTTGCTCAGGACATTAGGATCGGAGTTATCGGGTTTTGCACTTCTTGCGCCGTATAAAATGTCGTAAATCTCTAGCAAATGAATGGCTTTGGCAGGATCATCCTTTACCTGCTTTGATATGTCATCAATTCGAAAATCTTTTACTGATTTTGGCGGAGTCAGCTTCCTTTCCGCCGCCGACTGGGTGTTACAGGACGCGAGAAACAGCGAAAGAATCAGCCACGGTAAAATTTTATGCTTCATAATTCTTCCCAATCGTCTACTGTAACGACACGATCGTATACCCGATCAAAATCCCAAAGCTCTTCGAGCTCCATTTGCCGGTATTCTTTCCTGAAAAAACGAACCGTATCCATCTTGCCGTTAAAATCCAAATCCAGGCGCTGATGCTGGGGCCTGCCCCGGAGAAAATCGGTTTCGCTTACCATTAAGTTGCCTACATATTCCCTTGCCCTAACCGGAATGCCCTGTTCCAGCTCCACTACCTCAATGCCGCCGGGAAATTCCAGGCTGGGCCTTTCCACACGAAGCGATTTTGAAACCAAAACTCTGCGGGTCAGCGGCGGGTTCAAAGGATCCCAGCGGGGAAAAAGCGTCCCGCCGCCAAAGAGATTGACAAATCTTACGGGATTAAAAAAGTGATCCAAAGGCCGCGGTATAAACTTTGTTCCGTCCAGGAGAACTTCCAGAATCGCGGGGTAACGCTCCCAAAAAACTTCTGCCTGCTTCCGCCCTGAATTTTCAGGCGGCAAAAACACCATGCCCCACCATGGAACACCGGCCTCGTAATTAATGATAAGGTCGTGAATGCCGTCCTGATTTAAATCGATAAATGAATACTCAAGCAGTCCCCTGTGGTACTTCACAGTGGTTTCAGGGACTCCGTCCTTATCCGAGTCCTCGGTGATAATTCCGGTATATGCGGCAAGCCGATTTTTCAACGCGGCTTTTGAGTTTTCAGTGCGAAAAAGTTCCCAGACTTTGTCCAAAAGCGCGATATCAAAAGAATTCGCGTAAGGGCTAAAGATTTCGTCCAGAGCGGTCTCTTCATCAATAACGCCCAGCTTTAGAGAAACAGGGATGGACTGGAGCGAGGGATTATTTACCGCCCTATAAGCCCTTACCAGCCGCCTGCCCTCTTCTGCATCGCGGATAAAAGGCGAGGCCATCCATGCCAATTCAGGATCGTCCTGGATGAGCAGGGGCAGGCGGCGGATTATTATTTCCAGAAGATACAGATCATCCCTTTCGGGGTTTCTTCCGGCGGCATCCTCGTTTGAAAGGAAATCGAGGAATATCCGTACCGGCTCAGTTTCGCGGGGATAAACGTCCAGCGCATCCCGCATATTACGGCGGAAATCCGGAAGGCTGTAATTTACCAGAGCTTTAAGGGTAAGAGAAGCTTGCCTGGGGCTTTTGCTGACAACAGAAAGTTCTTGCAAGGCTTCCGGATAAAGTCGAAGGGCGATCAAGGTTTCCGCTTTTAGAAGCCTGGCTAACTCCGGGTTGTAGATGACCCAGCGATCCACCAAAAGCGCCATATTCAGCGCCTCCAAAATAGAGGCCCTGGGTTTGTTTTCGTGAACCCTTGTTATAGCAAGAAGATAGCCAATGTCGGAAGAAACATCGGCGAAGTCAGCGGCGCGTTCAAGGCCGGAATGGGCTTCGCTCCACAGGCCCATTTCCAGCGTGTTCTTTGCCCATTGCGCGTAACGATCCGATATTGCTCTGTTCCCTCTGGGCTCGTCCTGCGCAAAGCCATGTGGCAAGATTCCAAAAAGAAAAAGGAAGATAAATACCACGGAGTACTGCAATCCGACTACGCCGGATTGCTTGGAGTAACACGGAGTTTTTATATAATTTATATTTTCCTCTCCGTGAAACTCCGTGAAACTCCGTGGTAAAATTCTTGTCATATTAGCTTTCCGGCGAAGCAGGCTTGTCTATCAGCGATGTAGAATTTTCCCTTGGCGGAAAGCCCAAAAGCGATCTCACCTCATCGTCAACAAGTGTTTCCCTGACAAGCAGGGCTTCGGAAAGTTTTTGCAGTTTCTCTTTATGGCTGCCCAGAATTTCTTCAGCCTGCCGCTGCCCTTCATCCAGTATGCGTTTAATCGCCCTGTCAATTTTTTGGGCGGTTTCTTCCGAATAATCCTTGTGCCTGGCGATTTCTTTTCCCAAAAAGATAGGTTCGTCTTCCTGTCCGTAGGTAACCGGTCCCATCTCTTCCGCCATGCCCCATTCGCAGACCATACGGCGGGCCATCTCGGTTGCTTGCTCAAGATCCTGTTTTGTTCCTGTGGTTGTCTCATCATAAAATAATTTTTCAGCCGACCAGCCGCCGTAGCAGATTACGATGCGATCAAGTATCCATGCCTTTGTGCGGCTGTAACTGTCTTCTTCGGGGAGGGACATAGCCATACCAAGCGCGCGGCCATGGGGCACAATGGTAACTTTGTGAAGGGGATCCGCGTTTTTCAGAAAATAGTGCAGCAAGGCGTGGCCTGCTTCGTGAATCGCGGTCATGCGCCTTTCTTTGTCAGAGACAACAAGCGTTTTCCTGGCTACTCCCATCAAGACCTTGTCCCTGGCTTCCTCAAAGTCCGACATCTCTACCCTGGTTTTGTCCTTGCGCGCGGCAAAGAGAGCCGCTTCGTTTACCAGGTTCGCTATGTCCGCGCCGCTCATGCCGGGAGTCGCCCTCGCGATTCTGCTCAGATCAACTTCATCGTCAAGCGGAATTTTTGCCGCATGAATTTTAAGAATATCTTCCCGCTCCTTGATGTCCGGCATAGCCACAACTACCTGGCGATCAAAACGTCCGGGTCTGAGCAGGGCCGGATCAAGCACGTCAGGGCGGTTGGTCGCGGCAAGAATTATCACGCCGTCTTTGGAATCAAAACCGTCCATTTCAACCAAAAGCTGATTAAGAGTCTGTTCCCGCTCGTCATGGCCGCCCCCGTAGCCTGCCCCGCGGGTACGCCCAACCGCGTCCAGCTCGTCAATGAAAATTATGCAGGGAGCGCTGCGCCGCCCCTGCTCAAACAGATCGCGGACGCGGCTTGCGCCGACGCCAACAAACATTTCAACAAAGTCCGAGCCTGACATATGGAAGTAAGCGACTTTTGCTTCCCCGGCCACCGCTTTTGCCATTAGGGTCTTGCCTGTGCCGGGCATACCTACAAGCAGCACCCCTTTGGGTATGCGTGCGCCCATCTTGGTAAACTTCTGCGGATCTTTCAGAAAGGAAACAACTTCTTCAAGTTCATACTTGGCGTCCTTTTGGCCGGCCACATCCTGAAAGGTGATCTTCTTCCCTTCATCCTGGTACCTCTTGGCACGGCTTTTGCCAAACTGAAAAGCCTTGTTTCCCGTGCCCTGCATATTTCTGAACATGAACCAGATAAAGCCAAAACCAATTATCCAGGGGAGTATATCCAAAAGCAGCCTTAACGGGCTTATTCCACTGGAAGCCCCGGATACGCTGACCCCCTTTTCCCGTAACATTGGAATAAGATCAGGATCCTGGTAAGGGATTTGGGTTCTAAACAGTTGCCTGTTTCCTTCGTTTCGTCTTATGCCCTCAATAATATTGTTATCGTGGATTGTTACATCTGTAATCTCGTTGAGTTCCAGGGCTTTTGTAAAAACCGAGTAGGGTATTTCCTGTTTTGCGGGCGCTTCGTTGGACCTAAAGAAATAAGCTATAAAAAGGCCAGCCATCAGGAGAAAAAAAATCAACGCAAAACGATTCGGCTGCCCGTTGCCTTTTAAATTCGGGCGGGGGGGAATCTTGTCTTTTTGATCGTCAAGCATCTATGCCCTCGTGTTTCAGTGAAATTTCAAAAAATGAATGACAGCATACTCTGTCTTTTGTATTATCCCTGCTTATTACGGTAAAACCCCCGCCTGTAGTACCTCCGGTACCAGTAGCACCTGCGGTGCTATAAGCAATAAAAGCGGCCGTCCCCAGCGCGTCACAGGCCGTGATAATTGCCACATACCTGGAACGCTCCCTACTATTAAGTATATCGGAAAAATGGCGTTTACGCCCCCCCTTGTAAATGAAATCACCCGCTATATGGTTACGAAAAACTACAGGAAGATTAGCGCTAAACCCTGTGTTTGTAGGCGTTTGGGAATATCCCGCCTCGATACACAGAGACAGGTTTTTTCCGGCGCCAAAAACCTCTCCTTTAAGAGTATAGAAGCCTGCCTCTTTAATCAACAAGGAAAAACCACGGCGTTTTTCCGCGGTTTGGTCACGCGGAGAGGCTGGTGTCAGAGTAATGAAGCCGTTCCGCCTGTCCAGCTGCGCCGGGCCCAGATCCGTCGCCGTTCCCTCTCTTACAGCGCGGCGAATAGCAGAACGTCTGGGAATTTGAAAAGGCATTTTGCTGTCCCGTTCCGCCAGCAAATCCACTGCGGCGAAAACGGCTTCTTCACGCAAGATGGGCGGGGCGTTTAAGAAATCCTCTTCGCGAAGTTTCAGAAGCGCTTCGCCGGGCAGATCCTCCCACGGAAGGCGTTTTTTGGCTTCCGATTCCAGGAAATCAGCGATTTGCTCCTGAGTTTCCGCCAGGGCCAAAACAGAACTACGCCAGGTTGGGAAATGGGCGTCCAAAACAGGAACGAGTTTATGCCTAACGCGGTTACGCAAAAAGGAAATGTCATCATTGGTGGAATCAGTTCTATATTGTATGCCTTTTTCTTCCAGGTAGTCTAAAACATTTTGGCGGCTTACATCCAACAGCGGCCTCAGGATATGGCCCTTGTTTCGCATCATGGGGGCAAGCCCCGCAGGCCCCGAACCCCTTAGGAAGCGCATTAGCAGGGTTTCAAGCAAATCGTCCCGCGTATGGGCTGTAAGTATCCAATCGGCTTTTACACGCCGCCTTTCGGCGCTCAATGCCCTGTGGCGAAAATGCCGCGCCGCCGCCTCTATCCCTGTCCTGTTCTTTGAAGCAAAGGCCGCGATCTTCCCTCTTGGAACAGTAATTACCCGGCATGGAACTTTCAGCTTTTCGCAAAGCGCCTGGACTGCCTTTGCGTCCCCCAGGCTTTCTTCAGCCGTCCTTATGCCATGCTCCACATGAACGCAGAAAAGACTATATAATGCTTCCTTGCGCAACGCCGCCAGCACTGCCAGCAGAGCGGTAGAATCCGCGCCCCCGGAAACTGCCGCGAGGTATACGGTTCCCGGCTTATAGTTTTCCAGGGCGGCGTGAAGGCGGACTTCAAAAGGGGTCATTGGGTTTATTATATATGATTTTGTTTACACTGTTTATTCGCAGGCGGGTTTAATACCCCGCCCTTTAGGGCGTAAAAAGTTACTTCACTGTGAATTGTTTGTGAAGGTATTAAACCCGCATAAAATCCATTCTTATCAGAACCAACATACCTCGCCCTTCAGGGCGAGGTTGTTGATTAAGGATATCTGGCTTATCGATTATGCAAAATATTATCTATTTCCTTATCAAGGATTAATAAAATGGATTTCTTTTTATTTTGTATTTCAGATTCTGATTCTAAAGGAATTTTATCTTTATCTTGAAAAATAACCAATGGATCAACATCTAGCGCTTTGGCGATTCTTTCAATAGTTGATAGTTTTGGGACGTTTTTATAGATTTCCATTAAGCCAATATAACTGGTTGCCGTATTACAGGCTTCAGCCAGTTTCTCCTGGGAAATTCCTTTATCTTTGCGTATACGCCGAATATTATCAATGACGAGCCGTTCCAAGTACATCCCTATATTATTATTGCTATAAATCTCAATTATTTATTGACAAATATGATATATTCTTATATTATATTTGATATAATTATGGTTATTTTACCCCAATTTATATCTTTTTTTACATGTCCTAAAAAAGGTCAGTTTTTTGAAGGCTGTACCAACGCCATTCTCCATAAACCCTTATTTCGAATACTGTTTTGTCTTCTGATGTGCGCTTTTTTCTATACTGTTGTTTTTTTCATATATCCAATCCAATTTGAAACAAACGATGATCCCGGACAGATGTATATTTATGCTGGTTATTTGACAGGTAGGCCATCTGTATATATACCACATTCAGCGTGTTCAATTTTTTTAGGTTACATTGTAAGCGGATTGTATGGACTTTTTCCTGCATTTCCCTGTTATTCAATCTTTTTTATAACTGTCATGCTCATTTCCAGTGTTATTGTTTCGTATTGTATCATTGAAACCGCTGGCAAGTGCGGAACATCTTTACTTATCACTGCCTTGTTCTGTGTGCTATTTCTTTGTGTATTTACGCTTCGTCCTTTCGTCTTAATACAATTTACAACCGTTGCCGCTTTTCCGGCTGCGGCATCTATAGCACTCGCAATTACGTTTGAGCCTTTAAGCAGGGGTAAAACAACCATACGTTGCGCTTTGATAGCTATCCTGATTTTGCTTTCCTATGTTATTAGAAGAGATGTTTTTACTCCCGCTGCGGTCATTTTATGCGGCGTTCTCTTTTATAAGTCCCTTAATGCAAAGAGAATGATTATTTTGTTTTTGGCAATAACAGCGTTTGTTTTGGTTGGTATTATTGCGGATAAAAATATTACCGCTCATGTGCAAAAAAGTCCGGAATGGGCAGCGTATAACAATTTCAAAAAACGGTTTATGCCTAATGGAGAAGTTTTGTCTGTACGGGATCTTGAGGAAATGGGCCTGGAACCGATAGAACAGTTTTTAATTTCGGATTGGTGCTTTTTGTTGGAATGCCTGAATGATGGCTCCTTGTTAAATGCTGCCAACGTGCCTGAAATAAAAAGCAGCCACAAATCGGTCGCTGTTAGGGTCAAAACCGCAACAAAGGCACTTATGCCTTTGTTGCAGGATCGGCATAGCAGGTTTTTATATTTCGTTTTATTTGCAATGTTTGTTTTTGCCTTTATCTTGCTGCCTACTGTACCGTCAACACAAGAAACACATGATATTCTGGGGTTGTTTTGTATTAGCAAATTGTTCTTGATATTAGCGTTTATTGTTTTTCATTGTTTTATCGCATATCTATGTCTGTTTGGTAGACAGTTTTTCCCCACAAGAGTTCAGTATACGCTTATGATGTTAATTGCTCCATATATAATTATTGCCTCATGCGCGCTATGCGGTAAATTGGTAAAAAAAGATTTTTATGAAAAGGCTCGTTTTTTCATTGTTTTTGCATTGATCGCCTGTATAGTATCGGGAATACAGCTATTATTAAGCAGCAACGAACTACAAGCAAGAAAAGATGCTCTTGAAGGTGGGAATAGCGTGATGGAAAGAATTGCTTTGCATTATCCTGATTGCTTTTTTATTTATGACAGTTCATTGCTAGCAGCCAGCTCATCGCCTTTTAAAGTATTTGGCAAAAGAAAACCAGTCAATCTTATGTTTTGGGGCGGCTGGAGCTACTTAAGCCCTATTTGGTACAGACAACTGCAACTTAATGGAATTGACGAATTAAATTATAGATCGTTTCTAAACGACAATGTTTTTTTGTTGTCTCGCTTTGATATAAATACTATTTACAACTATAACATGCTTTTTCCATACATGGAGAATAAATTTTCCGAAATAAATGGATTTTTTAACGTTGTTGCTGAATATCCTTTTATTGCTGGTGCTATTTATATCTATAAATTTTTTACAGCGAGTGAAGATTTATAGTTATACGCAAATAAGCTGATAGAAAAAAGGTAATGAAACTACGTTATCCGATATTACCGTTATTTGTTTCTACCTCGCCCCGCCCTGAACAGCTCCACAAAGCGGTCAGGAGAAATGTCTTTCGCCCCAAGGCCGGTTTTGTAATTCAGGGGCATTCCAAGATCGAGAAACGCAAAACCGTTTTCTTCAAGCCATCGGGTCATGAGGATCATCTGAACTGTTCCGGCGTTACCTTCTTCGTAGTAGCCTGAGTAGCTGGTGTAAACCCGCCCGACGACAACGCCGATTTCACCGGCTTTTAGCTCGCCTTCCCTGTAAACCGCGAAAGAGACGGGCCTTGCTTCCGTGTTGTCGCGGTGTATGCTTTTAAGAATTCCAACAAGCGGCGGGGTAAGCCAGTCTGAACCATGGACCTGTGCGCATTTATCAAGAATAAAATCAAAATCTGTGTCTACCCGCAGCTCGTATCGCGAAAGAAAGCGGCGGATGCTTTTCTTTATGTGCAGTTCGGGAAAAAACAACGCCGAGCGAACCAGGTGGAGCTTGGGAAGCAGAATGTAAAAAGGTTCTGCCTCTTCGCTTTTATTTTCCTCGCCGGAATCCTCGTCTTTAAGTTCCACGGACATAACCAGGAAGCCGGCCATCATAAGCCGGCGGATAAATGCTTCATCAAAATCCCTTGCGAGGCAAAATTCCTCAGCGTAATCTGTTTCCAGCATGGCATCGACAACAAGATCGCAATCGTCTGTTGGATCGATAAAGATATGCCCAGTGGGCAGATAACGAAGGGGATACATTTTATTACTATACATGACTTATTGACTATTTTCCGCTTTATTTGCGATTATAAAGCTATGTTTGCATGTCCGCCCTGTACCAGTAAATTTCTCCCCAGAGAATATCAGGGCATTGCAGAAGAATTATTTCCTCCCGATGGTTTTTCCGATGGTAATGGGCCTTCTATTGAAGCTGCCGGAGCTTTCGCCAACATACTTGGCATTGGAGAGGATTACAAGCGTCTCTGGAATAATTATCAGTCTGGCCTTACAGTGAGGAATTTTTTGGAGCATTTTCAGAATAATCTGGATCTTTTAATTCAAAAGACCTGGGTGGAAAAAGCGGACGAGGCGCGAAAGGAAGACCTTCAGGATCAGGTGCCGCCTTTTATCGCGTTTATAGAAAGCGGGGATTACGCCAAAGCCCTTGAAGAATTTGGCGCAATACTGGAAGAACTGGCGTATCTATTCTTTAGTACTCAGAGCCAAAAGGACGATTTTGCCGAATACGTTTTGCGGATTGATACGCAAATGGGGCTTTTTTGGTGGTACGGGGGACAGATCAACGGCGTAAAAGGAGCGCCTTGGGTAAAAAGCGTTGACAGAAACGTGATTTATGCCCTTCTGCTCCTTGGTATATGCTACCTTACGAATTTTTAATCATGGAAACAACAAATACTTTTGAAGATTTAAATTCCGGCGGATTGGACCCTAAGAGTCCGGCTACGGACTTTATCAGCGACTTTATAAAAGAAGACCTTAAAAACGGGCGTTTCGATCACGTACACACCCGCTTTCCTCCGGAACCCAACGGCTGGCTGCACATCGGCCATTGCAAGGCGTTTGGCATCGACTTCCTCATGGCGGAAAAATTCGGGGGGAAGTGCAACCTGCGCTTCGACGACACAAACCCGGAAAAAGAAGATCAATCCTACGTTGATGCCATCAAGCGGGATGTCAAATGGATGGGCTATGACTGGGAGGACAGGGAATACTACGCTTCCGATTACTACGAGTACCTTTACGAGCTCGCCGTAAAGATCATCAAAAAAGGAAAGGCCTATGTTGACGATCTTTCCGATGTGGAGATGAGCGAATACCGCGGCACGGCGGTTCCCGACAAGAACAACATTACCAGTACGCCTCCGGGGCGCAACAGCCCGTGGCGGGATCGTGGCGTGGAAGAGAATCTCGATCTTTTTTCGCGTATGAGGGCCGGGGAATTCCCCGATGGCGCAAAAACCCTCAGGGCCAAAATTGACATGGCCCATCCGAACCTTCTTCTAAGAGACCCGGTCATGTACCGAATCCGCCGCGAACACCATTACCGCACCGGGGACAAATGGTGCATCTATCCCATGTACGATTTTCAGCATCCCCTGTCGGATGCGAAGGAAGGAATCACCCATTCTCTTTGCTCCCAGGAATACGAGATTCATCGCCCGCTTTACGAATGGTTCATAGAAGAGGCAGAGGTGTTCCCTTCAAGGCAGATTGAGTTTGCCCGCCTTAACATAACCCATACCGTAATGAGCAAACGCTGGCTTTTGCGCCTTGTCGAAGAAAAGTACGTTTCAGGCTGGGATGATCCGCGAATGCCTACAATCGCGGGGCTGCGCCGTCGGGGATATACGCCGGAAGCCATACGCAGTTTTATCGCGCAAGTGGGAATCGCGAAAACCGACAGCATGGCGGACATCGCCTTTCTTGAATACTGCCTTCGGGAACACCTAAACAAAACCAGCCTGAGGGTAATGGCGGTCTTAAGGCCCCTGGAACTTGTTATCGACAACTGGCCGCTGGGCAAGGTTGATGAAGTTGACGCGGTGAACAATCCCGAAGACGAATCGGCGGGCAAGCGGAAAATTCCCTTTACAGGAAAGTTGTGGATTGAACGGGAAGATTTTGAGGAAGTCCCGCCGCCCAAGTATTTCAGGCTTTTCCCCGGCAACAGCGTGCGCTTGCGCTACGGCTACATTGTTACCTGTATCGGCTGCGACAAGGATGTGGCGGGAAACATTACAACGGTTCACTGTACTTACGATCCTGAGACAAGGGGCGGGAACGCGGCGGACAACAAAAAGGTAAAAAGCACTATTCATTGGGTTTCCGCTTCTCACGCAATTCCGATTGAAGTGCGAATTTACGACCATCTTTTTCCTGCCGAAAGGCCGATGGAAGTGGAGCCTGGCAAAACCTTTTTGGATAGCATTAATCCCAATTCTCTGGAAGTGATAAACAACGCCTGGGCCGAGCCATGTCTGGCAACGGCTAAAACAGGGGATCGTTTTCAGTTTGAACGGCTTGGTTACTTTGTTAAAGACCCCGATAGCGATACGCCCGGAACAGATGGCAAAAGCCGTCCGGTTTTTAACAAGACAGTGGGCTTAAGGGACACTTGGGCCAAAATAATAAAAAAAATATGATATATTATTTAGGCCCACGCCGTGTTACAATTTTAAAGAAACGCCCTCACCGGTTCGGGCGCTTAATTTGGCGGGGCCAAGATAGTAAAAAAGGCATAATACCTGATGGAAAGAAAACTTAGGGTAGGCATTCTTTTTGGCGGCAAATCTGCGGAGCATGAGGTGTCCCTGCAGTCCGCCAAAAATATTTTTGACGCCATTGATCGCGAAAAATACGAGCCAATACTTATAGGGATAGACAAAAGCGGTCGCTGGCTTTTAAACGACGAATCCAATTTTCTTCTTAACGCTAACGATCCAAAGCGCATTCGGCTTAACACTTCAAGCGACGCCGTTGCGCTTGTCCCGCAAAGCAAGGGAACAATATCAAATTTGTCGGCTTTAAAAAATGGCAGTGCCAATAACAGTGCAATAGATGTAATCTTTCCGGTGCTTCACGGCCCCTTCGGCGAAGACGGCACGGTTCAGGGTCTTTTAAAGCTGGCTGATATTCCCTTTGTGGGTTCCGGCGTTCTGGCTTCGGCAGTCGGCATGGACAAGGACGTGATGAAGCGCCTTTTGCGGGATGCCGGGCTTCCCATAGGAAAATTCCGCTCTTTGCGCGCTGATGATGATGTTCCCTCATACGAAGAAGTAAGCTCAGAACTTGGTTCGCCGGTTTTTATCAAACCAGCCAACATGGGATCATCGGTAGGTGTAAGCAAAGTTAAAAAACAAAGAGATTACCTCCCGGCTTTAAGGGATGCTTTTGAATATGACACCAAGGCAGTGATCGAAGAATTTATTCCCGGCAGGGAACTGGAATGTTCTGTTCTTGGCGGAAATGAGATCATGGCCTCTATTCCGGGAGAAGTAAAATCCAGGCATGAGTTTTATTCATACAACGCAAAATACATTGACAAGAAGGGCGCGGAGCTAATCATTCCCGCTAAAGTTCCTGTTGAAACAATCCAGCGTGTTCAGGAACTGGCAATTGCCGTTTTCAAAACCCTTTGCTGCGATGGACTTGCAAGGGTGGATTTTTTTCTTAAAGAAGACGGCAACATCATCGTGAACGAAATTAACACAATGCCGGGCTTTACAAAGATCAGCATGTACCCAAAACTGTGGGAGGTTTCGGGCATGTCTTACACACAACTGATCGACAAGCTGATAGGTTTTGCCCTGGAGCGTTTTGAAAAAGACAGGCAGTTGAAGACAAGTCTTTAGAGTTTACCTACGGGAGCGGGCAAGACCATTTTCCGCTTCCTTGTAGTCGGGGTTAATCCTGAGCGCCCTTTCGTAAGCCGTTACCGCCTGTGCAAAATCGCCCGCCGCTTCCCTTACCGAGCCAAGCCTGTACCACCATAGCGCGACATTCGGCTCAAGCCTTACCGCAGTTGAATAGGCGATGTCCGCATGATGGTAATACCCTTTGTAGCGGTAAATTTCACCGATGAAAAAATAAGCCACCGACGTACGTTCACCCTGGGGCACTGAATTGGTGTAACGTTGCATAAAACGCAGGGATTCATTCGGTTCATCCAGATAGAAATAAGCTTCTCCCATGGTTTCCATAACGCGGTACTCGTCTGAGTAAAGCCTTAACCCGCGTTCACCCCAGGTAATCACATCCTGGTATCGTTTCTGCCTTTGTAGGGCCCAGGTAAGCGCCGCGTAAGTATCGCGGCTGGCGGCGTTACGGGAAATATCATCAACGCTTATCCGTATCGCTTCGTTGTAGTAATAATCCGCTTCGCTCATGCGGTTGCGGCTTTCCAAATCCCGCCCTGTGCGGTAAAGCGAAATTACGTCCCTGTTGTTTTGGGTAAACGCCGGAGATATCAATAAAAGAAAAGCAAAACAGAAAAAGTGAATTCTCGTTTTCATACAACTCCGGTTTTACAGCCTGAGGAACAACATAAGATTTTAACATAATCCGCGTCGCAGTTGCCAGAACATGTCGCCGAGCCCATAGGGCGAGGTTCCTTTTTGGCGCGAATTGAATCCAAAACCTTGCGGGCATTGGCAAGACCGCGAACTTCCAGGAATCTGTCGGGCTTCTTGCTTTCTGTCTTTATTTCAAAGCCGCAGAATACTCTGTTAAATTGATCGAACGCACTTTCCTGAATGGCGCTTAAGTCGATTCCCGACAGGCGAATCAGCCTTGCAAGTTCCCTGACAGTCAAAACAATTTCTTCACTTTTAATATTGCCATCAGTGGATGTTTTATATTTTTTTGCAATGCATGGCGCAATTGATACACATATTTTTTGCGCGCCATTGCCACTATCGACATAATCCTTGAAATTCTGCTCGGAGCTTTTTACCTCTGAAAGAAGATTTGCCAAATCCGGATAAAACTCTTTGACAAACTTTGTACAGCCAGCTGAACAGCCTGAAATCATGGGAAGCCGACTGGAATTTTTAAGCCGATCAAGAAGCTCGTCGGCTTCTTCGTTTGCGCTCATTGTTTCAAACGATTCGGCGTCGTATACGCCTGAAAAGCCCATCCGTTTTAAGCCGGTAATAATTTTGCCGATTGAAATTGATTCCACTGGAAGGCCCAATTCGGCGCAAATAGCCTGGGCTGCCGATTGTGCAATCTTTATTACCATGTAATGTTTTTTCTCGTTAAGAAATGCCCACACTTCTCCGCTTTGGTCATGCTCGTAAATCGCGCCAACGGGGCAGACTTCGGCGCACTGGCCGCAAAGAACGCAGGCGCTGTCGGAGAGGGCCTGGGCGTAAGGGGTGCGAATTTCGTAACCGGCACTGCGACCGGAGGTGTTGATCGCCCGGACTGTCTGGATTTCCTGACAGGCTTCAACACAGCGTCCGCATTTAACGCATTTATCCATATCCCTGACCAGAGCGTTACAGGAAATTTCTTTTAAGTTTTTCGGGCTTTGGCCTGAAAAATTCTTTTTAAACGGAGATTTGCTTGTGCTGAAAATTCCCGCAAGGGATTGCAGCTCGCATTTCGTGTTGCTAATGCAGGAAAGGCAATCATCATGCGGATGGCTTGCGAGGATCAGGCTTATGATCGTTTTGCGAATCTCAAAAAGGCGGGAGTTGTTTGTAACGATGTTCATTCCTTCTTCCGCATGGTATGCACAGGAGGCAAGCAGCTTTCCCCGCCCGTCGTTCTCAACAACGCAGATACGGCAAACCGCGCGCTTGCACAGATCGGGATGGTCGCAGAGGGTGGGGATTTTGACATTTACTTTGCGGGCCGCCTCTAAAATGGTCATACCTTCCGCTACGGTAACAGGCAGGCCGTCAATATTGAGGGTAACGGTTTTATCGCTCATTGCGCTCCTCCCTTTGGCCTGACATTGGCTTCAAATTCGTTTTTAAAGAGCTTCCAGGCGCTGTTAAGGGCGGTGGCGGCGGTCTGCCCCAGGCCGCAAAATGAAGCGTCGTTCATGGTGCGGACAAGACTGCGCAGGGTGTTAAGATCGCCGGTTGTCGCCGCCCCAGGCATTGAAAGGAGCTGAAGGTAATTTAACAGTTGTCTGTTGCCTTCTCTGCATGGAACGCATTTGCCGCAGGATTCGTGAATAAAAAACTCTGTTACCTTTTTTAAATATTCAAGTATGGGAACGCTTTCGTCCATGACCACTATTGCCCCGGAGCCGACAGCGAGCCCCGCTTTTCTTAGATCGGTGTAACTGTAAACCGTATCGAGCTGTGCCGGGCTTCCGATTGGGCCGCTTTGGCCTCCCAGGTGAAAGAACTTTAACTTTTTGTTTTCCGCCATACCGCCGCCCATTTCGCCATTATAAATGGCGTCGCGGAGGCTCACTTTGCCAAGGGGGATTTCGAAAACTCCCCGGTTTTTGCAGTGGCCGGAAAGGCAGATGAGCTTGGTTCCGCCTGAATCCGGGTGGCCGGCCTCCAGATACGCTTCCCCGCCCATGTTGACTATAAGTGGGATGTTAACAAAAGACTCAACGTTGTTTACCAGGGTGGGCTTTAGAAAAAGACCTACTTCGGCCAGGTGGGGCGGCTTGATCCGGGGCCTGCCGACCTTGCCCTCGGTGGAGTTAAGCAGTGCCGAGTTCTCGCCGCAGACGTAGGCCCCGGCACCTGAAATGACATGAATGTCGAAATCATAACCTGTTCCCATTATGTTGGTGCCAAGATAACCTGCTTTATGTATGCTTCTTATTGCTTCAACTAGGCGTTTTTGGATTTTTCTATATTCCCCACGGACGTAAATGTAACCGGCTTTGGCCCTGAACACAAAACCTGCGATTATTATTCCTTCCAAAAGTTTGAAGGGCAGCTTTTCCATGATAAACCGATCTTTAAAAGTGCCAGGTTCGCCTTCATCGGCGTTGCAGACAATGTACTTGGGCGTTTCTTCGATGTGCAGCAGGTGTTCCCATTTTTTCCCGGCTGGGTAGGCCGCCCCGCCGCGCCCCAAGAGCTTCGCCTTGCTGATTTCGGAAATTACATCCTCGCTTTTCATGGTGGCAGCTTTTTTTAGCGCAGAAAAACCGCCGGATTTTATATACTCTTCAATGGAAAGCGGATCTGAGTTTTCTTTGTAATCCATAAGCAGGCGGAGCTCTAGTTTAGACATAGCGATTCCAGCTCCTTCGCTTTTCCTTCCTTGCAGCATTTTATCAGGGCTTTCACTTTTTCTTCCGTGAGGTTTCCGAATATATGCTCGCCGATTTTTACAGCGGGCCCTATGTCGCAAGCGCCGACACAGCTGGTGCAGAAAAGAGAGAGTTTGCCGTCTTTTGTGGTTTCGCCAATGTTAATTCCGGCGGCTGTTTCAAACCAGCGCTTTACTTTTTCGGCTTTTGTGAAATGACAGGGCGTACTCTGGCAAATTTCAATAACAAATTCACCGCGCGCCTTTGTGCCGAACATGACATAGAAAGTCAATAAGTCGTAGATTTTGGAAAGAGGTATATTTAAAACCGATGAGGCCAGTTCCGCCCATCGCTGTTCTACATAGTTTCTGTTTGAAGCTGCCTGAATGTCCAGCAGTATGGCAATGAGCTGCTGGGGATCGTTTCCGTAGCGTTCCATTATTTCCAATACGTTGGCTTCTGTCAGTTCCTGCATTATGTCAATACTATAAACCATAGGGTGTTTTGTCTCAACAGGCAAATATAAACCAATAAAAGGGACAGTGCGGATCTACCTTCGGTTCTGTAGGTCCAAAACAGATGGGGGAACCCTGACTACGCAGTCCCCCAGCGCCTAATAAAATAAGTTAGAAAATTCGTTTTTATTAATAGTATTATAGGGCGTGTTCACACAACGTAAAAGTATAATAATAGCAACGAAAAGAACAAAAGACGCAAAAATGGTATCAAGTTTGCCATAACGAGTGAAAACAGCCCTGAAAGCTTTTAACCTGCGGAAGAAACGTTCTATCTCATTGCGTCTTTTGTATAGTTCCTTATCGTAGTCCCATTGATACGTTGCGTTCGATTTAGGCGGAACAACAGCCTTAAAGCACAGGTCCCACGCCGTAAAACGCGTCTTGAAATCCGCATAAGCCCTGTCCATAAGAACAGGGACGCTGCTTGCCTGCTTGCCAACAGTTTCAAGCAAAAGGCGCCCTATCGGCGCGTCATTTTCCTCACCGCCGGACAAGATAAAGCCTTTTAGGTGCGTGTCTTTTACCCCAAGCAAAGGTAGGGCAGCGGGGCACAAAAAATTTCTGGAACTCTCTGTCGAAACAGACTAGGGAAAAAGCATAAGCCTAAAGTACAGTAATAGCGTCCGGCATTAGAAACATAAGGATGACACTGATCCTCGAAATTGGAAAACGCTTAGTTGCAGGGAAAAGGCCGGACGGGGCTGTAGAGACAGATTCCTACCTTCGGTTCTGTAGCCAGCTTTTTTGCCGTCCCGCTGCCCTACCTTTGCCAGGATTTTACAAATTTGTGGGTCAAGTTTAGCCCAGATGGATGGTATATAAAACCCTCGCCATTTATTAAATCTTCCTTTATACTGGTATACAGCAATTGGACAGGAGGAAGATCATGCAGTACGGTCATTTTGACGCGCAGGCGCGGGAGTATATCATTACCCGGCCTGATACACCCGCGCCCTGGGCGAATTATCTGGGTTCGCCGGCTTATGGGGCGATCATTTCCAATAACGCGGGAGGTTACAGTTTCGTGAAAAGCGGCGCGGCGGGGCGGCTGATACGTTACCGTTTTAACGAGCAGGACAGGCCCGGGCGTTACATCTACCTGCGCGATGACGAATCAGGCGATTACTGGTCGGCCTCCTGGCA
>Ga0268262_10001657_pt1 | contig 27149 bp, 24 predicted proteins | sample TergutNc150P3_FD_190354 | JGI IMG/M metagenome (GOLD analysis project Ga0268262, IMG submission 190354) | Nasutitermes corniger P3 segment gut microbial community from laboratory colony in Florida, USA - Nc150 P3 (SPAdes) (version 2) | ecosystem: Host-associated > Arthropoda: Insects >... | reverse complement strand
CGCACCGAATCAAATTTTTTGATGCTTTTTCTAAAAGTAGCGGACAAATATATTTTATACATATTAATCTAATGTAATCCCAAGTTCAGCCGCCAAATCTTCAACGGTCGTAGGTTTAAGTTCGCCTCTCGTGATTTTTGCCTTCATATCTTTGGATATATCCGCCCAGTGTCTGAGTAATTCAGGCGGGTATACATATTTGTACTCGGAATCGTCCTCCGGTACGCCGTCAATGCCGTCAAGATCGTCAACGGCGGGTTTGGCTTCCATTTCTGCGGTGAACATGGCTATGGCCTCCTTTGATATAAAGATACTTTAAACTGCGCAAAAAGTCAATTTTTTTGTACTTAATAATATATATTACGGGCAGGGCGGCGGGATGGGACGCCGCGTCGCCCCTACCTTAATATAATAAACCACCCCGTCCGAACCCCCACCTTTTTGTTAAAATATCAATCCCCCGCCGCGCCGTAGTCTTTCAGAACGGAAACCCGTCACCCCCCGACCTAAAAGGCGGCCTGAACCTATGGAAAAAGCCCGAACCCGACGCGCAAGCCGCCCGTTTAGCCCGCCTAAACCCCCTTGCACGCCCGTTTGACGCCGTTTTAACCGCAAAATGCCCCCCCGCAGGTTGCAGGGACGGATTTTGACCGCAAAATGTCTTCCCACATGCGTGCATGGACGGATTTGACATGTAAAATCCCTTCCCGCAAGCGTGTTTGGGGTGATTTTGACTTTGACTTTGACTGAAAATGCGGGGTTTAGCCCCGCATTTATCTATGAAAGGCGCGTAGCGCCTTTCGTCTTAAAAAGAATTTGATTTTAAAGATTTTGATTTTATTTGTCAATATAATATACGAACCGCCGACACGATAACCAGCGCCTGGATCCCCTCGCCCCTTCCGAACGCGGTTAGGCCCTCGCCGGTGGTGGCGGTCAGGCCCACATCATTCTCTCGCAGCGATAGCATTGACGCAACGGACTTCTTTATCGCGGGGATATGATCCGCTAAGTGCGGCCTTTTGGCCTCTACGGATATTGATACGTGCGTTAATTTCCATTTATCTACGGACAGCGTCTCCACGGCTTTTTCCAGATATACGCGGCTGTCCGTCTGTCCGGCCCGGCACAGATCATCGCTTATCTTCCCTAAAATATTTTGCCCCGATATTCCTGATACAGCGTTTGTAACGGCGTGCAGGATAACGTCCGCGTCGCTGTTGCCTTCAAGACCAACGCAGTTTGGGATCGTCACGCCGCCGAGGATCAGCGGTTTTGACGATCCGCCGGATTCAAAGCGGTGCGAGTCTTGGCCTATGGCCGATACCGATACGCGGCTATCGCTACTGACACCCATGAACGACCCCTTTTATCGCGCGGTACTCGGGAAGGAACTCCATTACGTAATACAGCCTCTCCAGGGCCGTCGGTATGAATTCGCGGTAGCGCGGTTTGTCCTTGTGTAGCGAGAGGTTGGCGTAGGCCCCGAGCGCCTGCATTAGCCGCTGGGCGGCGCAGATGTAGAAATCGTTCTTTTTGGAGGCGGCGTTCGTTTTGGTCAAGTAATATTCCACCAAACGCTCCATCATGCCGCGCCCCAAATTTACGTACGGGTCAAAGATCAGCGACGCGGCGTCGTAGTGCGCCGGCCCTAAGCGCGCGCCTTGGTAGTCTACGAACCTTATATGCCCGTTGTCAATCATGACGTTCTCCGATTGGAAATCGCGGTGTATGCAGACCGTCGGTTTAATGTCTGCCGCGCGCGCCGCCATTTTGCGCCGCTCTTTCTCCCACTCCGCGGTAAGCAAACGTTCTTCGGCGAAGAATTCCACCACGCAGTGCCGCGCGAAGTAAGTCGTCTCCCAAGAGAAAGTTTCAATGTCCATTGACCGAGATACGATAAACGGGCAGTTCGCGACGTCTTGTCCGTGCCACACGATAAGGGCGTTGATTATCTTTTGGTAGGCCTCTTCGATTAATGTGTTATTGCCGGCGTGGTCGGCGCAGAACCGCTTCAGTGTGATGTCGCCCAAATCATCCTCGAGGATGAGGCCGTGGACCGGATCGCTCGCGATTATCTTGGGCAGGAACTGGACGGATTGCGAGAGGTGCGCCTCTATCCCGATAAAGCGCGGCCAGTCTTCGTCCGTGCTGTCCCACTCAACGAGGATGTAGGAGTGTTTCGCGCCGGACACCCTGAAAAAGCGGCGCGTTGAGGCCGCCTGTCCGGCCAGCCTTGCGGTCCACTCCGCGATGTCAAAATCCGGTATCGACGCCTCTAAAAAAGTAAGCTGCGCCGGTGTAAATTCCGCGTTCTCCATCTCCTCCTCCAAGAAATTCGTTCCTGTCAATTCCGCTTCCGTCAATTCCATAGATCAATTCTCCCGTCGTTAACTTCGGCCTCTATTTTCGCCAGCGCCTCGTGCGTGCCGATGTCCATCCACCACGACGCGTTTTTATTCGGTGTGATAATGCCGGGGCGGCGTCCGGCCAAGGACGCTCTTTTCCATATCGGGACGATGGAAAAATCGTCTTCTTTGACGAAGTCTAAAAATTCCCGTTTGTAAAACGTGACGCCGGTAAATTCAGCTTCTAATATTTTGCTAACAGACGGGCGAACACATGGGTTCGCCCCTACAGGATCAACATCCTGTATTGATGATGACAACGCCTCTCTATCATCCGAAACGCCGAGGTAATCACCCGTAACGCTATCATACAGCACAGTCCCTAAACTATCGGTAGGGATTGACACTTGCGAGCAAATCCTTCCCTCCTTGATAAACCGCGACGCCAATTCCGCAATATCAAATTTGTGGAGTATATCAACATTGGCGATGAGAAAAGTATCATCCCCGCTCAAAAAATCCCTGGCGAAATCCAACGCCCCCCCGGTGCCCCTTATCTTATCGCTCTCGTAAAACAGTTCAAACGGTACGGGCGACTTCTGTTGATATTGCTCCATCAACTCATGCAAATAATGCGAATTGACCCCTATCGCCGAGAACACCCCCGATTTATGCAATACACGCAAATTGTGCGCCAAAAGCGGCTCGCCGCATACGGGCACAAGGGCCTTTGGGAGCGTGTCCGTAATTGGTTTAAGACGTGTGCCGAAACCGGCGGCCAGTATAAACCCGCGCATCGCCGCACCTATTCCTTATAGTAAGAGACCGTTTTAAAAAGCTCGTTCCACGCGCCGTAGTCCCTCTCCCACGACGCCCTCATCTCCGCCACGCTCTCGCCCAAGGCCAACGCGCCGCGTAAACCGGTATCGCCTGCGAGGATGTCGAACGGCATCTTCTCAGTCTCGTACTCGTATGGCGGATCCTTGTACTTGAACTGATCCCCGCACTGCTTTATCACCGCGCCCAGGATGGCCGCCGTGGTTTCCACCGGCCTGTATGTTTTGGGATCGGTAACGTGTATCTGCACCCCGCCGCAGAACTCCCCCTTCCACTTCTGGAAGGTGGGGATGAAACCGTGCTCGCGGAAGAGGCAGCCGGGCAGATTCTTCGCGTTCAACACTGCGGCAAGCTCAGAGGCGTTGATGAAAGGCGCGCCGAATAGCTCGAACGGGCGCGTCGTCCCGCGGCCCTCGGAAAGGTTGGTCGCCTCAAGCAGCACTTGGCCGGGGTAGACGATGGCGGTGTCGAGCGTGGGCATATTGGGCGACGGCAACACCCACGGCAAGCCAGTATCGCTCCAAAGAGAGTCGCGCCGCCAGCCGTCCATCCACACGATGTTTACGTCCGCGCCGTTTACGTAGAGCTTTTTAATAAGCAGCGCCATCTCCCCCATCGTCATCCGGTGGCATAGCGGCATGGCCGCCCCGCCGACAAATGAGAAAAATTTCTCGGAGAGCATAGGGCCGTCCACGCCTATCCTGCCGATCGGGTTCGGCCTGTCGAACACCCAGATAGGTATGCCGCTTTCGGCGCAGGCTTCCATGCAGTGCTTGAGCGTCCACACGTAGGTGTATGGGCGGGCGCCGACGTCCTGCACGTCGAAGATCATGGCCTCAATACCGTCAAGCATGCCCGGCGCAGGTTTGCGGTGCTCGCCGTAAAGACTGTAGACTGGAATTTTGAGGGTAGGATGGAGACTCCCCTCCCACTCGACCATGTTGTCCTGCGTTTGCCCGAAAAGCCCGTGCTGCGGGCCGAAGATCGCGGAGAGGACAGGCTTTCGGGCGCCGTCACGAGACCCGTCCGCAAGTATATCGATCACGTGCCGGTAGGATGAGTCTATGGAGGCGGCGTGGCAGACTACGCCGACGCGCTTGCCGGCCAGGGGCTTGGGAGGGTCGGCGGAGAATTTGTCTAATCCGAATTTTGCCATTTTTTTATACCTTTTCACTCCATTAGTTCAAGATGCCTTTTATACCGCTTTGGTATCTTCAAGCCAACCAACAGGCCCATCTCGGCCATAAAAGCCGATATTACCGTAAACCCGTCGGTGTAAAATCTTGTTATCCTAGCCGCCTTGTCCGGAATGCCCTTGTAGTCGGGCGGACAGGCGAAGGTCCAGTTCGCGCCGTCGCGGTCGAAGGCTATTCGGAAGTATTTGTCTATGTCGGAGCTTGACAGGCCCGACTTAGCCAACAGGATATGGTGCTCCATGCACTCGTCGACATGGCCTATTATAGCGCGGCTGCCGTCAAACGATATGACGGCCAACATCGGATCGCCCCTCTTTACGGCGGCGTCAATATCGCAGTTTGTTTTGCCGTCATTGCTTGTATATTTGATTATTTGCATTTTCTGTACGTTGTACAAATCTACTGCGCCGCAGTAATTCTTAGGACAAATTTGGCCAAAAACAACAACAGCGCCGGTATCGCCAGCAGCCTCAGCAGCTTGAACCAGAAGAGGGCCTTGCTCTCCTTCTCAGCCTTCTCCGCCGCCGCCCGCAGTATGCCCTCCGCACGCAACCGCTCCGACGGATTCGGCGGCTCTCCGGCAGTTCCCCGGTCTCCGGGAGGCTGGCTGTTGGAGAGTATCTGCCGCAAGCCCTCCTCAAAGCGGTCTTCGTCGGATTTGTTCTGATCTTCGCCCATACCCATATAATATAAAATATTTTTTTTGAAAAGTAAAACTTTTTTCACACACCGCGCCCACCCATCAATTATTTTATTTAATTCATCATACATCAAATAACTTTAATCTGAAAACCAAAAAAGGATGTCGCCGGAAACAAATCACTCGAAAAAACTTGTTGATCTGCATATCCATACCCGGTATTCCGACGGCGTTTGCACGCCGGAGGAGATCATGGGGGCCGCGGCCGCCCGCGGGCTGGCGGCGGTTTCCATCACCGACCACGACTGCACGGGCGCGTACCCGCAGGTGTTGGATATGGGCGCCGCTATGGGCATCGAGGTCATCCCCGGGGTTGAGCTGTCCAGCGAGATTCAGGGGATAGATATCCATATCTTGGGGTACTATGTGGACTTCAACAACGGCGCGTTTGTGGCCAAACTTCAGGAGATGAAGGAGGCGCGTTATGTGCGCGCTCAAAAAATGGTCTCGAACCTGAACAAGCAGGGCATCGACCTGCGTTTCGACACCGTCCTTAGCATCGCCGGGGAGGGTTCTATCGGGCGTCCGCACATCGCCACCGCCATGCTCAAGGAGGAGTTCGTGTTCTCCTTCCGCGAGGCCTTCGACAAATTCATCGGGTACGACTCCCCCGCCTACGTCGAGAAGCTCCAGATGTCGCCGAAAGAGGTTTTCGACCTCATAAAGAGCGCCGGCGGCGTGCCGGTGCTGGCGCATCCGGGGGTGACCAAGGTGGACGAGCGCATTCAAGAGTTCATCCGCGACGGTTTGGAGGGCATTGAGGTCAGCCACGCCGAACACCCCGACGCCGCCGTAAGGCACTACCTTAAAATATGTAAAAAAAACAGCCTCGCCTTCACCGGAGGCTCCGATTTCCATAGCAGCGGCCGGAGTAAATTCGAGCTGGGTTTCCCGCCTGTTTCATACGCGGCCGTCGAAAGCCTAAAGGAAAAGTTATGCAAACGGTCCCGGTAATTCTAGCCGGGGGTATTGGCGAAAGGTTCTGGCCGCTGAGCAGGTCGAACTCGCCCAAGCAGCTCCACGCCATAGCCTCCGAAAGAAGCATGCTCGAAGAGACGCTCTTCAGGATGAGGGCGTGCTGCCCGAACAGCGCCGCGCCGCTGATCATCGCCGGAGCGGCAATCGCCGGCAAGGCCGCCGCCGCGCTTGAGGCGGCGGACACCCGCGCGCATATCATCAACAAGCGTTCCGACGACGGCACGGAGGGCGGCGCCATGAGTATGAACACCGCCATGTCGATGGAAACCGATGTTGAGATCATCGCCGAGCCGCAGGGCAAGAACACCGCGCCCGCTATAGCCCTGGCGGCGGCGCTGTTGAAGGCGCGGCACGGCGACGCCGTTATGGTGATCGCCGCCGCCGACCACGCGATCTCGCCCGACGACGCCTTCGAACGGGTGCTGTACCTGGCGATAAACATCGCCGTGGGGCACGGCGGGCTTGTCGTCTTCGGCGTAAAACCCGAACGCCCAGAGACCGGCTACGGGTACATCGAGGTCGGAGAGCGGCTGTCGGCGGATGCCGGCATAGGCGAGGGCGGCTGCTCGGCGTTTCGGGTCAAACGGTTCGTGGAGAAGCCGAACATCCGCGACGCGGCCGTTTTCATGGAATCCGGCAATTTCCTCTGGAACAGCGGAATGTTCGTGTGGAAGGCCTCCGCGATTTTAGATGAGTTCAAAAAGCACATGCCGGAGCTGCACGGCCAGGCTATGGCCGCGGCGGACAAAGGCTTCTCGCCGGACGCGATCGACGAGTTCTACTCCGTGTGCCCCAAGGAGTCTATAGATTACGGCATAATGGAAAAGGCGGAGGAGGTCAACGCCGTATGCGGGGAGTTCTCTTGGGACGACTTAGGTTCGTGGGAGTCCCTGAGCCGCGTTCTGGGGGTCAACAACGCCGGGACGACGGTAGACGGGTCGGCGGTGTACGAGAGCGGTTGCGGCGACTCTTTGGTAATCAACAAGTCTAACTTGGCGCTGGCCGCGATAGGGCTGAAAGACGTGGCCGTAATAGCGGTAGACGACGCGATATTGGCGATAGACCGTTCGCGCCTGCCGGAGTTGAAGAAGTATCTGGCTGAGATTAAGGCCAGCGGAAAGTTTTCCACCGATTTGTTTTAACCGACTATGAAAAACGACAACCCGTCTATAATGTTCATAGCCGGCGACCCTTCCGGCGACGCGCACGCTTCCGCCGTCGTTAAGGTTATAAAGGCGCGCCGCCCGTCCGCCGACGTTTGGGGCGTGGGCGGGCCTAAGATGCAATCCGCCGGATTCGATTCCGTGCTGCCCTTTGCCGAGTTTAACCGTATGGGTTACGCCGAGGTGCTGTCGCATTTACCGTTTTTTTTAAGCGCCAAGAGAAGGCTTTTAAAGATGATGGCGGGGGCGCGGCGCCCCGATGTTTTGGTCTGCGTCGACTACTCCGGTTTCAATACGCCCATGATGAAAGAGGCGCGGGGTATGGGCATTCCGGTGGTGTGGTACATCGCGCCGATGGTGTGGGCGTGGAAGCGCAAGCGCGCCGCGGCGCTCGGCGCGTCGGCGTCGCACATCGCCGTGATATTCCCCTTTGAGGAGCGGTACTTTTCGCCCTACGCCGCGCCGGTAACCTTTGTGGGCAACCCGCTGACGGAGTCGTTGCCGGAGATCGACCCGAACGCGCTGAAATTTCCGGGGATCGACGGTTTCAAGGTGGCGATAGCCCCGGGCAGCCGCCCGCAGGAGATAAGGAACATGCTCGACGTCATGATAGACACCGCCTGCATGTTAAAGACGCAGTTCCCGGCAATAAAGATATCGGTATCGCGATTCGGCAACTTCAACGAGAGCCTCTTCGGCAGGGCGAAGGACGCGGGCTTCGAGATATTCGGCGGCCCGCTCTCGGCGTTGCTGCAGAGAAGCGATCTGGCGCTGGTAACATCCGGCACGGCGACGCTTGAGGCGGCGCTATTAGGCGTGCCGATGGTGGCGGCCTACCGTACGTCGCGGGTCTCCTACGCCATCTATAAAAAATTCGTAACGATAGACAGCATCTCGCTGCCGAACATAATAGCCGGCAAACCCGTAATCCCCGAATGCGTCCAAGAAAACGCCACGCCCAAAAAACTATACTGCGAGGCTGAGAGACTAATATCAATGCCGCAACGCTGGGAGGAGACCGTTAAGAACCTAACCGCCTTAAGAGCCGGATTAGGTGAAAAAAAGCCATCCAAAGAGCTTGCGGATATTATATTTTCTTTCTTATCTTGAGTTGATCTTGTTATTTAATGAATTTGACTTTAATTTATGAAAACAAAAATAATCCTAATAACCCTCCTATCCGCCGCCGCGCTCTGCCTTGCCCAGTTGCCCGACTTATATTCCATCGCCGCGTTCAACATTACCGAGCACGATTACTCGGAACATGCGAATTTCGTGATAAAAAACAAAAAAACATTCACCGATTCCGACACTCTCTTAGAGATTTCCTCCCCGCCCGCGTTCATAAAACCAGGTCAGGTCGTGATGCGCAAGAAGTACGGCGCCGACTACCGCCTATACATAGGCGAGCTTGACACCGCGGCATTCAACGCCTTTCCGCCGCTGTACGTCTTCAACCTCCCATCGTGGAGCCGTTCCGGGCAGGCTATGTGGTACAGGTTCTACGTGAGGCGTACAGGCAACCGCAACTTAGATATTGAGACGGTATTTTTTGACAACGAGCGCATATATGTTCAGCACCATAGCAAGCTCCTCTACTCACGCAACGATGAGTGGGACTCGATCGTTGGCGTACCGGCGGCGCCGTACGGCGAGCTTCACTTGGACAGCGAACCGCCGGGGGCGGACATCTACCTGTACGGCAAGGCGACCGGAAAGAGGACGCCGGCCGTTTTTCGCGATATGATCGCCGGACGCTACGAAGCGGAGCTTTTTTTGCCCGAGTATCGTTTCCAGCGGCGCGGCGTCGCGGTGCCGGCGCACGGCACGGCGGAGAGTTCTTTTCAGCTCATGTCCGACTTCGACACGCTCTACGTGCTCGGGGAGGCGCAGCACGGCGTTCTCGTGCTCCCCTACCCGCCCATAGACTCGGCGTACAGGATCGGCGACACCGTCACCTACGCCCGCAGAGAGCAGCGCCTCACGCTCCTCGAAGGGGAGTACCGAATCACTTGGAACGGCGGCGGGCTGTACAAGGATATAGACACCACGGTAGCCGTACCGGCGGGTCAGATGACCTACTTCAACACGCCCTTCGTGCGGCTCGCCGGTTCCGCCATATTCGAACTGCACCCGCCGGACGCGCTGCTCTGCATAGAGGGCTTCCCGTGCAACGCCGGCGGTGTGGAAGCGGATCTGTACAGCGGTTTTTACACGGCGCGGATCAGCCGATACGGCTACGAACCCGAGCGGCGCAAGTTCGTTATCAGCCACGGGAAGAAGTACCTGATCCGCGTCACGCTCAGCGAGACGGCCGACCGCGACTACGACGGCTTTCCCGACTCCATAGACAGGTGCCCCGACGAGTACGGCCTCTACGACGGGTGCCCGAAACCCGGCTTCAAGTACACGGCGAGAATGAAGTGGGAGGAGCTTCGGGAGTACATGGAGACCGAGCCGTTCTCGTTCACAGCGTCGGGCATCGGTATAATAAGCCGCGACCCGACCAACAGGCGCTTCCGCACCTTCCTCTCATCGTTCTCCGGCGGCGGCACGGGCGGGCTAAACAACTACAAGGGGGTCACGTTGGGAAACGCCTATCAAGTCTCTTTCCGGGGCTTCATGGCGCAGGCGGAGCTGGGGCAGTGGCTGTCGGGGGTAAAGTTCCGCCGACCGGACACTATAACCGTCAACACAAAGCAAAAGCGTTACTTAATCTGGTACGATTCGCTATACAACGTAGACCCGGCGATATTCTTCCCAAGCACCGCGCTGTCCGTGGGGTTCAAGTACAGGCTGCTGAACTACTCCGTCGGGTACAGCATAGGGTACCAATGGGAAGACATAGTAGTCGATCAGATAGAGGACATGAGCGACCGTGAGCTTAAGCGTTTCGTCTTCGACAACGACTGGTGGTTCCACGAGTTGATGGTGGAGGCGGATATGTTCACGGACACGTTTTTATCGCCGTCGCTCTACGCTAAGTTCAAACTGCCGTTCGGCCCGACGCTTAGAACGAAGTGGCACTCGTTGCATTTGGGGTTGCAATTCAGGGTAAAGCCGGTTAATTGGAAGAACAGGGTATAGCTTCGGCTCCGCCCAGCTACCGGCGGTCATTGAGCATAGCCGAAATGCGGTCATTGAGCGTTGTCGAAATGTCAATCTTAATTAGGAGATATGCGCGATGTATAAGGTTTTTCTGGCAATTGCCGTTACGGCGCTGTGTTTGGCCACCTGCGGGTGCTCCGGCGGGTTCGGGAGCGACGGGGTCGGGACGAACGAGTTCGGGCCCGGGATATTCGGAGCGGATTCGACATAAATGAAAAAGACTATCGGCTACATCAATCAAAAGAAGCGGACGGGCTGCCCTATAACAATGGTCACCGCCTATGACTTCCCCACGGCGCAGTTGCTAGACGAGTCCGGGATCGACTCGATCCTGGTCGGCGACAGCGTGGGCACAAACTACTTGGGGTACAAGAGCGAACGCGAGGTCACCATGGACGACATGGCGCACCACACGGCCGCCGTCTGCCGCGCGGTACAGAACGCTTTCGTAGTGGCCGACATGCCCTACGGCAGCTCGGACGACGCGGACGAGGCGCTCATAAACGCCAAAAGGCTTACGGACTGCGGCGCGGACTGCGTGAAGATCGAGGGATGGGGCGAGAAAGCAGAGATCGTCAGGCGACTAACCGAAGACGGTTTCACAGTCTGCGCCCATATAGGCTACAACCCGCAACTGCACAACAAACCGCAGTTGTTCGGCAAAGACGCCGGCCAAGCCGCGGAACTGCTCAGCGGCGCGCAAACCCTCCGCAACGCCGGCGCGAAGCTCATAGTGCTTGAAATGCTCCCGAAGGAGCTGTCCCGAAAAATCAGCGCCGCTCTCACCATCCCAACCATAGGCATAGGCAGCGGCAACGCCTGCGACGGACAGGTGCTGGTGGTGAACGACCTGCTCGGGATGTCTAGAAAGCTCTTCAAACACGTGCACCGCTTCACAAATCTGCGCGAGAAGATATTCGAGGCCTTCAAGGACTACGTAGACGCGGTGAAATCGCGGGAGTTTCCGGGCGACGACAACTCGTGGAGGTAGCCTAACAAAAAATTTACAAAAAATATCCTACATTCCCGAAAAAAATTATTATATTAAAAATGTGGCTGTATTTTTGGCTTCGCTCGGATTTGCCGGGTTTCTTGACTAACACTTTTAATATGGGAATTCATCTTTGGGCATCTAGTGCAGGCCGCCCCCGTAGGCGGAGCGCGAACTGCCCAAGTGGACAACCACTGCAGTGCCTATCAGTCCAAGAGATCGGCTCCGGGCGGGGCCTTATTCTACTATATGTACGCGGATAACCTGTATGATCACCGAAAATTTAACCATTGCGGGGTGCTTATTATGCTTATATTCAAGAAAATCAGGGCGGTCGCTGCCTTATGTCTGGCGGCGGGGGTGATGATGGGGGCGACGGCGGCGGTGGCGCCGCAGACGACGCAGGACAGCGCCAAGGGCAACAGGCTTGTAATTAACGGGAAGCCGTTGTTTATTTCGGGGATGAATATCGCTTGGAATTCTTTCGGTAACGATCTGAAAGACGGTACCCAGATAAATGAAGCCAAGTTTACCGGATATATTTTGGACATAAAGAACGCCGGGGGCAACGCTGTTCGGTGGTGGTTGCACAACGACGCTAGGTATTGCCCTAAAGTTGATGCTAACGGTCAGGTGACCGGCATCGCGAATACTACGATCAGCAACATACGCAAAGTGCTTGACATCGCCTACAATAACGGGGTTGTGGTATCGTTGTGCCTGTTTTCGCATAACCTGATGAAGGACAATAAACAAGGAACTCAATCTATAGAAAATAACTTCAAACTATTTTCTTCCCCGACAAATATGGACACCTATATTACAAAAGGGCTGAGGCCGATTTTGGATTCATTAGGCAATCATCCGGCAATCATGTGCTGGGAAGTGTTTAACGAACCGGAAGGCATGACTACGGAATATGGTTCCGGATGGGGTATGTATAAAACTCTCGCTTACGACAACGTCATAACATTTACAGCCAAAGTTGCCGTAGAGGTACATAGCAGAACCAAAAAGATGGTGTCAACCGGCATTCACGAGTTCAACAAAACGAACTACTTCCCCAAATATACCGACGCTAACCTCGCGTCAAAAATCACCAACAGCGGCGATAAAGCGAAAGCGTACTTAGACTTCTACATGGCTCACTTTTATCCGGAACACCAAGGAACAGATATGTCGCCGTTTCACCACAAAGCCAGTTTTTGGGGATTGACAAGACCCGTACTCATCGGCGAGTTCCCCGCTAAAAGCTGGGACTCAGGATACAATCCGGATAATAATAGTATAAAACCAGGTACAGGATTGAAAATCGTTGACGCATACACACGCGCCTACGACAGCGGTTATTGCGGTGCGTTGAGTTGGGCAATGAACGAGGCCCCGGCTAATAAATTCGGCGATTATAACAGCACTAAACCCGCATTGCAAGCTCTGTCTGCAGCGCACAAAGCCGACATAGAGATAGGCACCTCCACAGCGCCGCCGCAAACAGGCGACTTGGCCATGAAAGTAGCCATCGTTAGTCTTCCCACTGGTTCACCGTATGCCGACCTGAAGAACAACGGAGACCAAAACCTCTCCGGAAAGACCAATCTCACTTTCGAGATATTCATCGCGCCGGGAAGCGGCACAAACCTGACAATCATACCGGCGATACAAGTGGGTAGCGATTGGGATTGGAAAGCCTCGAGCCAGAGCATCTCGCTATCGGGAAGGGAGACCAACAAATGGCTCAAGATTACCATTCCAATGAGTACTTTCGGCGCGAACAGCTTGACCGAAGTCAAAGCGATAGTCTTAGAACTTCAACCGAGCGGCACACCATACACCGGCACAATATACATCGACAACGTGAAAGCCGACAACACCGTCATCAGCGACTTTACTTCGTTCAGTAGCGGATGGAACGCAAGTAAATATGATGGCGGAGAAATGTCGGTTGAACAAATCACGGTGGGTATAGGTCCGCGTCCAACCGACGGCGGATTAACATCGGTAATAACCGCCTCCGCCAAACCCGCTCCAAACCGCGCGCCTTTCGCAACTGTCAACGGCAAAACGCTGAAAGTAACCGGCCTCGACAACGCGGAAGCGTCTGTCAAGCTGGTCAGCCTAAAAGGCAAGACCATAGCCAACTTCCGCGCCACAGGAAACGGCTCTTTCAGCCTTGCAGACATCCCCGCCGGAAATTACTTGGCGGAGCTAACGGCAAACGGGAAGAAACTCGGGAGTTCGCGGATAGTGGTCAGGTAGTTCGTGTCGATAAAGAGATTGTAGAGGCGGCCACACGTGGCCGCCATTTTTGTGGGTGAACGGTTTGATTAGATCATAGAGGCTTTCATGGAAAATAGTATATTATCAAAACTATCAGAGCATCTATTTTGGGATTGCAATATAGAGCGGCTTGACCCCTATATCGACAAAAAGTTAATATTAGAACGTGTTTTTTCACGCGGAACTGAAAATGACGAACGGGAAGCGTTCAATTACTACGGAAAAAACGTTATAAAAAACACCGTATTAGATATAAAATATTTCGATAAAAAAACGCTTAATTATCTAAGCATAGTTTTAAACGTTCCCAAGGAAGAATTCAGATGCTACAAACGCAGTCTGTTGGAAAGTCCCTTTGGGATATCTTAAAAATTTTACAACAGAAGGAACTCTTTAAAAGCTATTTTCTCGTTGGCGGCACCGCATTGTCTCTGCAACTCGGTCACAGAATATCCAACGATATTGATTTGTTCACAAGAGACGATCTAAACAAGGATGAAATATTAGATTTTCTAAATAGTGATTATAATGGAATTTATCAGATACATAACATCCAAAATACTATCTTACAAATAAGTATAACTAGCGTTAAAATAGATTTTGTAAAATATGATTACGATTTGATTGAAGATGTAAATTCGGAAGAAGGGATAAGATATTTGGGTAAAAAAGATATTTCGGCTATGAAGCTCATGGCTATCGCGAATAGGGGTGATCAGGCGAAGGATTTTATTGATATTTATTATTTGTTGAAAGAAATAAAATTGATAGATATGTTTGAATATTACAAACTAAAATATAAGCAACATGATATTAATCAAATAAAAAGGAGTTTGGTATATTTTGATGATGTGACAGAAAGCAATTGGGCGTCTGTAATGTTGTTGAAGGATACTTTATCAACAGAAGAAATAAAACGAGTGATAGTAAATGAAGTGAACGAATACAATAAGAATATTATCTAGATAATCCGGTAATCAGTATTTTTTTAGTAATTTGACCCTGTAAACTACAAGGAAAACTATAACAATGGGATACTTCACAGTAGAGGGAGGCCGCCGCCTCTCCGGTTCCATCTCCGTTACCGGCAACAAGAACGAGGCTCTGCCAGTCATCGCCGCCGCGCTTTTGAGCGGCAAGACCGTCCGCCTTAAGAACCTTCCGGACATAGGCGACGTGCGCAATATGCTCGAGATAGCCTCCTTACTCGGCGCCGCGGTCGTCAATACCGACGACCGCAAGAACGAGTATGAGATAACGGCTACCTCCATCACTACCTCCGAACTGCCCGTCGATCTGTCCAACAAGATCCGCGCCTCGGCGCTCTTCGCCTCCGCGTTGCTTGTAAGGACGGGAAAAGCCGTCATCACGCAACCCGGCGGCGACCACATAGGGCGGCGGCGGCTCGACACGCACTTCCTGGCCTTTCAGGCGCTCGGGGCCGCGCTTGAAATTGAACACCATACAAGCGACTCCGACGTTACCATGGAAACAGCCTTCATCCTAACCGCGCCGGCAGGCGGGCTTGTCGGGGCGGACATATATTTGGACGAGGCCTCTGTCACCGCCACGGAGAACGCGCTCATCGCCGCGGCCGGGGCGCGCGGCAAGACGGTGATCGCCAACGCGGCGTCGGAACCGCACGTGCAGGGACTCTGCCGGTTTTTACAGAAGATGGGCGTTGAGATTGAGGGAGTTGGGTCGAACTTGCTTACCGTGCACGGGCGCGGCGACTTCGGCGGGACGGCCCACGAGATCGGGGGCGACTATATCGAGGCCGGATCGTTCATCGGGATGGCGGCGCTGACGGGTTCCGATTTGACGATCAGCGGGGTGGACGCGGGCGTTATGCGGATGATACTCTTCCAGTTCGAGCGGATCGGGATAGTGGCCGAGACCGACGCCGCGGCGCGGACGCTCAGGGTGGCGGAAACCCAACCGCTGAAGGTCCGCAAAGACATAGGCGGGGCGATACCGCGGATAGAGGACAGCCCTTGGCCCGGCTTCCCCACCGACCTCCTATCGATACTTCTGGTCTGCGCCACGCAGTCGGAGGGCACGTGTTTGATACACGAGAAGATGTTCGAGTCGCGGCTGTTTTTCGTGGACAAGCTGGTAGGCATGGGCGCCTCCATAGTGCTATGCGACCCGCACAGAGCGGTGGTCGTTGGAAAATCGCAGTTATACGGGGCGTCTATGTCCAGCCCCGACATTCGGGCCGGGATGGCGATACTGATAGCCGCTATGGCGGCGCAGGGGCGCAGCGTCATTAACCATATAGAGCAGATAGACAGGGGCTACCAGCGGATAGACGAGCGTCTGAACGCGCTGGGGGCCAGTATTGTCAGGAACGATTCTAAACGGGCGAACGACATTAAGAAGTGTTAATGATTTGAACTAACCGGGTAAAGGACTTCAATCGCAACGATTTTATTATTGACATCTATACCTTCCACATATTATATTATCACATTATAGCGAAATTTTTAATCAGCGCCGTCGGTTACTTGTTTTACGGGGGGGCGGATCACGCTTTCGCCCGGTTTATCGGTTATGCCCTACAAAGAGGAGTTTTTAGGTGAAAAAGCTAATGTTTTTTCTATTCACGGCGCTTTTAACCGGAATAGCCGCGGCGCAGGTCAAAAACGTCGCGGTCGTAGAAACGGAGGTAGATGTGTCTTCCGGCGCGTCCGCCGAACTGACGGCGGCGGAGGTTAGGCTGGTAACCGCCGGACTTCGCAGGGAAGCGGTTAAAAATCTGCCGCAACAGAAATATAACATAATGACCTCGGAAACCGTTTACGCGCAAGGCGGCGCCGTTCTGGAGGAGTGCGCCGATGAAAATTGCGTGATCACCCTCGGCAGCAAAATCGGCGCGGACTATATCGTGCGCGGAACTATAAGCAAAATTCGGACAATGTTCACATTATCCGTTGAAATATATGAAACCGATGACGGAAACTTAGTCGCCTCGTCGGACCTTGTCCGTTCCGAAAATATCGGAGAACTTATAGAGAAAGCCGCTACCGCCTGCGCGGATATGTACACAACGTTCGCAAACACACGAGACTCGGCGCGGAAAGCGTCGGCGGCGCCGGTAACAGACGTAATTACCGCCCCGTCTCCAATCCCTCCCGACGACGGCGCGTCCGCCGCGCCCAAACCTGTCCGGAAAACACATCCGCCGATAAGTTTTTGCTTGGGAGGCGGCCTTTTTTACTCCGGCGGCTTCGGCGGCGGAATGCAGTGGAAAAACGACGGCGACGGCGACGAAATATTGGCAATGCCGTACCATGCGGTCGGCGCGCACCTATTCTTTGACGCCCCTTACGCCACCATATCAATCGGCTACTCACAAGGCGGAGGAAAGTGGGAAACACCAAACAACATCAACCCTGACAGCCTGCCATATATGAGCCGATCATCAATAAATATCGGCGTATTCGCGAAATATCCGAACCTTATAAATATACCCATTAAACACGGTATGAGTATCTACCCTGCCCTGGGAATCGACTATGAATTTTCCACCTCCGGTAAATTAGAATTCAGTAAAAGCGTATATGTATTCGGCGACGACAACGTATACAACGGTAAACGTTACAACTACGGCACGAACGAGTTGAGCGCGCTATGGGTAAAAATCGGCGGCGGACTTGACCTCTATATAATAGAAAATACATTTCTACGTCTCGAACTGCTGTACGGCGCGAGATTGTCCAACAGTTTTGAGATAAAAAACGCGGATATACATAACGCCGAAAAAATAAGGCTCGGACACGGTCTGACGATTAGGGCCGGGGCCGGGTTTAAATTGTAAAAGATAGTGGATATTGATTTGTTAAAAGAGAAATTCTGAGAATGACTAAAAAGGAGGATGTGTGAAGAAGCTTATTATGTACACGGTTGCTATCGCCGCTATTACCGCTATTGTTATAATTGCTATTGTCGGATGCAATGACAATGTAGGCAACAGCGTAGGGCATTTGAATGAATTTCTCAGTAGTTTTGGCGGCGGTAAAAATAACAACGGCACAGACACTACAAATACCCCGGGCGATACAAACTCGACGAACCACGCTTTACATGAAGTAACGATTGTTTTAAACAACGGCAGTGACGCATTTCGCCTCGGTAGTTACGCGAAAGACTCTATTGTCTATATAAATGCTGGAGATCCGCCCGCCGGCCACCAATTCAAAGAATGGACGGCAAATACCGACATATCTTTTTACGAAAAAAACAACGCGGCGACCGCGTTTAAAATGCCGGGCAGCGCTGTAACGGTGACAGCGAACTTTGAACTGAAAATGTATACGCTCTATGTTAAAATAGATGGCAACGGCGGCGTTTCGGTGGACGGCGGAGCCGTTTTGGATTCTATCCAAGAGAGCTACACATATATGACGGAGGTTACCCTGAAAGCTGTGCCTAACGATGGTAATGACTTTCACCGGTGGATGGGTTCTATAAATAATAACGGTGAGTCATTGACCGTCACAATGGACGGCGACAAGACGCTGACAGCTTTCTTCTTTATACGTGGTGAAACGCCACCGCTCATAGTCTACTTCAACGGTAATCACGAAACAAGCGGGAGAGTTCCCAATTCTATAACAGATAAAAAGAAAGGCGAAATAATAATGCTTCCCGATAGCGGAACATTGAAAAGAGACGGATTCAGTTTCAAGGGGTGGACTACCGACACTTTAAACACTGATAACATCTATAACGCAGGTCAGAATTACCTTCTTGAGAGCGACAACGACATTACGTTTTATGCGGTATGGATCCCTAAAACTTACAAGCTTACAACAAACGCATCCACCACCCCCTCGGGCAACGGCGGTTATGTGTCACGCGATTCAAACCCGCAAGAATACTCTTACAACGCTGTCGTTATCGTGACGGCTATTGAGAATGAAGGTTACACGTTCACCGGATGGTCAGGCGACGTGCCGACGTCCTTTAACAATACTGATAACACTTTGATAATTACAATGAATAGCGACAAGAAACTGACCGCCAACTTTGTTCAACAGATCAAGTTCACTCTCACTGTAAATGTAGGGAGCGGAGGGGGCGGAACCGTGGAATACAGCCCGCAACAAACGTCCTATATATCCGGGACGACGGTTAATATAAGCGCCAAACCAAGCAACGATTATGAATTCGATAGTTGGACGGTGACAAACGGACAAGGGCAAACGACTACCGGTAAATCTAAAGATACTACCATTACTGTGAACTCGAACATGACCTTCACCGCAAATTTCAAAGAGATCTATGTTCCCGTGACTCCTCCCCCGCCGCCGACACCCCCCGGCCCCGCGACTCCTCAAACCACGCAAGATTATGCCAAGGGCAATCGGCTCGTCATTAATAATAAGAATGTGTTTATCTCGGGGATGAATATCGCGTGGAATAATTTCGGCAGTGATGTCGGCGATGTCGCTGTAAACATTAACCCGTTTGTAAACCAATTCAAACAAATCAAAAACGCGGGCGGAAACGCCGTGCGGTGGTGGCTGCATGCCGACTTCCGGAATGATCCTAAAATGAACAGCGACGGATCGGTGGATAGGATAGGAACAAAGACCATAGACAATGTACGGCAGGTGCTTGACAGCGCGTACAGTTACGGGATTGTGGTGTCGCTGTGCCTTTTTTCTTTTGATTTACTGAATTTAGACGGTAAAAATGCGAGTAAGGTTGCCATAAATAAAAAATTTCTTACTGTCCCGGCAAATTTAGACTCCTATATCAGCAAAGTGCTTACTCCCATGTTGAACGCCGTCGGCAACCATCCGGCAATCATGTGCTGGGAAGTGTTTAACGAACCGGAAGGAATGTCATCTGACGCTGACGGTTGGACTGGCGAAAAAGTTCCTATGAGCGACATTTTGAGGATTACCGCCAGAATAGCCGCAGTCGTGCATGATAAAACATTGAAGATGGCCTCTACCGGAATTCACGAATACGGCAAGATGAAAACATGGTACTCCGATTTTAAACTAATAACGGCGGCTGGCAGCGACCCGCTCGCTTCCAAAGCGTATTTGGACTTTTACATGGCCCACTATTATCCGGAATTCATAGGAACCTCCGGTTCCCCGTTCCACAATCCGGCAAGCTTTTGGGGCATGGACAGACCCATCCTAATAGGTGAGTTCCCCGCTCAAAGTTGGGGGCCGGGTACAGGATACAGCAACATACAGATCGGCACGGACATGACAATCATCAAAGCCTACGAGTACGCCTACGACAACGGCTACTGCGGCGCGTTGAGTTGGTCGATGACCGAACCCAACGTGAGCATGTACGGCAATTTCAATACAACCGAACCGGCGCTTAAGAATCTCTCCAATAAACACAAGGCCGACATAGACCTAGGCGGTAACACCGTCGTCATACCGACCGGCGATCAGGTAATGAAAATCGCCTTAAATGGCCTACCCACAAGCGATCCGCTGGCGGAACTCTCCTCCAAGGCGGATAATCGAAACCTTTCGAATAATACAAATATTTCTTTCGATATCTACATTGCCACAGGAAGCAATACAAACCTGACGATACTGCCGGTGATAAAAGCAGGTAACGATTGGGTGTGGTGCCCCGCAACGGATAATGCGTTCTCATTGGCGGGGAAAGTGACCGGTCAATGGATAACCGTCACCGTTCCCATAAACAAATTCGTGCCCGAGAAAGGATCGCTCGATAAATCTGCGGTCAAAGCAATTATCTTGCAATTCCAACCGACAGGTTCGGCCTATACCGGCACTATATACATCGACAACATAAGGGTTGATAACACAGTAATTTACAATTTCGACAATATGGGCGACGAATGGAACGCGACTAAATGGGTTGGTGATGCGAATGTTCCGGTCCCGGAAGCCACGGTATCGCAAGCGGCGAAGTCAAGCCTCAATAAGCGCAGGTGGTAGCGCGTTCAAAACGCACTTTCTGGCCTTTAGGGCGCTGGGAGCCAGTATTATCAGGAACGATTCCAAGCGGGCGAACGACGTTAAGAAGCTATGACTCTGCCAGACAGACTATATAAACAAGCTTTGATACTCACATATTTCGTTTTTAATTCTATCTAAAGCAATATTATAGTACGTTTCTTCTTTCTCAAAACCAAGATAGTTCCGATTGAGACGCAACGCGGCTATTAAAGTAGTCCCACTTCCGCAAAATGGATCAAATACAATCTGTTTCTCAATTGTCGTTAATTCAATTAATAATTCCATAAGTTTCAATGGCTTCTGTGTAGGGTGTAAACCAATATCATGCTGTTTGGATTGAATATGAAAAATATTATCAGGTTCTTGTCCATATTTTTTAAGTACAGTTTCATTAAAGGCTCCAAGCTCATATTGCAAAACATTATCAGCTATAGTTCCACCAATTTTATATGGTTTTGAAAACCACAGTATCGGTTCAAAAACAGGTCGCAGATTTCCTACCTTCCAACCAATCCATTTGTCTGCGGATATAGTATCATTTCTTCTTTCGAACACAACACTTATTCTTTGTGCACGGTGTGCAGCTCGTTCTTTTTGCCAGCCAATCATATCTTTATATGTGAAACCAGAATCTTCAAATGCACAAATACAACGGTGGGCTAAACGCCGTCCGGCAAATACAAATACATTACTACCTGGTTTTAAAATACGAAACCAGTCCACTGCCCAAGATGTAACCCAATCATAGTATTGTTTGGGGATAAGTTTATCCGCTTGTGACCATCCATTCAGCGGCTTACCCCTTTTCTTAAATACAGCTCCGGCTTTCTCTTGCGCCGGACTTGAACCAAGATATGCGTTATTTGTATTGGTATGCAGGACATCCCACGTATCAACTCCAATACCATATGGAATATCACTAACTATCAGGTCGATACTATTTTCGTCTATCTCCTTGACTAGTTGTATTGAATCGCCCATATAAATGGAATTGACTGCATACATATATGTTACCTTTCATTTTTAAGAGAATCAATATATTTCTTTATGAAAGAGATTTTTTCAAATAATTTAAGTGATGACAATAGCTCCTCAATAGCTTGTTCTCTTGTGTAAAGACTTACTCTTCTTATCTTGTCTTCCCAATATCTTATTTCTGTTTCACCCCTTGTAATTATATTCATTTTATATCTTTGAAAATAGTTTTCAAATTGCGCTACTGTTAAATTTAGACATAATCTTATTATCTCGTTCTGATCTTCAAGAAAACAATTATCTCTATCTGCGATATTTGTATTGACAGATAATACTAAGCAAATATTCCATAGATTTGATATATTTACTCCTTCATTTTCACAAACATCATTTTCCAATAAAATTGCAAGATACTCCCATGAAAATAATGTTATATTATCATTTAGCGCTTGACCGTAAATTTGACTTTTATGTTTTGGATATTGATAATACGGACAAACCAATACTGAGTAATCACTATCACCTTTCCAATCACTCATTGATTTTACTTTAAAATCCTTTTGATTTTTTGCAGTCCGGCTTAATCTAAATGATTTTGCATCTCCAACCAATGAATAATTGTGAAACTGACTATTGGCTATAACATCCGCACAATTAGCGCGTTCCTTATTAACAAATGATCTTAATCCTAATTCTTGAAAACATTTCGCCAAAATTATATCCGATACTTTCGCATATAATTTTTCTTCGCTGGAATCATGTCCAATATCTTCCGGTATAGACCCTATTTCCGTAATAATTGGAATAATCTCTTCTTTTTTAAGATCAAATACAATTTTTTGTATCAAATCAGTCGATGGGATGAATGTTCCTTTCCTAGATTCATCTTTTATTATTGATCTTAATTCTAAAAAATCCAAGATTACACCCCCACCCCAAATAACATATTTATAATATATTATACAACCACCGCCCTTCACGCCGCCCTAAGCGCCCCCGCATCTTCAAACTTCACAGACACTATGGTGGACACTCCCGACTCCTGCTGCGTAACCCCGTACAGCAGATCGGCCGCCTCCATCGTCTTCTTGTTGTGAGTGATCACTATAAACTGCGTCTTCTCGGCGAACTTCCCGAGCACCTTGACAAAACGAGAAACGTTGGCGTCGTCCAGCGGCGCGTCTAGCTCGTCTAGGATGCAGTACGCCGACGGCTTGACTAAGTAGAGAGCGAAGAGCAGCGATATGGCCGTGAGCGCTCTCTCACCGCCTGAGAGCAGTTGTACGCCGCGCATCTTCTTGCCGGCGGGGCGAGCGTTGATGTGTATATCGGCCTCTAGCGGGTCCACACCCTCTTCAAGCGAAATGCTCGCCTCGCCGCCCTCAAAGAGAGTTGTGAACATTTCCGTGAAGTTCTTTTGCACTTGACCGAAGGTGGCGATAAACTGCGCCCGCGCTTCCTTGTCGAGCTTTGATATAGCCCTCTCAAGCTCATCCACCGCGCCTTGCAGGTCGTCACGCTGCGCGGTTAGAGCTTTCAGGCGTTCGCTCTCCGTCTCAAAGTCGTCCAGGGCGGCCATGTTCACCTGACCTACGTGCTTGATCCGCTCTTTGTACATGGCGATGTCGCGCATTACCGCCTCGTCGTCTTCATCAATGGCCGTAAGCCCATCCTGATCCAACCCCTCTATGTCGAGTTCGTAGGCCTCCCACATTCTCTCGCGGATATGGCGGCGATCCTGCTCGTCGCGTTCTTGCTTCAGCTCGCCGTCGTGGATCGCGTCCCCCGCCGCCGCAAGTTCGCCGTTTATGACTTTTATCTCATTGCGCAAATCATTGATCTCGGCCAAACGCCCGTTGTAATCCTCGCGGATAACATCCCGCGCCGCCTCAAACCCTAGGCGTCTCTCACGCGCCGCGTCAAGGTCGGCGGTCATCCGCGCCACGCTCTCCTCAAGGCCGGATATTTCGGAGAGACACCCGCCGCGCTCCTCTATCTTAGAGAGCTTCCGCTGCCCGAATTGCTCGATATTTCCCGCCAGCCTCTCAATGTCGCGTTTGTCGTTGCCTATCCTGTTTGTCAAGCCGTGAACCTCAAGCTCCACGTTTTTGAGGTGGTCGGCGAGGGCGACGCGCTCTTCCTCCATAGCGCGGACGCCGTTGCGGGCGGTCTCCAATTGCCCCGCCAGTTCGTCGCGGCGGGCGTCCATTACGGAGACCTCGGCCTCGATACTGGCAATCGACCCGGTAAGCTCCGCGATCTTCGCCGTGAGCGCCTCGATCTCAGGCGCTACGGCCTGCACGCGCACTACTATGTTCTGCATCTCGTTCTCGTAGTGGCGGATCGTGGTCTGCTGCTCCTGCTGCAGACGCTGGCCGCCGTTTATCTTTTCGTTGACCTCTATCAGCTCCGCCTTGGCCCCGTCGCGAGCAATCACGCAGACGTCCTTCTCGGTGAGTATCGCCGTAAGTTCGCCCTCGGCGCCGCTTATTTCAGCCGAAAGCCTCTCTATCTGCTGTTTCCGCTGGAGGATTCCGGCGGACTCCTTCTTGGACTCCCCCGCGGCCACGCTGCCGTCGCCGTAACAGATCGCCCCGTCGGCGAGGGATACTACGGCCGCCGTTCCGTAGGCGTCCATCCCAAGCGCCGCCGCCGCGGCGGACGCGTAGTCGGCGGCAATGGCGAACCTGTTGAAAAAGCTATCGGCAAGGGCGGCGCAATCGGCGTCAACCGCCTTTATCAGCGAACGGACATCACGCAACCCGGCGGCAAACGCCCGGCTCGGCTGATGGTTTGCCGCTTGGCGGCGCAAACGCTCGAGCGACACCACACGCGCCGCCCCGGCCCTCTCGCGGCGCAGAAAATCGACCGCCGCCTCCATCTGGGCGTCGGTGTCAAAGACGACCGTCTGAACCGCGCTCCCGGCCAGCTTCTCCACAAGCGGCAGCAGAGCGTCGTCGGAGACGCTCACGAGGTCGGCGACGATCCCGCGCAACCCAGGCAGACGCGCCGTCAAGAGCGCCCGCACACCATCCTCGTACCCCTGGAACGTCGCGTCTAGCCCCTCAAGGAACTTCAGCTGAGACTTGTTGGACGATATCCGCGCCTCTAAGCTCTTCTCTTTCTCGACCAGCCCGCCGTAGCGCTCCTCCTCGGCCTCTATGCGCCCGACCAACGCCGCGCGGGCGTCCATGAGGCCGCTGTTCGCGGAGTTGACCTCTTCGAGCTGCCGCCTGCAGGCCTCCGCCGCGTCCCCGTACTCCTCGTAACGGGCCTCGAGAGCGGCTATCTCCCGCTCGTTGCGGCTTTTGCCGTCGAGGGCGGCGTTTAACGCCCCGTTGGCCACGCTCTGCCTGTTCCTCGCCTCGCCGAGGCTGTTTATAAGCTCTATCTGGCAACGCCCGATCTCATCCGCCTCGCGCCGCTTCGCGCTAAGGCGGGCGTCGAAGGCGCTAAGCTCCTCGCCCGCGCCCGCCGCCCTCTCGGAACTCTCGCGCAGCAGCGTTTCGCGTTCCACCACGCTCTTCTCAATCTGCGCTTTAAGCTGCGAAGCCTCCTCCGCCTCCCTGTCGAGCTGCGCCGCCTCGCCGTCGAGCCGCGCGACCGCGGCCTTCAGGTTGCTCACCCGCTCCGCCGCCACCGAGAGGTCGCGGTCTATCGCGGCTATGCCCTCCCCCGCCTCCGCGACAGTGCGTGAAGCGGCGCCTAGCTCGTTCTCCTTCTCAAGCGCGTCGAGCTGCATCTTCTCCACACGAGACTCCGCCGAAGCGACCGACGCCCGGAGCGACTCCCGGCGCGACTGCGCCTCCGCAATCGACGCGCCGCGCTCCAAAATAGCCCCCGTCAGCGCCGCGTACCGCCTGCTCTCAAAGGCGGTCTCTATGGCTTTCAGAGCGTCGTGGTAGTCCTTGTAGCGCTTGGCCTTCTCCACATGGCGCGCAAGCATCCGCACCTGCCGGTCGGCCTCCGTCACAAGGTCGTTTATCCGCAGAAGGTCCTGGCGCGTCTTGTCCAGCTTGGCGCGGCTCTCGCGGCGAGCGTGCTTGTACTTGCCCACCCCAGCCGCCTCCTCAAACAGGAGCCGCCGCTCCTCCGCCTTGTCGGAGAGTATCCGCTCGATCATCTTATTTTCTATAGTAGTATAGGCGCTGCTCCCCACGCCGGTATCAAGGAATATGTTCTGGATGTCCCGAAGGCGGCAGGGCACCTTGTTCAGCCGGTACTCGCTCTCCCCGCTGCGGTAGATCCGCCGCGTGATAGCCACCTCCGAGTACTCGACCGGCAAGATACCCTTATTGTTCTCGATAACGAGCGTAACCTCCGCCATATTGAGCGGGGCGCGCTTCTGCGTGCCGGAGAAGATGACCTCCTGCATGTTGGCGCTGCGCAGCATAGAAGCCTTCTGCTCGCCGAAGACCCACCGGATGGCGTCGACGACGTTGCTCTTGCCGCACCCGTTTGGCCCGATGACGGCGGTCATCCCCTCGCCGAAGTCCAATTCTGTCTTGTCGGCGAAAGATTTGAAGCCGAAAATGGAGAGTTTTCGTAAAATCATGGGTTTATTCGTCCTTTTTTTGGCGTTTTTAACGTTTTTGACGTTGTTTCGATGTTTTTTTGACATTTTCAGCCCCAATTAACCGGATAAGGGCCAATACACAATGTATTGGCTAGGGGTATCTTATAAAATACTATATGTTGGGGCAAAGGTCAAGAAAAAAATGAAATTTTTTTTAATTTCAGGCGGCAGCATATATTATTAAGACGAAGTCTTAAAGCCTTAAAGTCAAAGTCAAAATCTTTTAAATCTTTTTTAGACGAAGCCTTCGGCTTCATAGATAAATGCGGGGCTAAACCCTGCATTTTCAGTCAAAGTCAAAGTCAAAAGATTTTGACGTTATCTTTTGACTGAAGTTCGGGGGTTTAGCCCCCGAACTATCTATGGAAGGCGAAGCCTTCCGTCTAAAAAAGAATTTGATTTTAAAAGATTTAAAGACTTTGATTTTAAGCCTTCCGTCTAAAAAAGCATTTGATTTAAAGACTTTTATTTTAAGACTTATGTTGATTTTTTGGTCGACGGGATATTATATTACGGATAGGGAGGGGCGAACATTAAATGCAACTATCTTACACATTCTGGGCGGCGGAAGAGGGCGGCTACGTTGGTTACATCAACCAATATCCAGACTATTGGACACAGGGATGCGACGTTAAGGAGCTAGAAGAAATGCTCGCCTCGCTGTATCGCGATATTATGACGTTTGATGATATTCATCCGACCGTTCAGGAGCACACGGGTCTTATCACCGTACCGGTATGAAACGTATTGATCTAATACAGAAAATTGAGCGAGACGGCGCGTTTCTTGTCAGACACGGCGGTAATCACGATTGGTATAAGAATCCGAAAACCGATGTATACGAAGCTGTACCGCGACATAGCGAAATAAAAGACATTCTGGCAAAGAAAATAATTAAACGGCTCTCGTAAACAATATCAAAGAAAAGAGGCGGCTATCGCTAGCCGCCCCTCTTCTCAATCCACAACACCGCAACTGCAACCACCGCCACTCATTATGCCGCGGGGGCCGGATATTTTCAGCTCCCGCAAC
>Ga0268262_10001656_pt1 | contig 27149 bp, 18 predicted proteins | sample TergutNc150P3_FD_190354 | JGI IMG/M metagenome (GOLD analysis project Ga0268262, IMG submission 190354) | Nasutitermes corniger P3 segment gut microbial community from laboratory colony in Florida, USA - Nc150 P3 (SPAdes) (version 2) | ecosystem: Host-associated > Arthropoda: Insects >... | reverse complement strand
TGCAAAAACTTGCCGAGCAAGCGAATGTTCACGTTCAGCAGGTAGAAGAAAAAACTTTGGACAAATTGACAAAAAAGCACGGCGGAGTTATTGCCCTTTGCCACGAAAAAGCGGTGCTGCCTTGGAATGAAACGCGAAAAATTTTGCTGGAAATAAAGAAAAACGATATTCCCTGCAAAGTTGTTGTAGCCTCAAATTTAGAAGACCCTCATAATCTAGGTGCTTGCATTCGCTCTTCGTTTGCGCTTGGTGTTAATATTATGCTGCTTCCATCAAAAGGTTCTTGCGGATTAACGCCTGCTGTGGAGCGCAGTGCAGCTGGCAGCCTTGAAAAAATAACTCTTTGCCGCCCGAGCAATCTTGAACTTGCCTTAAAGGAACTCAAAGAAGCTGGCTATCAAATTGTGGGTTTAGATGGGCACGGCAAAACATCAATAACCCATTTTAAATTTTCTGAGCACCTTGTTATGGCGATTGGCGGCGAAGACAAAGGGCTTCCACCATATATAAAAAAATATTGCGATTCTATTGTGAAAATCCCAATGTTTGCAGGGGCTCATTCCTACAATGCGAGTGTGGCACTTGCGCTGGGGTTATATACTGCAAGTTTTTCTACATTTACTCACACTCAAACCGGAGACTGAAATGAAACAGATATCAGCGCAAAACCTTGATTTTAAGGAACTGAACGAGCAGGTGAAAGCGGCTACAGAAGATGTTTGCGTGGACAATTGCTACGGGCAAAGATTTATGGGCAGTGCCATGAAGGGAAAAACGCTTGTGATAAACGGAACACCCGGCAATGCGTTAGGTGCTTATTTAGACGGTGGCATTATTGAGGTAAAGGGCAACGCCCAAGATGCGGTTGGCGACACAATGAATGACGGCAGAATAATAGTCCATGGCAACACAGGCGATGCCTTGGGCTACGCCATGCGAGGCGGCAATATTTTTATACGCGGCAATTCTGGCTACAGAACCGGCATTCACATGAAAGAATACAAAACCAAAAAGCCGGCTATAGTGATAGGTGGCAAAACGGGCAGCTTTTTAGGTGAGTATTTAGCAGGCGGAGTTATAGTTGTGCTTGGCATAGACGTAGAGGATATTCCCGTTGGGAATTTCACAGGCACAGGCATGCACGGCGGCAAAATTTTTATCAGAACAAATAAAGAACTCTCTGGTCTTCCGGCGCAGGTTGTGCTAGAACTAGCTTCTGCTGACGATTTGAAAGAAATAGAACCTTATGTTGCGGAGTTTTCCAAACATTTTGGAGTTGATGCAGGCTCTTATTTGAAAGACCGCTTTTATGTGTTGAAACCAAATGCCAAGAATCCTTACAAGCAGTTATATACGCATAATTGATTGTCTGAACCCCGATTTCACATTAATTTTCGGAGGGGCAGGGTTTACCTGCCCTAAATGCAAATATGGGTACAACAAAAAGGGCAGCCACGTAGAGCTGCCCCTACAAACGTATCATTCGGTTGCCTATTGTATTATTTGTAAATTCCAAAAATCCTGTGAATCGGGGTTCAGACAATTTTCGCTATGCAGTTGCTGTGCGGGTTTGTTTGCGGAGTATTTTCTTGGCTTCGGCTAAGGAAACGCCTTTTTCCCATAGGGCAAATAACTCCTCTTGAGCATCTTCCATAGCTTCTTCCTTAGCAACCGCAATAGCATCGTCCAAATTCCATTCTGTAAAAAGCATATTCAAAACCTCCGAAGCGTGCTTCTCCAAGAAATATACTAAAATTTTACGCTCAACGCAACTCTTTATCGCAGTTTCTACGGCTTCTGACAGTTCCATCGTCTGGCGATTCTTGTTTACTTCTGCTATAAGCTCGTTGTAACCACTCAAAACTGGACTTTTGCTCGCTATATCCGCATTGCGACCCTTGTTGATGTTGTAAACGTTTGCGACAAGTTCAAGATTGCCCTTGCCTTTGGTTTTAAAAGAATCGGAAAGCCTAAGCTCCTTGAAATCGGGAAACTCGTCCTTGCCGTTATATAGAACTATGAACTCAGGTGCAGGAATTTTTATCAGTTTCTCCCTGTATAAATCTTTGCCTTTCGTTATACGCTCATATTCTCTACCCAAATACATAAGCATTCTAAGCGGTATATTGTTATTCACGGTAGACTGGTGCTCAATCAGGACTACAAGCCTGTCGTCCATTATGAAAGCTATATCGTTCAGTTGTCCTTTGAATAGAGCATTTGAAAGAGTCACAATCTCTATTTTCGTGTCTGGCGGGTAGTTTTGCCCCGTTACTGCATTGTAGAGTTCCAGTGCGGCAGGTGGCTCGCTGAACAGCAATGTGAACACGCTATCCTTGTGATTGCGATTGGTTTTGATTTCGGTCATTTTGAACCTCCGTTTTTTTGTTCTACTTACTTAGACGTAAAAAAACGGAAAAAAAATCCAAAAATCGTATTCTTGCAAACAGTTGTTTGCAAGAATGTGCATTTTTTTGGGAAAAAAACAAAAAATGAGGTTGTCGTGCGTTTGTGTGAGGTTGTAGGTGTTTTTTTCTATATTTAAATTGATAGAGTAAATTTTACATAGTTCAAAAAATTGGAGGGGAAGTCTTATGACTATATTCAGGCAATTGCTGTTTGTTTGGCTTGCTTTTTTTCTAATGGCATTCATAAGCTATTTGTTTGTGAAGGACATTGTGAGCAACTATCTAACAAAAGAGGCGAAAAGTGCCTTGTCTTACACGCAGTCAAAAGTGACTACAGATTTGCTGGGGATAGAAACGTCCTTGCAAAATTTTTCGCATAGCATAAGCAGCATGATTGCACATGGCTGCTCTGCAAAAACATTAATGGGATATATGGTCGGAGTTACAAAGTATCTCACTTCCAGTGATGCGCATATATCCGGTTTTAACGGCATTTACGGAGTTTTTGATACATTCGGAGATATATACCTTGACGGAACGGGCTGGGTTCCGCCAAAAGATTATAATCCAAAAGAACGCCCTTGGTACAAATCAGCCATAGCCGCAGGTGGTGGCATAGCCACTACAACGCCATACATAGATGCACATACAGGAGAAGTAGTAGTGACCTATTCAAAGCTCATTTTTGATGATGATGGCAAACAGCTCGGTGTTGTGTGCATAGATTTGTTGCTAGATAGAATAGCGAAATATGTTATTAGCACACGACTTGCCGAAGATGGCTATGGAATATTATTGAACGAAAATCTGGAAATTATCGCAAGCCCCACAAAAAAAAACATAGGTAAATCTCTCGCCGATTTGCCGCACAAGGATCTTATAGATGTAGCGGATGGTTTAAAAAATGGCAAGGATATTTCTGAGCATAAAATATTAGATGAAGAACACGATTTTGTTCTGTTTACCAAACGATTTGAAAATGGTTGGCACATGGGAATTATAACTCCCACAGATCAATACTACCAAAAAGTTACGAATATGAAAATATTTATTGCTGCTTTGGGCACATTTTTGGCATTGACTCTCAGTTTTCTATTGTTTCGCCTCGCTATGGCAAAACAAAAAGCCGATGAAAAAAATCTGGTGACAGAAGCTGCCTCAAAAGCAAAGAGCGATTTTCTCGCCAAGATGAGCCACGAGATAAGAACACCTATGAACGCGATAATAGGAATGGCAGAACTAGCACTCCGCGAGAGCAGACCGAACATCATTCGCGAACATATTATCACAATTAAGCAAGCCGGAGCAAATCTTTTATCCATAATCAACGATATTCTGGATTTTTCAAAAATCGAGAGCGGTAAGTTGGAAATAATCCCCAGCGACTACCAATTTTCTTCTCTGATAAATGATGTGGTGAGCATTATCAGAATGCGCGTGGTGGATTCAAATTTGATTTTTGTTGTGAATATAGACTGCAAAGTTCCAAATTCTCTTTTTGGAGACGAGGCTAGAATAAGGCAGGCTATGCTCAATTTATTGACCAACGCTGTGAAATACACAAAAAAAGGTTTTGTCTCTTTTTCTGTGGGTGGAGAGATAACCGAAGACAATGTTTTCTTAACCATAGATGTAACAGACAGCGGAAATGGCATAAAGCAAGAGGATTTGAGAAAATTGTTTGGCGAATTTGTGCAGATAGATTCGGCATCTCATAAAGGCATTGAGGGCACAGGGCTTGGTCTTGTGATAACAAAAAAACTTGTGAATGCCATGGGTGGAGACATAAGCGTTCAGTCGGAATACGGCAAGGGCAGCACATTTACAATTACGCTCTCGCAAAAAATACGCTCGCCTGAACCTTTGGCTTCGGTTGAAAACCCAGAGGAAAAAAGCGTTCTTGTTTATGAACCTAGTGAAATATATGCCAATTCAATAATATGCACTGTGGATAATTTAGGCGTGATTTGCCATAGAGCAGAAAACGATTATGATTTGCGCGAGAAACTGCAAATGAAAGATTACACATTTTTGTTGGTTTCTTATCCACTGCTGATAAATGCCAAAGCAATAATAAGGGAACTTAAATCCAAAACTCAAATAGTTGTGCTTACAGAATTTGGCAATGCCACGGCAGATATGAAGTTAGATGTATTGGCAATGCCGGTACATTCCATATCGATTGCGAATATATTGAACGGCGTGTCTGGTCGTTTTTCTTATAGCTCAAATGAAGATGCTTCTGTGGCAAGGTTTAGCGCACCTAAGGCTAGGATTTTAATTGTGGACGATATAGGCACAAATTTAAAAGTAGCCGAGGGTTTGATGCTGCCATACAAAATGCAAATGGATTTATGTATGAGCGGTGCTGCGGCTATTGAGGCTGTAAAGAAGCACCCCTATGACTTGGTGCTTATGGATCACATGATGCCGCAAATGGACGGCATTGAAGCAACAAAGCTCATAAGGGAAATGGGCAGCGAAAATCCGAGCTATGCAGAACTACCCATTATAGCACTGACAGCCAATGCTATTTCTGGCATAAAAGAGATGTTTTTAGCAAATGGCTTCAACGACTTTTTGTCAAAGCCCATAGACACTGTTAAACTCAATATTGTTTTAGCAAGATGGATTCCAAAGGAGAAGCAGGAGAAAATGGACGGTATAATGGAAAAAAATTCTATATTATAGCCAGTTTTATGAAAAATCTTAAAAAGTATATCCCCGATTTTCTTTTAAAAGCAATATCGGGGCTTGTGGAAACCTACGGTAATATTACCGGCAAGAATGTGGAAAAAACGCAGAGCTATTTGGATTTATTGATAAAAGCCATTTCAAAGCGCGGTTTGTATGCAGAAGATATGCATAATTGGGATATAGGTTTAATATTGAAGTCTTCGGAGTTGTATGATGTCGGCAAAATTGCGGTGAAAGACGAGATTCTCAATAAACATGGCAAACTAACAGAAGAGGAATTTGCCGAAATAAAAAAGCACCCTACTAGCGGCGAAGGAATTATTGAAAAAATGAAACAAAAATCAACTGAACACGAATTTTTGAAACACGCTAAAATCTTTGCCTCTACTCACCACGAAAAATGGGATGGGAGCGGTTATCCAAAAGGTTTAAAGGGACTTGAGATTCCGCTAGAAGGCAGGCTTATGGCCATAGCCGATGTGTACGATGCTCTAGTTTCCGACAGACCATATAAAGAGGCATTTTCGCACGAAGAAGCCGTTGAAATAATCACAGACAATAAGGGAAAAGCATTTGACCCTGATTTAGTAGATGTATTTCTTGAAATTTCGGGTGAATTCAAAAAAATTTCAATGAAGGGTAAATGAACAGATGACTGAGGATAGAAAAACCATATATCTTGTTGATGATAACGCAACAAACCTGGCAGTAGGCAAGAATGCCCTTGTTGAGCATTACAAAGTTTTCACTATGAATTCCGGTGCTTTTCTTTTGAAATTTCTTGAAAAGAACATTCCAGATTTAATTCTTTTAGATATTGAAATGCCAGAGATGAATGGCTATGAAGTGATAAAAATAATAAAGAGCAAAAGGGAAACCAAAGATATTCCGGTTATTTTTTTAACGGCAAAAACCGATGGAGATAGCGAGCTTGAAGGGCTTTCACTAGGGGCTATAGATTATATAACCAAACCGTTTTCTCCCTCTCTTTTGCTCAAACGCATAGAAACGCATTTAAAACTCGCAAATTACAATAAACATCTGCAAGAGATGGTTGCGGCTAAAACTAAATCTGTGTTGGAGCTTCAAAACGCCATTTTAAAAGCGATGGCAGAGCTTGTGGAAAGTCGCGATGATATTACCGGCAAGCACGTTGAAAGAACGCAGGGTTATTTGGCTCTGTTGATTGATGCGTTGATAAAACGAGATTTGCATGCAAAAGAGGTGTGTGATTGGAATATAGATTTGGTGCTGAGGTCTTCGCAGTTGCACGATGTTGGCAAAATTGCTGTGAAAGACGAGATTCTCAAAAAGAACAGCAAACTCACAAATGAGGAATTTGACGAAATAAAAAAGCATCCTCTTTGCGGTGAAGAAATTATTGAGAAAATAAAACGAAATACAACCGAGCACGAATTTTTGGAACACGCTGGAATATTTGCTGCCACACACCACGAAAAATGGAATGGCTCTGGTTATCCAAGAGGGCTAAAGGGCGAAGAAATCCCGCTTCAGGGCAGATTGATGGCCATTGCAGATGTTTACGATGCGCTTGTTTCGGAACGCCCCTATAAAAAAGCCTATACGCACGAAGAAGCCGTGAATATCATTAAAGAAGGCAGAGGAACTCATTTTGACCCTGATTTGGTAGATGTATTTCTTGAAATTGCCGATGAATTCAATAAAAGGGTGCATAAATGATAGAACTCAATAAAAAAAGAACAGGAGTTATACGTTCCGTATTTAAGCAATTATTATTTGTTTGGCTTGCTTTTTTTCTTATGACATTCATAAGTTATTTGTTTGTAAAAAACATTGTAAATGACTATCTAACCAAAGAAGCGAAAAATGCACTGACTTATACGCAATCAAAAATAGCTACAGATTTGCTGCAGGCAGAAACTTCCGTGCAAAATATCGCACAAAGCATACGCACTATGATTTTACGTGGTAATTCCGCAAGTGTGATACAGGAATATCTAAATGAAATAACAAAATATTTAATGTCCAATGATACGCGGGTATCGGGTTTTAGCGGTGTTTACGGTGTTTTTGACGTATTCAAAAATAAGTACCTTGACGGAACAGATTGGGTTTTGCCAGAAGGTTATAATCCAAAAGAACGCCCGTGGTACAAAGCAGCCGTGGCTGCAGGCAATAAGGTGGCGGCTACAGCACCTTATGTTGATGCTCAAACAGGGGAAATTATAATTTCCTATTCGGAGTGTATTCTCGATAATAAAGGCAAGCAGCTTGGCGTTGTGAGCATGGATTTGTTGCTTGATAGAATAATGAAATATGTTATAGACACACGTCTTACCGAAGGCGGCTATGGAATATTATTGAACGAAAATCTGGAACTTATAGCTACTCCGACAAAAGAAAATATGGGCAAACATCTCTCTGAATTGCCCTACAAAGGTATTTCGGATATAGTGAAGAATTTAAAAAATGGCATAGATATTTCCGAGCATAAAATAATAATAGACGACAAGCAGAATTCAGAATTTATTCTGTTCACCAAACGATTTGAAAACGGCTGGAACATGGGAATTTTAACTCCTATGGATCAATACTACCAAAAAGTAAAGAGAATGAGAGTGTTCATCACTCTTTTATGTGTATTTTTGGCGGCGGCACTTAGTTTTATATTATTCAGCCTTAGCGTAGCAAAACAGAAGTCCGATGAAAAAAATCAGCTGGCAGAAGCTGCATCAAAAGCCAAGAGTGATTTTCTCGCCAAGATGAGCCACGAGATAAGAACGCCTATGAATGCGATAATAGGAATGGCAGAAATGGCATTGCGCGAGTACATATCAGATGCAGCTCGCGAACATATTATCACAATTAAAAAAGCCGGAGCAAATCTTTTATCCATAATCAACGACATTCTGGATTTTTCAAAGATAGAGAGCGGAAAATTGGAAATAGTTCCGAGAAATTACTTATTTTCGTCTCTGATAAATGATGTGGTGAGCATTATCAAGATGCGTCTCGCAGACTCAAATCTGAATTTTGTGGTGAATATAGACCCAAATGTTCCCAATTCTCTTTTTGGAGACGAAATTAGAATAAGGCAAGTGTTGCTGAACATATTGAGCAATGCCGTTAAGTACACTAAAAAAGGTTTTATCTCCTTTTCTGTAAATGGAGAAATAACCGGAGACACAGTTCTTTTAACCATAGAGGTAGCGGATAGCGGCATAGGCATAAAAAAAGACGATTTGGAAAAATTGTTTGATGATTTTGTGCGATTTGATTTTGCGGTCAATAAAGATGTAGAGGGTACGGGGCTTGGGCTTGCTATAACAAAAAATCTCATTAAAATGATGAACGGAAATATAAGCGTTCAATCGGAATACGGCAAAGGCAGCACATTCACAGTTAAATTGCCACAAAAAATACGCTCCCACGAATCTTTTGAATCTATTAAAAATGATAGCGTAACGATTAAATTCAATGCACCAAAAGCAAAAATTCTTGTTGTTGATGATATTGATACAAATTTAAAAGTAGCCAAGGGCTTGATGCAGCCATACAAAATGCAGGTTGATTTGTGTTCAAGCGGCATTGAAGCAATTGAAAGGGTAAAAGAAAATGATTACGACTTAGTGTTTATGGATCACATGATGCCAGAAATGGATGGCATTGAAGCCACAAAGCTCATAAGGAAAACGCACGCAAATCTGCCGATTGTCGCGCTAACCGCCAACGCTGTTTCTGGTACAAAGGAAATGTTTCTCTCAAACGGCTTCAGCGATTTTTTATCAAAACCCATAGACATCATTAAGTTAAATTCTATTTTGGAAAAATGGCTGCCAGAGGAAAAACAGGAGAAAACAACGGAAATTGCACGTGCGAGTTCAAATGTAAATATAGAAATACTTGACACATTCTATAAAGACGGGATCAAAAAAATAAAAGAAATCAAAGAATGTTTGGAAACGGAGAATTACTCTTTATACACCATTTATATCCACGCGTTGAAAAGCGCAAGCGCAAGCGTAGGAGCTTTGGATTTATCCGAAATGGCAAAGCTCTTGGAAAAGGCAGGGAAACAAGGAGATTTCACATATATAAAACACAACACATCTAAATTTTTAACCGCTTTGGAAACACTTTTAGACAGCATAAATGCAACTCTTTTAGAAAATAAGAAAATTGGACAAGAAGGTCCGCTTGATTTTGAAGCCCTGAAAATAGAACTCAATAAGCTAAAAGAGGCTATTGGCATTTTTGACTCCGATGCCATTGACAATGCAACCACATCTTTGAGAGCATTTACACAGGTTGCAGAAGTGGAAAACATTTTGCAAAAAACATTGAATGGAGAATACGATGATGTTGTTGCTATAATAGATAATTTGATAAAATAATTTACTATATTACACCCGATGGAAACACGCTACAATCACAAAGAGATAGAGGAAAAGTGGCTCAAAAACTGGAATGAGCAAAAGAACTTCAAGCCTGCGAGCGATGCTGGCAAAGGTAGTTCCGAGCATTTTTCCATTGTGATTCCGCCACCAAATGTAACTGGCGCATTGCACCTAGGCCATGCGCTCAACAACACCATTCAAGACATTCTAATTCGCTATAACAGAAAGCTCGGCAAAAACACGCTCTGGATACCCGGCACGGACCACGCCGGCATTGCAACACAGGCGGTTGTGGAAAAACGATTGCTCAAAGACGAAAAGAAAACCCGCCACGATTTGGGCAGGGAAGAACTTGTAAAGAGAATTTGGGATTGGAAAAATGAATACGAAGCTCGCATAACAAGCCAGCTAAAATTGCTAGGCTCAAGTTGTGATTGGGACAGGCAAAGATTTACTCTAGACCATATCTGCGCAAAAGCGGTTCGCTATGCTTTCTTTAACCTCTTTAAAAAAGGCTTGATTTTCAGAGGCAAAAGACTTGTGAATTGGGACACCCATTTGCACACCGCCGTTGCAGACGATGAAATTTACCACGAAACTGTAAAAGGTCATTTTTGGACTTTCAAATATCCTTTAGCAGACGGCAGTGGCTATATCCCAGTAGCAACAACCAGACCCGAAACAATTTTAGGCGACACAGCGGTTGCAGTTCACCCAGAAGATGAACGCTATAAAAAAATCATAGGTAAAACTTTGAAAGTCCCTTTTGTGAATAGGGAAATTCCAGTTATCGCAGATGCCATTTTGGTGGATAGAGAATTTGGAACAGGCTCAGTAAAGGTGACACCAGCACACGATCCAAACGATTACGCGACAGGGCTTAGACACAAACTTCCGATGCTCAACATATTAAACGAAGACGGCTCTCTGAACGAAAATGCGGGAGAATTCAAGGGCTTGAAAGGGGAGAAGGCGAGAGCCGCCGTAGTTGAGGGTTTGGAAAAAGAGGGTCTTTTGATAAAAGTAGAAGACCACGAAATGCAGGTAGGAAAAAGCGACCGTTCAAAGACGATAATTGAGCCGTATTTGAGCGACCAATGGTTTGTGAAAATGGACAAATTGGCAGAGCGGGCAATGCAAGCCGTTGAAAGCGGCGAAGTGAAATTCACACCTGCACGTTATGCAAAAAATTATCTGAACTGGCTAGGCGAAAAACGCGACTGGTGCATAAGCCGCCAACTCTGGTGGGGGCATCAAATTCCTATATGGTACGCAAGCTCAGAACCAACTCAATTTGCGGGTAGAAAAGATATTCATTATTTTAAATCCGAAAGCGGTGACTGGCTGGTTTGCTCATTGGAAAAAGATTTACGGGAAAATGAAATAGAGGGTTTGAAATTAACGCGAGACCCCGATGTTTTAGACACCTGGTTCAGCTCCGCTCTTTGGCCTCACAGCACAATGGGCTGGCCTAGCGAAACAGAAGATTTAAAAAATTTCTATCCAACTTCTGTTCTAGTAACCGCACGTGATATAATTTCCCTTTGGGTTGCCAGAATGGTTATATTTAGCCAAGAGAACATTGGAAAAATTCCCTTTAACAATGTCTATATAAATCCCACAATTTTAGACGGTCAAGGCAGAAGAATGAGCAAATCGCTGGGCAACGGCGTTGACCCCCTAGACATAATAGAAAAATACGGAGCCGATTCCCTCCGCTTTGTGATGTGCTCAATATGCACAGAAAATCAGGAAGCGAGGCTTCCGGTAAAAAAAGAAAAACTAGAAGACGGCAGGGAAATAAACATAAGCGAAAAATTTGAGATAGGCCGCAACTTCGGCAACAAACTATGGAACGCCGCCAGATTTTTGCAGCCACATATATCGGGAGAATCCTTGAATCGGGAGAATCGGGGTTCAGACAACCTAGAAGACAAATGGATCCTTTCCCGCCTAAACACCGTTGTAAAAGAAACGCAAAACGCCATTGCAAACTACCGCTTTTCCGAATATGCCGCAACAATTTACCATTTTGTTTGGGACGATTTGTGCAGCCGTTATTTGGAAATAAAAAAAGGCGAAATTTCAAAAGAGTCCAGTTCTTTGCTCTCTTATTCGCTTTACACTGTTTTGGATTTGCTGCACCCAATTATGCCCTTTATCACAGAAGAATTAAACGCCATTCTCTTTCCAAATTCGCAAAGGGTTATTTTGAGAGAATTTCCAAAAGCAAACGAAAATTTAATAAACGCAGAAATAGAAAAGCAATTTGAAGATATATTCACCATTGTAGAAGCTGTGCGTTCCGTACGCGGTCGCTATTCCATAGCTCCCTCCCAAAAAATCACCGCCGTTGCAAAAACAACGGTGGATTTAAAATCCAGCAAATCTATGATTGAAGATTTAGGATTATGCAGTTTTGAACTTGGAGAAAAACCCGCATTCAGCGCGAGCGTGGTTATACCAGGCGGCGAAGTTTTTGTTCCTTTGGAAGGAATTTTGAACAAAGAAACTGAAATTGCCCGCTTAAAAAAAGAAATTGAAAAAGCAGAAAGTTTTGCGGCGAGCATTGAGAAAAAACTTTCCAATGAGAATTTTGTGAAGAATGCGCCTGCTGCTGTGATAGATGGCGAGAAACAGAAATTGGCTACGCAGAGGGATATTGTGGAGAAGTGCAAGGTGGCGTTGGGGGAGTTACAGGGGTAGTATAGAGGGTAAATTTTCTACCTTATACTCGTGCCCATACCGAACAACCTAATCTATCTCCTCTTTGCCCTTTCTGGCATATCCGGTTTAATATACGAAGGTACGTGGGCGCGTTATCTCAAATTATTTTTGGGACATTCCAGCTATGGGCAAATTTTAACGCTTTGCGTTTATATGGGTGGGCTTGCGCTGGGGAGTTTCATCGCAGGCAAATTAAGCGCTCGCATAAAAAAGCCATTGCTGGCTTATGGCATAACAGAAGCGTTCATAGGGCTTGGCGGAATGTTTTACCACCCGCTTTATGTTTTTGCGACCAATTTATTTTACGACTCCGCTTGGAGCAGAACGCTTGGCACAAGTGGGGCAGAAGCGATTAAAATCGCAATAGCCACATTCTCAACGCTTCCCGTTGCAATACTCTTGGGAATGACCTTTCCATTCATCGCAGCAGGACTTTCCAGACGAGACGGCGATAGCGGAAAAACCAGCTTGCCCCTTCTTTATTTCACAAATAGCCTCGGTGCGTGTTTTGGGATTTTATTCGCAAGCTACATTTTAATCCCAACGCTTGGGAATGCAAACACACTCCGCATAGCTGGTATGATAAATTTTATACTATTCATATTTTTCTGGAAAATATCTAAGAACGACAATGTAGTTAAAGAAACCGCTCAACCCACAACTCCAAACTCTCAAACGATAAATTTGTGGCTCTTATTCTCCGCACTAACAGGTTTAAGTTCATTTATATATGAAATTGTTTGGATTCGCTTGCTCTCGCTTTTGATGGGTTCAAGTTCGCATAGTTTTGACCAAATGCTTTCGGCTTTTATTCTGGGCCTAGCTCTTGGTGGGCTTGCTTGCAAAAAACTTTTGGCTAAAGATTTTGAGCCTATGAAACTTCTCGCTTTTTCGCAAATTTTAATGGCTTTCTTTGCGGTATGCACGCTTTATTTTCACGTTCCATTTTTCGCTGCGATGAACGAAGCTCACCAGATTTTTAACCAAACCTCAACTGGTTATATTTTTTGGAGCATTTTCAAATATGCTCTTGCCGTTTTGTGGATGGTTCCAACGAGTTTTTTTGCAGGAATGACCCTTCCGGTTTTGACCTATTCATTGGTGAAAAAAACAGGCTCCGAAAGTTTTGTGGGCAGCGTTTATGGCTGGAACACTATAGGTGCGATTATAGGCTCGGTTGGAACGGGGCTTTTACTGCTTCCGCTTTTTCAGCTTAAAGGTGCATTGCTGATTGGCGTGTTTATAGATTTGATTTTGGGCTTGATTGTTTTATTCAAATTCTTTCCGAGTTATAGAAAAGATTTTGCTTTTTTGGCAATTTGCATTTTGGCTTTTTTGCCCTGCATATTTGTCAATTTCAGCCCCGATAGAATAACAAGCGGAATTTTCCGCTCTTACAGGCTCTTGAATGAAAATGAGAAAATAGATGTTCGCAATGGAAAAACGGCTACCATAAGTTTGCACGAAGGTGAGGGAAATTTTTACGTAAAAACAAATGGCAAGGCAGACGCGAGTTTGGTGAAGAACCGCGACAAGCCCATAGAAGGCGATGAATTAACGCAGGCTGCAACGGCGTTTATGCCAATGGCAATGCGAAACGCGCCTTATGTTGCCGCAATGGTTGGGCTTGGCAGCGGAATGGGCTCTCACTATCTTTTGGCAGACCCTCTTTTGGAGCGATTGGACTGCATAGAGATAGAGGAAGAAATGGTTAAACTTGCCAAAAAAGGATTTTATCCATACAACCACCGCAGTTTTGACGACCCAAGAATGTTCCTCCACATTGGCGATGCCCGAACATTTTTCCACACCCAAAACCTCTCTTACGATTTGATAATAAGCGTGCCCAGCAACCCTTGGGTTAGCGGGGTAGCCAGCCTTTTCAGTTTGGAATTTTATCACCACGTAAAACGCTATTTGAAACCAGGCGGGCAAATTGTGCAATGGCTTCAGCTTTACGAATTTAACAACGAACTATTGCTTCACATAATAAGAGCCTTGGGAGAATCTTTTAAATATGTGAGTGTTTATCACGCTCCCGAAGAACCGGATGTAATAATGATTGCAAGCGATGAACCTGTGTTTCAAAAGTACATAGAACGCTTTAAAACGGATAGCGTTTTGGTTAAGGAATTTGAGAAAATTCACCGCCCTTGGTATTTTTTCAGCGAAAAAAATTTCTTGTTCAATGCGAATAGCATTAAGCCTGTGCTGAAAATGGTTGAGTCTAACAGCGAGTATATTCCCCTTGTGGATAACAAGGCAGAGTCGGCTCGTTTTGTGAATACCTATGTTGGTTTTATGACTGCTTTTGATTCCTGCCAAGTTTGCTGGCCTGCTCTTTTGGATTCCGCAGACTATGCACCAAGAAAAGCTTTTATGGACAGCCTTGCTCCTTATGTTCCGAGAAATATGTATTTGGAAAATCATTTGCTTTTATCGCTAAAAAACAGGGGCGAGAATTTTGACTGGGAAAATTTTTGGATGGATTACCGCAACTGGTCTGTTAAGGCACCTTTTTCCGAAGCCCGCGACAGCATTCCTCTTTATGCGGAATTGATGCCTATCGTGATATCTGGAGACCTCCCTGTTTCAATAGCTTTGGAAGCGAAATTTATGGATTTGGCTATGCACAAAAAATACAGAGAGGCTGCAAAATTAATTCCCTTGATAGACGAATTTCTTGAGTTGAGAGGAGCAGACGAATTTTTCTTGAGGCATCTATTTATAGTTGGAATGCTCGGCGGCGAAAAAGATTATATGCGGCGTATATTTCTAAAAATCTATATGCCAAATTTGTTTTTTGACCGAGCAGAAAAATATATGATGAAGACTGTTGCAGGCGTTCCAGACAGGGTTAGGAAGGCTGTTTTGCAGGACAGGGCAGTGGTTGAGAATTAGAAATATATGCCCCAAATATACATAAAACTCCACAAGCCTTTTGGCTACGAATGTAGCCACGCGCCCACAAGTCACGAATCGGTATTCGCCTTGTTTCCGCGCGAACTTGTGAAACAAGGCTTGCAGTGCGCGGGCAGGTTGGATTACGATACAACCGGATTGCTTTTGCTTTCAAACGATGGGCAGTTCATACACAAAATTGAACATCCTAAAAAAGGATTTGCAAAAACTTATGTGGCAACGCTTGCCGAGCCTTTGACCGAAGAAATGCAGAAAAAACTTTTGGCAGGAGTTGAACTCAGAGGAGAAAAAAAGCCTTGTTCGGCGGTTGAATTAAAACTCATAGCGGAGAATACGGCAGAAATAACGATAAAAGGCGGGCTTTATCACCAAGTTAAGAGAATGTTTGCCGCTGTTGGGAACAGAGTTGTAGCTCTGCACAGGAGCAAAATAGGGGAGTATGAGTTAGGCGAACTCAAAGCGGGGGAGTGGAATTATTTTACTAGCGTTTCCCCCCGTTAGCTCTCCGAGCGGAAAAAACGGGGGGACGAATGGTGATTTTTGTTAAAAAAATCTCCATTCAAGGGGGGAATGCTGATTGGATAAAGTAGAGGTTGTGAGTTAAATAAGTATAACAGACACTTGGTATAGATTTTATAGATAGGCGTTTTTTATTGTTCTGGTAATCAGCATTTACTATATTGTATTTGTGGATAGATTTATTTGTTTAGAAGGCATAGATGGTTGCGGAAAAAGCACGCAGGTTGCCGCTTTGGGCGATTTTTTGGAAAAAGAGGGTTTTAGGGTTTTGCGAATAAGAGAGCCGGGCGGAACAGAGATTTCTGAGGCTATTCGGAAAGTGATATTGAATCCAGAATATAAAGATAAAATGAACGATTTGACCGAGTTGTTTTTATATAATGCAGCACGAGCGCAGTTGATACATGAAGTGGTTAAGCCAGCTCTCAGAAAAGGCTATGTGGTTTTGGCAGACCGCTTTGCTTACAGCACACTTGCATATCAAGGTTTTGGTAGGGGATTAGATATAGAGATGATAAAAAATTTGCTTCGCATGGCTTGCGGAGTTTTTTTCCCTAACAAAACATTTATTTTTGATATACCGGTTTCTTTAAGCAAGGAACGGCGTTCAAACGATTCTGTCAATAAAAGAGATGACCGCATTGAACAAGAGCAAGATGATTTTTTTGAGAGAGTTCGTCAGGGCTATTTGACAATAGCAAAAGAAAATCCTGAGACTTGTGTTTTAATTAACGCCGCTCGGTCTAAAGAAGATATTTTCGAGTTCCTTGTTTCTCACCTCAAGGACTGAATCAAAGCCAAAAAAGGCTATGCCCGGGGTTTTGATTTTGGTGGTCTTTAAAAATTCTGATAATGGTTGCTCTGTAACTTTTCCTTTTAGTTGTGAGGCGTGGCGAAACATCAAGCCCTTCTTTTTGCTGCTTCCAACTGCAAAGCCAACGTGAGCGGCATCAAGGCCCGGCAAATCGCTTAGAATGGCAAGCCCAAAAATAGTGTCTCTCTCAAATTTTGCTGTGTCTGCATAAATAATGGCTTTGGCTTTTGGCAAGTGCATAATGCTCACTTTTTGATTATCCGCACTTGGGTCTGAAAAGAATTTCTTTTTGTCAATTTCCTTTTCAAAAACTTCCTCTGACTCAAGCCCCCACCCCCCAAAACCGGAAACATATCCGTTATTCACAAGCCAGTCTGCAACCAAAAAATGATTTCTTGTTTTGTAGTTTATGGCTCCGTTTTTATAGCGGAGGTTTTGCAGAATATTAAAAAAATCATTGTAGTTTTTTGAGTATGCCAAAGCTAGAGAGTGCTCCATATATGTGACGCAATCCATTTCGCTAAAATTCACCCTTGGTTTATAACTTGGGTAAATTGAAAGTCCCTCACCCATTGGTCCCAAATAATACGGTTTGCCTTTTAGTTTGTTTGAGAAATAATTTATGCGCTCGTTTAAGTTTTTTATCTCTGCTGCGCTCTGCCATATAATTCTTCCGTCTTCCAAATGCACAGCTTCGCTGTTGTGATGTTTTGCTATGCGACCTGCCAAAGAGTCTAAGAGATTGCGAGCCAAATCTTCTTTTACTTTTTCTGCCTTGTTCAAGTAAAGCGCAAAAGCCAAGGTATCGTTATCTGCGGCTATGTAGCCGGCAAGCCCGTGTACGCCTTCTATAAAACCTGTTTTGAATCTTATTTTGTCTTTGTACTCCACGTGCAATCGCTTGGCAGAGCCGGAAATTCCGGGGATTGCGAGAGAGGCAAAATATATGTCGCCTTTTTCTTGCTTTTTCATGTAGGTTAAAAGGCGGGTTAGGGAATTTGGTTTTAATGCGTTTTGAGTTGAGAGACCGCTGCCGTCAACCATTTTGAAATCTGCTACTGGAAGTCCGGCTTGGTTCAAAAATTGCTTTTCGCTTAAAATTCCGCTTGCTGTGCTTCCTTCCTTTCTTTCGTATTGACCCAAATCGCGGAGCAGCATTTCTGCGTGGAGGTTTTGGCTTCTTTGGTTTATTTCATCTAGCAGGCTTTTTAGCGGCGGTCCTGTGTAAGTGATGCTGTCTATCGCTTTGCCTTTATACACCGCCTTGTTTTCTATATAAACAATGCCAGAATTTTCAAGGCTTTTTAAAAAAGCCATTTTAAAATAAGCTGGTGGATTGCGAATAGGCAACACAACCGTGGCAGCAGAAACTTTTGAACCTATTGTTCCACTAAAGGAAATTTCGGGATTTACGGGATCCATCGCATATTTATATCTCGCTCCCTTGCCAGCGGTTTTCACTTCGTTTTTTATTTTAACATAACCGATATCCGGAACAACTGTTATTTGTGCAGGCTCTCCGTCTTTTGCCCCTGGTCTTATTTCAAACAAAGCGCAGTTGTCGTTAAAAGACAGCGGTGAAATTTCTGCTCCATACCAGGAGTCAAAAAACTTTTTGCGCCATTCCTCTGGTTTTCTCGGTCCTTTGAAAAAAGAAGTATCTAAATCCAAAATTCCGTGCAGTGTGTCTATGCCTCTGCTTTTTAGAGAATCTGCCAAGATGTCAAGGACATAGAGAGCTTCTGGATAGTATCTTGCAGATATATTCGGGTCGCCCCTGCCTTCTATTCTAATAACACCGGAAAAAACGTTTTGCTTTTTAATTCCTTCTAAGTGGATTACTGTTTTTGGTGCGTAGTTCAAAGGGAGTTTTTGCAGGGCAGCTGCTGTTACGAGGAGTTTCATTGTGGAAGCTGGCACAAACCATTCGTTTCCGTTGTAGTTGTAAACAAGGGAATCTGTTTTTACAGAACGAACAGAAATGCCCAGTTTTGCGTTTGGTGCAATGGTCTGTGTGAATGCAACCAAGGAATCCAAAAAAGGATTGGCTGCAAAAGAAACAGTTGCGAGCATCAAAAATAAAAACGTTAACACTTGCTGTATCCGCAACCTGTGCATTTTACGCATCCTTCACTAAAAGACAGAACTCTGTTGCATTCGGGGCATTTTGCCTTGAAAAGATTTGAATCTGTTGCCGCCGATTCAACCAGAGGTTTAGACTGCCCTCCTGTATTCAGAATAATGGAACTGTCTTGTTGCTCCAAATCTTTTAATGTTGGCAATTCGTCAAAGTTTATTTTGCCTGTTAAAATATTGGTTAGCCCATAAGTGCGTTTTGCCAAATTATAGCGGCGTAGGCTTTTTCCAAGCGCATCGGCAAGGCTTATCACCTTTCCATCTTTAGATGGAATTGCCATGTGGCTTCCAATGCCTTCCAACTGTTCAATTATATCTTCTAATGAACCGCCAATGCGCAAATATAAACTAACCATGCGGCTTATCGCCTCTAAATCAGAAGAAGCAACATCTCCAGCTTTGCCGAGCTGCGCAAAAATTTCCATTTCTTTGCCAGTTATTGGATCTACCGTAACCGCTATGTGCATGTGCCCAAAAGGTGTTGTTTGCCTCATGCGCACAGCGGGCAGCATAGTTGGGGTTTTAATGGGCTTGCGAATTTTGTATTCGCTTGGGTCGCGGCGCTTTTCTATTGTTTTTTCTGTTTGATTAGATTCTGCTTTTGAAAGTGCCATCGGTTGATTTTCGCGGCAACCGTCTCTATAAACCGTAACGCCTTTGCACTTTAGCGACCAAGCCAACATATAAATATTTTCAACATCTTCTGGGGTGGCATCGTGGGGTAAATTTATTGTTTTTGAAATTGAGCTATCGCAATTTTTTTGGAATGCGGCTTGCATTTTAACGTGCCATTCTGGTGCGATGTCGTGGGAACAAACAAATACCTTGCGGACATCTTCGGGAATATCGTCAATATGTGTCAAAGTTCCGTTTTCTGCGATTTTTTCCAACAATTCTTGGCTGTAAAAATTTCTATTCTTTGCAACTTCTTCAAACACTGGATTTATTTCAACAAGTCGCTGCCCGTCTAAAACATTGCGGAAAAACGCAAGGCTGAACATTGGCTCAATTCCGCCAGAGCAGTTTGCTATGATGGAGACAGTTCCAGTTGGAGCAACTGTTGTGGTTGCGGAATTTCGCATGGGGCGCTTTTGAACAGTGTCCCACACAGAACCTGCCCAATTAGGGAATTTGCCACGCTCGCTTGCGAGAATTTCAGATGCGTTATGAGATTCCTCGTTAATCACCTGCATAATTCGCTCGCCAAGGGAAATTCCCTGCTCGCTGTTGTATGGAACTTCTTGTCTGTAGAGAGTATCTGCAAAACCCATTATTCCAAGTCCAATTTTGCGATTGCCTTTGCACATGGTGTCAATTTCTTGTATGGGGTATTTGTTCACATCTATTATGTTGTCTAAAAATCTCGTTGCCAAATGGACTGTTTCAACAAGAGCCTCGCGCAAAACCTCAACCTTGCCCTCGTCGTCTTTATATATAAAGGCAGATACGTTTATTGAACCTAGGTTGCAAGCCTCATAAGGCAAAAGCGGTTGTTCTCCGCAGGGATTGGTTGCTTCTATTTCACCGATATTTGGCGTTGGGTTTGCCCTGTTTATGGCATCTATAAAGATAAGCCCTGGTTCGCCCGTTTGCCATGCGCAATCCACTATAACTCTGAAAACCTCACGCTTTGTCCAAACTTCGGGGCGTTCTATTTCTGGCAGGGCATTGTAATCTTCCAATTTGAATAATTTTGAAATATCGTATTTGCCAGGTATAAGTTGCTTTGGAATCACATATCCTTTTTTGCTGCGAGGGTTGTAAACCTCGTGCGCTCCGTCTGGATTTTCTTTGTATGCCTGCATCCACGAGTCTGGCATTTTCACGGATATGTTGAAATTCGTAAAGGCTTTCAAATCTTGCTTTGCGAAAATGAAGGTTATTATGTCAGGATGGGTTATGCTCATCATGCCCATATTTGCGCCGCGCCGGAATGCGCCCTGCTGAATGGCGTTTGTGGCTTCGGAAAGCACTCTCCAAAAGCTGATTGGCCCGCTGGTTGTTCCTCCGCTGGATTTTATGTAATCACCTGTGGGGCGTAGCCTGTCAAAAGAAAATCCTGTGCCGCCTCCCGCCTTTTGGATCATTGCGGTTGCTTTGACGGTGCTGAAAATCCCGTCTATGGAATCTTCTATGGGCAAAACAAAGCAAGCGGAGAGCATTCCATCTCCGCCGCGACCTGCGCTCATAAGGGTTGGGCTATTTGGCAAAAAGCGCCCGCTTGCCATTAAATCGTAGAACTTCTCGGTATATTCCTCTACTATTCCGGGGGCGTTGCTGTAAGTGGCTTCGGCAGAGGCTACGGCTTTTGCGACTCTCAAAAACAGGTCTTCGGGCGTTTCTGTGCAATTGCCTTTTTCGTCTTTATGCAAGTAGCGGCTTTCCAGCACCTTAACTGCATTGGGGGTTAAATTCAAAGGTAACATCTTTTCTCCTACTAGATATTGGGTCTAAATTTAAACAATACACAATATATAGAAAATTTTTAGAGCCTCGGGGGGAAGCCTCTAGGTGAGGCTCACTCAAAATATTCTCTCCACTTGCTTTTTATGCTCGTAAAGCCAGAAGAACTTATGACCAAATGGTCTAAGACAGGGATTTGCAAGATGTTACCCGCTTTGCACAATTTTTGGGTCAAAATGAGGTCTTCCATGCTAGGCTCGTGACTGCCGGAGGGGTGGTTATGGGCAAAAACTACAGCCACAGCCCTATCTTCTATCGCAGGGGCAAAAGCCTCCCTTGGGTGTATAGGGGCCGAATTTGCCGTTCCAACGGTTATGACGTGGATATTTATCACTTTGTTGCCCCCGTTCAAGGTAACCAAAACAAAGTTTTCCTGACTTGAATGCTTCAAGAATGAAAGCAGGGGCATAAGCTCTGCGGGGCTGCTTATAGCCTCGTCACGGGTTCCAAGCATAAAACGCCCTGAAAGCTCCAAACAGGCCAGTATTTGGGCAGATTTTGCAAGCCCAAGCCCCTTAACCTTCAAGAGCTCTTCCATTGACGGCATTCTGGACTTTTTCTCCAAAAGACCTGCAATTTCCTTTGAAAGCTCAAAAACGCTCTTTTTGGCGGTTCCCCTACCCAAAATAACGCAAATCAGCTCTTCTACGCTCAATTTTGAGAGTTCTCCGGCAAAAATCCTCTCTCGCGGCAATAATTTTTTCTCTTCCATAACCTATTAGACGTAAAAAAAGGGAAAAAAGTACCTGAAATTTAAATTTTTCTTCTTTTTTTTACTTTTCCCCAAAAAAATTATATACATTTAGCATGCAAAGCACATTTTTTTAATTTTTTGGAGGTTATGCATGGAGGCTTTGAGCAAAACAGAATTAGAGCGTTTTAAAGAGCTTATAACAGAAAAATATAATACTCTTTTAGAGGAACTTCGCTATCGTGAAGAATCTTCCATTATGGAAAATCAAAGGGAAACAGGCTCAGAATTGTCTTCTTATGCAAATCACCCCGCAGAAGCAGCCTCGGATTATGCAAATTTAACCATGAATCTCAACCTTGCAGAGCGAGACAGCAAATATTTGGTGCAATTAGAAGATGCCCTTGACCGCATAGAGAAAGGAACTTATGGTATATGCACGGTTTGCAAAAAACTTATACCTATGGTTCGTTTGGAGGCTGTTCCAACCACCACAAAATGCGTAGAATGTAAAAATGAGGTGAAAAAGCGCGAACAGCACGAAGAAGCCAAACATACTAGTCTGAACCAGAATTAACAGAACAGTAAGAACGCCCATATATAAAACCTTTACCAAATGTCTGTTATACTTATTTCACAGAATTAAAGAATGAACAGAATGAGTCTCCATTACTGGTTTTAAAACCAATAAAGGTGGTTCATTCTGGTAATACTGGAAATTCTGAAAATTCTGGTTAAAAATGCCGAACTCGTGTCAAGAAGGTCTCGTTTCTACTTTTATGAAAAGATAATCTAGCCTTCGCTGAGATTTTTCAAAGGAACAAGCCTAAGCATAAATCTCAAAAAAGAGCATCGAACGAAACAAACATGTTAGAACGGCCTTTATTGACCGAGTCGGCATTATTAAATATATATTATTTTTTTGAAAGCGGTAAAAAATTAATGATAAATAGTTGGAATAACCGCCATTAAATTTATGAAAAAATCCTTGAACAGGGCGAGCATTGTTGGCAAGAAAAACATTAGCACAAGGAGAACTGTCAATATTTTTGGTATAAATGTCATTGTCATTTCATTAATGTGTGTGGCTGCTTGGAAAATGGCAATTACGAGCCCCACTATTAGGGCACATATAAGCATAGGACCGCACATATAGAGCATTAAAAGCATGGCTTTACGCCCAATATCCACAACAAAAAGGTCTGTTACCATTTTTTTCCTCACTAATGGAAAGACAGCAAAAGCTGCTGTATTATTAAATTCCAACCATCCACCATAACGAATAAAATCAGCTTAAAAGGCATAGATACCATCATAGGCGGAAGCATCATCATGCCCATGGACATTAAAATTGAGGCAATTGACATATCTATGACCAAAAAAGGAACATATATGAGAAATCCTATTATAAAGGCCGTTTTAAGCTCCGAAATTATGAAAGCTGGAATTATTGTCCACATTCCCAAATCGTCAATGGTATTTGGATTTGGCAGCCTAGCCGCCCTTATGAATAGGGCTAAATCGTGCTCAGACGTTTGCCTGAGCATAAATTCGCGAATGGGCTTAATGGCTTTGTCTAGCCCCTCTTTGTAGTCTATCTCGTGGGCTAAATATGGCTGGATGGCTTCTTCGTTTACCCTGTTGAAGGTTGGGGCCATAACAAAAAAAGTGAGGAATAAGCTCAGACCCATAACCATTTGATTAGGTGGTGCGTTTTGCGTTCCGAGAGCCTGTTTCACAAAATTCAAAACTATTGCAATTCTGGTGAAACTCGTGAGCATTATAACAATAGACGGAGCAAGGGATAGTATGGTTAAAAGAGCCACAAGCTCCAAGGTTACCGAAACATCTTCCACGCTTTGCGCCTTGTCCACGCCAAAAGTGACGCGGGGTATAGGCATTTCTTGGGCAAAAATGGCTTGTGCAGCCATAATAAAAAATGCAAATATAAATATTTTGCCCTTCATCAATTCCCGCCCTCCCTTTTGAATCTTCTCAGCAGGTGGTCCACGGTTGCGGAGAATTGTGCGGAATTTACAGGTTTTGAGTGGTACAGCTCTAAAATGTATCTGGCTTCTTCGCCTTGGATTTCAGAGAGGGTACGCATATTTTCCGATGCTGCTCCAACCACCAAAACTCTTTCTGCTCCGGCTTTTATTAAGAATATATTTTTGCCTGCGCCCAAAAATTTGGAATCCAAAAGCTGAATTACAGACTGATTATCATTTGCCGTAGGGCTTTCTACGTTGCGTATTTTTTTTGAAAGTATATAGAGCACATATAAAAGTACGAGTATCACAATAAGCCCAATGCTCATGCGAATGGCTACTTTGCTTAAATCTGGCGGTTCGTAGTTATCTGCCACAGGTGCTATGGGGCGGTAGTCTCCGCCTAGGGCTTGTTTCAATGCTTCCATTTTATAGGCTGCGGCTATGGAATCGGTTTTTGCCGCAGCGGAGAGGGAATCTTTGGAATTGTTAATTGTATCTTGGGCAAATGTCTGAACCCCGACCACCCCCCCAATAATTAGGAGGATGAACAGGATTTTTGAGATAATGTTAAAACGCATAGCTGGAATATAGAAATTACCTCACCACTATTTTTTTAATTGAAGGTCCTTGCTTGACTATATAAACACCTGCTTTTTGCGGTTTTGCATTGCCCAGAGGTTCGCCTTTTAGGGAGTAGTATGTTTGGGAGTGGCTATTGGCTAGTGGGGAGTGGCTGAGAATAGGAGACGTATCTTCGTCAGAGCTGGAACTGCTTGAATTTCCGTTGCTGCTTGAACTTGGTGTTGTTCCTCCGAGATAAACGGTTTTAATATTTGTTATAGCCTCTCCGCCATCCATACTTGCGGCAACGCTGAAAACATCATACTGGGTATTAAAATCAGTGATAACAGATGTCCCAGCCTTGAAATCGTCAAATTGCACAACGCCAGAATAACCATCGGTAAAGGTTTGCAACAAGAAACTGCGGACATTGCCGAGCTCCACGCTGCTGTAATCCGATCCGGATAAATCATACGTGCACGTCACCCATTCTCCATTTGCAGGTATATTGCACATTTTTTGGGTGTCTTTCCAATCCCAATTATTTCCGCTTTTTACAACCAGCCTAAATGAAATTGCAGGGCTGTTAACGGTTCTAACTTTAAATGTTATGGTTGCTTTTCCGGTTAAATTTGTGGTTGGATTTGGATATTCCAATGTCGCTTCACTTTTTACATTTGAGAATGTAACCTGCATCACTCCATTGCCGGAGGTGGTTTCCGGTGTGTAATCCTTAATTTTAATAAATTCCTCATATTGAGCCGCCAAAGCTTCCATACCAGGTTTTGCCGCTGCGTAATTGTGGGTCACTTCTTTTTTTGCTACGTCATCATTAAAACCGGTGTAGTCCCAAGATAAAGCGCCCGCATAGCCATTGTCATAAGCGTATTTATAAAGTTGCTGCGGTGTTTTTGTGCTCACTTTGTAAGCTGGATATTTTTCCTTGTTCCAACCAGCGGCAGAAAATTCGCCAATGATAAGAGGCTTGCTCAAACTCCAAAACGAGAATGGGTGGTCAAAAGGATTTTGAGATGTTTCTTGATGTTCGGGATAAAAATGCAGTTGCAAAAAATCCAGCCAGCTTTTGTTCCAGTATTGCAAATCCGATGCGCAATGAATTCCGGTGGAAACCAGCGTTCCAGGTGCTTTACTGTGAATGGCGGTTGCAAGTTTTTCTGAAAAACTGACTATGCTCTCTATGCTTATTTTTTCTTTTGTCCAGCCGTGACCTGTAATCATTCCTTCTGGTTCGTTAAAAAGTTCCCAAGTCATTAAGGCCTTGTGATTTCCGATTGCTTCCAAAACTGGATTAAGAGCATTGGTTATAAATGCTTGAGCTGCCGAATTATCGCTGAAAAGGAGTTTATTTGCGGCTATATCTAATTTGTCGCCGCTATAAACTCCCCATTGGTCGCTTTCCATTAAATTATGGCTGAACAAGCACATGCTAACCATAACCCCATATTCCTCAGCTATATCCAAAGCCTTCTTCATATTTTTTATGGTATTTGCAGGTAGTCCAGTTACCTTGTGTGTGCTTGGGTCTATCACAGGGCTTACGCTCATGTTGTTGAAAAGCCACCAGCGAATGGAATTGCCGCCCGCAGCACGAATATCCTGCACGGCTTTTCTCCATTTGTTTTCATCCAGCGGGTCTTTGCCAACATCGGAGTTGAAATCTATCCAAGCTAGATTCATTCCGCTGAAGAATATTTTTTTGCCTTTGTATTTGAACTGGGTTCCGTCAATTACAAGATCAGGCGCAGCATTTGCCATTTGCGCAAGCATAAATAAAACCACTAAGAAAACACTTTTTTTCATTTTACCTCACTGCTATTTTTTTAACCGAATGTCCTTGTTTAACTATATAAATTCCAGCCTTTTGCGGCTTTGTACTCCCAAGAGGCTCGCCTTTTAAAGAATAGTAAGTGGGGGAGTTGCTAGCGGCAAGCGGCGAGTGGTTAACTATTGGCGTTGGGTCTTCGCTGGAACTGCTTGAGTCAGCGTTGCTTTCACCGCTAGAACTGCTCCCAGTGCTGCTAGACGATACAGTGCCCGTGCCTGAACTGCTGCTATTTGCTCTGCTTGAACTGCTTGCTACATTTGCCACGCTGCTGCTGCTCGCTCTGCTAGAACTACTTGCTCTGCTTGAACTACTCGCAACGCTACTGCTACTCGCTCTGCTTGAACTGCTTGCTACATTTGCCACACTACTGCTGCTTGCTTTGCTACTAGAAGAAACTGTGCTAGAACTGCTTTGACCGCCACCAGATACAGGTACTCCGTCAATGTCGGTTTTATATTTTGAGTAAAGATTTTCCAATGCGGGTTTGGTTGTAGTGAAACTTCCGAATTTGCTGGGATTACCCTCTGTCATTGACCAGCTCATAGCTCCGCAATAGCCGTTGTTGTAGGCATATTCGTAAGCAGCGGTAATTGTCATAGCTGTACCTGACTGTATATTGCTATATCCTGTTCCGGGTCCCCAGCTTTGAGCCGGAAATTCTCCGATAAGAATGGGTCTATCCATACCCCAAAAGCTTGCCTTGTTGTGGAATGGGGAACCTGTGGTTCCTATGTATTCTGGGTAATAGTGAGCCATGTAAAAGTCTAAGTAGGCCTTTGATGCAAGTGGGTCGCTGCCCGCTGCCGTTTTGAGTTTAGAATCGGAGTACCATGTTTTCATTTTTCCATATTCGTGAATTCCAGTAGAAGCCATTTTCAATGTTTTATCGTGTACCACAGCGGCAATTCTGGCGGTAAATCTCAAAATGTGCTTCATCTCTATTTTCTTTTTAGCCCAACCACCTGCGTCCGATGACATTCCTTCTGGTTCGTTGA
>Ga0268262_10001655_pt1 | contig 27171 bp, 37 predicted proteins | sample TergutNc150P3_FD_190354 | JGI IMG/M metagenome (GOLD analysis project Ga0268262, IMG submission 190354) | Nasutitermes corniger P3 segment gut microbial community from laboratory colony in Florida, USA - Nc150 P3 (SPAdes) (version 2) | ecosystem: Host-associated > Arthropoda: Insects >... | reverse complement strand
GGCTTCCGTATCGGTCTAAAATTTGACCTGGGCTTGTTGTTGATTTTAAATCAGAAATAAAATCGTTCGTTAAATACTTTGATAAATTTCGTGCAGATTCCGAACCGCTTTTTATTTGGTGTTCCCCTGTGTAACGATATGAACGCATTTGAGAATAAAAGTATTTTTTTGATGAGCTTTCCTGCGAACCGTTGCTTGTGTTCTTAGCAAACTTAACATCAACGCCAGCACTAAATACAAGTGGAATTTTTATTTCCACACCTAAGTTTGCGCCTATTTTCATACTTTCATTTCTTTTGCTATAAAGCTCTTCTACTGTGCTGCCAGAGAAAAAAAGGAATTCCTGTTTGCTTCCAGGTTTATCTAAATCTAGAATACCATCATTACACATTTTGTTTTGGTCTAAAACAGGAATATTTTTTACATCTGTCCAATTTATATAAGGGCTTCCTATCACATCATAGCCTTTACCCAAATCATTTGGGGCGCAACCGCTACTAGAGCTATTAACAGAGCTGGAACTTGTTGAAATAGCCTCACTTGAAGAGGAAAGAACAGCATTTGACGAGCTAGATGAAGTCTCTGGTTGGGTTGCCGAAGAACTTGAAGGTCCCCCACCTTGTTGTTCATTCGGAGAGTCGCTTGAACAAGCGAAAAAAGTTAATACCAAGGCAAAAATTGCCGCCAATGAAAGAAAATGATTGATTTTCATAATGAACTCCTAGATGTCGGCACCGTGAATGTCGTAGCCGTCAGGGCCACCTCTTCCTTCGTTTTTTACTCTCAATATTTCTAACCTATACGTTATTTCTTTACCTGGAACTTGTAATTTTCCTATTCCTATAATTGGTAACTTACCTGAACTTCCACCATTTAGACCATATCCCCCTGTTTTGAATGGAGTTATTATCGTTCCTTTTGATGTTGTAATGATGATATTACCTGATATCTCTGATATCACAAATTCGCTATTATTCGCAAAGGTACACGACTTAAAGTTGACATAAAAATGTATTACTCCGCTTACCTGAATATCACATTGACCAACAGTTCTAATATATTTGCCAGGATTTCCCTCCAAATCCATTCTTTTTCTCTCCCACTCCATTGCAATAGCTTTTTCTTTGGCTATTTTTTCCTGTTTTTTTTCTCTGCCGCTGCTGCTGCTACTGCCGCTGCCTCCGCTGCTGCCGCCTCCGCTTCTGCTTGTAGTTCTTTCTTTAGTTCTTGCTTTAGCTCCTCTTTTCTTGCTTCTCGCCTTGCTTCTCGTACAGCAGGGTCTTCTTTTTCTTCGCATGAAACTTGCAAAAAAGCAAAAATAGCCATAATTGCCGCTAATGAAAGAAAACGTTTAGTTTTCATAAAAACTCCCAATTTGAAAAAACCAAAAACTTCCCTATAATAATTTCTAACTTTTACATAAGACATACTCATAAATATAGTAATTTTACTGAAAAAGGAGTGGAGGGATAAGAAAAAATGATTTTTTCTTGGTTTTTATTGAAAATTTGGTTAAATTTTCTTAAAAGAGGGTTTTACTGTGTCGAAAATTGACTTTTTGAGCTTTATGAATAGGAAAAAGATTTCCCAAACGGAGCTTGCAGAAGTTTTAGATGTCCATCAGTCTGCCGTTAGCCAGTATGTCAGCGGAAAGTCGGGCGTGGTTTTTGATAAAGTTGAAAAACTCGTGGAACTTGGGATAACGCCAGAGGAGTTATTTGGCGAAAATGTCGGCAAAAAAATGAGAGATTCTATAATTAGGGATTATCTGTCAAAATCCGGCGAAATTACAAATCAAAATCCGCTTGAAATTGTGAAAGAGGGGTTAATCGAGATTTTGAAGAGGGTTTGAGGGAAAATTTTGTATATTATTACTATGGAACAGTTTAACAGAATAACACACAATCCGGCTGTTATGGGCGGCAAGGCTTGCATTCGCGGAATGCGAGTTACTGTTGGCAATATTTTGGGGCAGTTAAGCACAGGCAGAAGCATTGAGAATCTTTTGGCAGATTTTCCGTATTTGGAAAAGGAAGATGTTCTTGAAGCTATGAAATATGCTGCTTATTAGGATTTTACCGCTGGGGAATGATTATGGAATTACGTAAGAAACGCTGTTTTCGTAAAGCTCGTGAGGTGCAATGTCTTGCCCATTTGCCCACTCTATTCCATAGCCATTATTCACAATGTGCACTGTATTAAAATAATTTTTATCTTTAAGCTCACTATACCAAGTACCCTTTGCATACGGCAAAACATCAAAAAGCTTTTTTTCGCCAGTCTCATATTCAAGAAACAAGCTAAAAGGCTCAACAGGTTTAACTAATTTTATTTTAGGTTGCAACATAAAAGCATTATTTTAAAGGTTCAATTTTAAAAAACGGTTCGCCATTACTCAATAAATTCCAATTAGCTAATAAATCTTCTTTATGTATCTCCATCCACGCTTCTAATAATTTCATTTTAGGAATAGGCAATTTCCCTTCAAGTACCTCGCCATCCAGAGTGACAACAACTTCGTCCCCCGAATATTCTGCGTGCAAATGCGGCATATTATGCTTGCCGTGCTTTTCGCTATACATTCTAACTATTATACCAAAAAATAAGGATAGTGTGGGCATAAATAATAATGTAGAAAATTTGTATATTGTTACCAAATGATTCTAAAAAATAAATTAGGCATCTCAAACCAAGCTGAACTGGACAAGGCGGAGGAGAAAATTAGCAAGCAAAAAGCTAAGATTCTCTTTGATTCTGGGAAAATTGATAAAATAAAGGTTGGTACTTATGCTGGGCTTGCTCAAATACATAAGTTTTTGTTCGGTGAGATTTATGATTTTGCTGGAAAAATGCGCGAGGTGAATATAGCTAAGGGGAATTTCCGTTTTGCTCCTTTGATGTATTTGGAGCAGTCTTTGAAGCATATAAATAAAATGCCACAAAAAACCTTTGACGAAATTATCGCAAAATATGTTGAGATGAATATTGCTCATCCGTTTCGGGAAGGCAATGGGCGTTCAATGAGGATTTGGCTGGATTTAATTCTTAAAAAGGAATTGAAGGTGGTTGTGGATTGGAGCAAGGTAAATAAAAATGACTATCTCTCGGCGATGGAGCGCAGCCCTGTGAAAGATATAGAAATAAAGCAGCTCCTTAAAAAGGCTTTGACAAAAAAAATAAATGAGCGTGATATATTTATTAAAGGAATAGATGCAAGTTATCATTACGAGGGTTATAATGAATTCAAAACCGATGATTTGTGAATATCGCGTTTCTGCTCCGCGTGCAGATTTTTACAATATAACGCCAGAAGTCTGCGAAGCCATTGCAGAAAGCGGCGTGCAAGAGGGAATTGCTGTTGTTTACTACCCGCACACCACCGCTGGAATCACAATAAACGAAAATGCAGACCCCGATGTAGTTCGCGATTTGCTCTTGGGTTTAGGCAAAGCATTCCCCGACCGTGCCGAATTTTGCCACGCAGAAGGCAATAGCACGGCACACCTCAAAGCTAGTGCGGTGGGTTCCAGCGCAACGGTGATAGTGAGCGGCGGCAAGCCGGTTCTTGGGAGGTGGCAGGGCATTTTCTTTTGCGAATTTGATCCACCACGGGAGAGGACGTTTTTTGTGAAGGTGATGGGGTGAAATTAGCTCTCATAATCGGACTAGGCAGCTTCATAGGAGGCATCTCCCGCTACCTGCTCTCTTTGCTCATACAAGCAAAAACAACATCCCCCTTTCCATTTCACACCTTGATAATAAACATCACTGGTTGTTTTCTCATCGGAATAGTTTTTGGATTTTTCGACAAAGGGCAAATTTCAGAGGAGTGGAAATTGTTCTTTGCAACGGGCATTCTCGGCGGATTTACTACCTTCTCTGCGTTTTCATTTGAAACATTGACTTTATTTAAAGAAGGATATTTAGTCTATACCTTGGTTTATATTTTCGCCAGCGTTTTCTTAGGGCTGTTGCTAACTTACCTCGCATATTCACTGGCAAAATAATTTTCTATATTTACACCTATGGACGCTCAAAGAAAAAAGTATCTAGCCCCTATCATCGTAACTATCTTTATAGCATTGTACTATTCAATAGCAGCAATAATATTTTATGATTACAACGATTTGCCGTTTATAGCAAAAATTGTGTTATTCATTGTACCTTCAATAATAATAATTGTGATGATGGTTATGGTTTTGCTTGAAAGATTCAAGGAGATAAGAAAAGGAGAAGAGGATGATCTTAGTAAATACTGATTATATCACTGGGAATGAATTGGAAACTCTTGGGCTTGTTAAAGGCAGCACAGTCCAATCTAGGCATTTAGGCAAAGATGTGCTTCAGGCACTTAAATCTTTGGTTGGCGGTGAATTGAGCGCATATACTGAAATGATGAATGATGCCAGGGCTTTGGCCACCAAAAGAATGACGGAAGATGCCAAAAAACTTGGGGCAGATGCAGTTGTGAATATAAGGTATGCTTCGGCTGCTATAATGAAAAATGCAGCAGAGGTAATAGCCTACGGTACAGCGGTTAAGTTTAAGTGAATTTCTCTTCCAGTTTTCTCACCGATTTTTCCAAAGACAAACCCGCATAATCCTGTGCGCTAATCCATTTGCCGTTCACGGAATCGTTTGCAAATGCCGCTGCTATGGCACCGGGGATTACCGATTCCACAGAGTTTGGGGCGTTTGGGCCTCCCAAATCTGTGCGGAGCCAGCCAGGGTCTAGCAAATTTAAAGTTACGCCTGTGCCTTTTAGTTTTGGTGCGGTATCTCTAACAAATTTGTCAAGCGCGGCTTTGCCTGCGGCATAAGCCATTTGCTCCGGCTCCTCAGCTATTCCGCTCGTTGTGCAAATTACCCTGCCAAAACCTGAGAGCAGCATTTTTGGCAAAAAATGGCAGCTTATGAGAATTGGGGCTATTGCATTCACCTGAAAACTGGTTAAATAATCATGCTCATGAACTTCCCAGTAATTTTCTCGGTAGGGAGTTTGCAAACCGGCATTGTTGCAAACAATATCTATCCTCAAATTTTTTGAATTTATTTCCGCTAAAAAATTTTTCCTCTCCTTGCTATCTCCAAGCTCGGCTGCAACAGAAAAAACTTCCACACCTTTTGACTTTATTTCTATTTCAAGAGCTCTTGTGTGCTCTAAGTTGCGGCTGTGCAAAATTAAATTTGCATCACGCTCCGCAAATGCCAATGCCACCAGCCTGCCAATGCCACGGGCGGCACCTGTGACAAGAACCCACTTTTTAGATAAACTTAACATACTTTCTCCTTTTGCAAAATCAACGAGATTCCAAAATTTCCTTAATTTCTTTTGGCCCAATGCAGCCATTTTCGCCCATGCCGTGTTCGCTTGTCAAACCACGGCTTTCAAATCTTTTTGAGATTTTTTCCGCTGCCTCGGCTGCATTCACTCCATAGCCGCTCAACTTTGTTGGAACTCCGAGCGATTCAAAAAATTCCTCGGTTTTTTCTATTGCCAGAACTGCAATTTCATCGTGGCCTTCTTGCCCTCGCTTGCGCGAGAGAAGCCCCCAAACGCGGTGGCCATATTGAGCTAGCTTCGCTTTCTTTTTCTCAAACTGGTTGCGCCAAAGCCCCGGCATAACAACGGCCAAGCTTTGCCCGTGGTCTATGCCGTAAAATGCGGTTAGCTCGTGACCTATGCCATGCGTTGCCCAGTCTTCGGGAACGCCTCTGCTTATTAATCCGTTCAAAGCCATAGTAGCCGCCCACATAAGGGTTGCGCGAACATCGTAGTTGTTAGGCTGCTCTATTATAATGGGGCCTTGCTCTACGAGCGTTGTTAGAATTGATTCTGCCCAGCGGTCTTGCAGAGGTGCATATTCAGGGTAAGTTAAATATTGCTCCATTGTGTGAACAAAGGCATCCACTATGCCATTTGCCGTTTGCTTTGCCGGCAGGCTAAAGGTGGTTTCTGGGTCTAAAATGCTGAATTTAGGGTAAATGAGCGGTGACCATCCGCCAAATTTCTCCTGTGTGGAATCGCAAGATATGACAAAATTGGCATTACTTTCCGAGCCTGTTGCCGGCAGCGTTAGCACGCTTGCCAGAGGCAAAGCCTCGTTTGGGGTTTTTGCCTTGCCGCACATAAAGTCCCAAGGGTCTGCGCCATTGTATTTTGCTGCTAAGGCTATGAATTTTGTGCCATCTAAAACAGAGCCGCCGCCAAGGGAAAGCAAAAAATCTATGCCTTCTTTTTTTATTATTTCAAGGCTTTTAATGCAGGTCTCATAGCGTGGATTTGGCTCTATGCCTCCAAATTCAAAAACAAGCCTACTCCCCAAGGCCTTTTTTGCAGATTCGTAAACGCCGTTCTTTTTTATAGAGCCGCCGCCGTATGCTAAAAGTACTCTAGCATTTTGAGGAACCTCATTTGCAAGCTCGGCTATGGTATTTTTACCAAAAATGAGCTTTGTCGGGTTTTGAAATGAAAAATTGCGCATAATCTTAATATAGTAAGTGACAATTAAAGAAGTATTTTCTATATTTCTGTAAATAACCACGGAGGTTTTGTGAAAAAACTCTTAATTACATTCTTGTGCGCGGCATTGCTTGCATCGTGTGCATCCCCAAGAAAAGCTATGGTAGAACCATACATAACAGAAGCCAAAGTTCTGCAAACTTTGGTAAAAGAAAGAGGTGCAGAAGTTTATGCCACAGGTGACTTGGTTGCTAAAGCAGAAAAGCAAAAAGAAAACGGGGAATGGGAAGATGCTTTCCTTTTGGCAGATGAAGCGATTTTGCTTTTGCAAATAGCATTGCTTGAGAAAGAAAAGAAAAACATAGAAGATAGCTTGTCAAAAACAAATGATATTTTAAATGCTAACCGTAATTTGCTTACAGAGCGCAAAGGTAAATAGGAGGTTTTATGAAAAAACAAACACTAGCCATTTTAGCCTGCACCGCAAGCATCTTGTTTGCACAAGCGGTACACGTTCCCACCATAGATGACAAACTCTCTTGCCGCGTAGCTTTTGAGGCAGTCCAAAATCCTCTGCGCGATGCCGTTGCAGACCGCATATATGCCCAAATTAGGGCAAGGCTTTACTTATTGGAGGAAATACCAAAAGACAAACGCCATGGGCAGCAATACGAAACCGAATTGAAGTTATGCGATTTGCATGTAAAGCTCTTGAGACTGCAACTTGAAAAAGCAGAAGTGAACCTGAGGTATGTGGAAGCTCAAAAAGCAGTATCTCAGGTGAAGGATGACCTTATAAAATCTTGTGATGCAAAACTGGGAAGCGAGCGCGAGCGAGCGGAACTAGCACATGCCGACAGCAAAAGAGCCCTTTCCGACAATGAATATTTGTTGCAAAAACAAAAAGAAGATGCCGAGAAAAAATTATCAGCATTGCAAAGCAAAACCATCAGCGTTTACAAAGATGCTAGAGGCACAATCCTTTCTATGAATAGTGATTTTCTGTTTGAAACTGCAAAATGGGATTTGAAACCGGAATTGAAGGAAAACCTTGCCGAAATCAGTGGCATACTCAAAAATTTGCTAACCAGTTCCACCATTTCCGTTGAAGGACATACCGACAACGTGGGCAATGCGGCTGCCAATAAAAAATTGAGCGAACAGAGAGCAAAAGCTGTTTTGGATTACTTGGTAAGCAGAGGTGTTGACAAAAAACGCTTAAAATCCGTTGGCTATGGCTTAACAAAGCCTGTGGCAGACAATAAAACCGAAGAAGGCAGAGCTAAAAACCGCAGGGTTGAGCTTGTTATAAAAGGATAGTAAGGTTGTTTGCGATAAATTCTTTAACCTTTGCAACAACCTTTTCCATAGGTACCATTTCCATCTCTTTTTGAGAGCGAAGTTTCCACTCGGCCTTGTTTTCTGCAAGGCCTTTTTTGCCTATGGACACGCGAATGGGAATTCCCCATAAATCGCCGTCTTTAAATTTAACGCCTGGACGTTCGTCACGGTCGTCCACCAAAACTTCAATGCCTTGAGCTTCAAGCTCTTTTTCCAGTTGCCCAGACGCTTGCAAAATTGCATCATCTTTTGCTATTTGCACAATGAGAACCTGAAAAGGCGCAATGGAAAGCGGCCATATAGGGCCAAAATCATCGTGGCTATTTTCAACAACGCTTGCCATTAAACGGCCAACGCCAATGCCATAACAACCCATTATAGCAGGTTTAACTTCTCCAGCAGCATCGGTGAATGAGCAATTCATATTTTCGCTGAATTTTGTACCCAGCTTGAATATGTTGCCAAGCTCAATGCCCCTTGTTTCTGTCAATGCCTTTTCGCATTTTGGGCAAAGGCAGCCCGCTGCGGCTTCTGCAATATCCACCGTTTCAAAATCCAAAAAATCTCTTTTTGGATTGCAGTGCACAAAGTGGTAGCCATCTTCGTTTGCGCCAACAATTAAATCCTTGCTTTCGGCAGCTCCGGTATCTAATATTATTCTGCAATTTTTCGCATTTATCGGGCTTGCGTATCCAGGAATCATTCCGCTCGCCTTTATCAATTCTTCAGATGCCGGAATTAAGGTTTTTACTTTTAAAAAATTTCTCAGCTTTGTTTCGCTCACCTCTAAATAACCTTGAACCAAGGCCACTATCAATTTACCATCCACATCAAAAAACACGCATTTGCCAGCATTTTTTTTATCTGCGTTTAAAAAAGTGCAAACTTCTTCAATGGTCTGTTTACCCGGTGTTGCAACTTTTTCAAGATTTGAATTTCCATCAACGGGCTGGCGTTTGAATTCTGCTATTTCCCTGTTTGCTTGGTAGCCACAGTGTTTGCAAATAATTAAATAATCTTCGCCACTCGGCGTGTCTAGCATAAATTCATGGGCTATTTTTCCACCCATAATTCCCGTGTCGGATTGTACTATCACAGGTTCAATTCCAACCCTGTGGAAAATTTTTTGATAAGCTTTGTATTCAAGTTCGTAGTGTTTGTCTAAATCTTCTGCCGTGGCGTGAAAACTATAGGCATCTTTCATTTCAAATTCGCGCACCCTAATTAGGCCGCCTCGCGCACGTGCCTCGTCTCTGTATTTTGTTTTGAATTGATAAAGCATAAAGGGCAATTGCTTATAGCTGGAAAGCACATAGCGAGCCATATCGGTAATCGCCTCTTCATGGGTCATTGCGAGCACCATATTGTGGTTATTGCGGTCTTTGAAACGGAGCAATTCCTCCCCTATTGCCTGGTAGCGGCCAGCCTCGCTCCAAAGCTCGGCGGTTTGCACCACGGGCAAATCCACTTCCATTCCGCCAACTGCATTCATCTCTTCTCTTATTATATTTTCAATTTTGCGAATAACCCTGAGCCCCAAGGGTAAAATACTGTATATACCTGTGGATAATGGCTTTACATAGCCGCCGCGCATTAAAAATATATGGCTAGGCAGTTGCGCATCGCTAGGGACTTCGCGAAGCGTTGCGTAAAAGAAATTTGAAAGTTTCATTCTTTTTCGTTAGACACTACGGATAACTTGTTCTGTTTGAATTTGTTCATAGCAATGGTTGTGGGTTTTTCTTCTAGCTGAATAAAACCTTGATGAGCCTGATTGTTTATGAACCTGGACTCCTTGGACATCATAACCACGGCTTTAAACGGCGAACCGCCGCATTTTTCGCTTGCGTAAATATCATCCAAATAAACTTTTTGGTCTAGCATAGACTACCTCTTTTGTGTGGGAAAATAATATAGAAATTTTCAATCCAGCCTATCCAAAAGCCTTTTGTCTATGGTTTTTGAGGCATTTGCACCATGTTTTTTCAAATCCTCAATGTTACCCAGAATGGTATCCGCCCTTTCAGTGCCATTGCTGTTCTTCTTTGTGAGCTGAGACATTGCACTGGAGTATGTGTTTTTGGCGGAATCTATGTCTTTGCCAACCTTAACCATATTATCCACAAATCCCGCAAATTTATCGTAAAGCTTTCCGCCAATTTCTGCAATTTCCTTTACATGCTTGTTTTGGTTTTCAATTTTCCAAATATATGCTACGGTTCTAAGCGCTATTAGCAAAGTGGATGGGGTCACAAGCATAACATTGCTTTTAATCGCATCATCAAATAAAGATGTATCGCTTTGCAGGGAAATGAAAAGAGCCGATTCAACGGGCACGAACATGAAAACAAAATCGGGCGAGTTTATGCCGTAAAGCTCATTGTATTTTTTTTCCGAAAGTTCTTTTATGTGCTTTCTTATACTTGAAATATGTGCTTTCAGTTTTTGCTCTTTTGCTGTTTTATCTTCGGAGTTGAAATACTCTTCGTAAGCGGTCAGGGATACTTTGCTGTCTATTATAAAATGCTTGCTGTCTGGAAGGTTTATCACAAAATCTGGGCGGACGTTTTTATTGTCTTCGGTTTTGTAATTTCCCTGAGCAACATAATGCACTCCCTTTACGAGTTCTGCTTTTTCCAGCAAAATTTCCAGTTGCAATTCACCCCAGTCGCCTTGCTTTTTTGAATCGCCTTTAAGAGCACGCGTTAAATTGTCGGCAGAAAGCATCATCTGTTTATTGGTTTCATTAATATGTTTTATCGCTTCCATCAGCGAAGCTTTTTCCCTTATTTCATTGCTATATGCATCTTCAACTCTTTTTTGGAATTCTCCCAATTTTTCTTTCAAGGGATTAAGTATAACGCCTATTTTTTGCTCATTTATCTCAGCTATTTTTTTGCTCTCTTCGCTTATAATCTTGTTCGCCGTATTTTCAAATTGGATTTTCATCTGTTCCTGCAGTTTTTCGCTCTCCTCTTTGCTATCCTTCATTTGCTTTTGCAAAAGCTCGCATTCCTTTCCCTTTGCAGAGAACTTTGCAAAAAAATAAGCTGCCAAACCGCTAAAAACAACACTTGTAAAAAGCAAAATAAAAAGTAAAATTTCTTGCATTTCCAGAATATAGAAAACTCGGGGAATATTTGTGCATTAATCTGCCGATTGGATTATTGTAAAGCCACTGCCACCATCCCCAATTGACACTCCTATATACATTTCTCTTTCTTTTCCTGTTTCATTTTGCTCTACCAAAATATGCACCGTCCGCCAGTCATCTAATCTCGTTACCGTAAGCCAGGGACACACATTTCTCTTAAAAGTATTAACAATTGGTATGTTTATGTATTCAGTCCGGCAACCCAATGAATAGTCTCCGGAAGCACTCAGAAAACCTTGGTTCGTAGTTATGCACCTACCCCCTCCTTGCTTGCCAAAAGACAGTTCTTCTACTGATAATTTTAACAAGGACCCTATCCATCCATCTGGTGGACTTTCACACGGAACTGGCCATGGTCTAGGTTCTAAAATGGGATATTCGGCCACATCTTCTGCGGGGCAGTAATCAAAAACTGATGGATCTGGCTTATATGGTTCTGGCTCATAAGAACTAATACCGAGTAAAAAGCATGAGGAACTTGAGGAGCCAGATGAACTGGAAGGCGGTAAGTTTTCAGGCTCTTCTTTAGAAAAACAAGAGCATAAAATTAAGCAAGAAACCAAGAGAACATATTTCATAGTACCCCTTATCTATATACAGCACTAATTTTTACATCTCTTTGGAAATTAAAATTAAGAGGATCAAAAAAGCCAGCTAAATAATAACCATTTGCATCTCCATCCCAACCCCAATTATTATGTACATAATAATCTTTGGATGGCAAATATGTATAACCTAGAGCCAAACCATCAATAATCCAAGCATGACATTTGCCATTGACATTGCAACCTCGAGCTATCAAAGGTATGTCAGCCATCAAAGATTGATAAACAAACAACCAATCATAATTTCCCCAATATGTATTGCCATAAATATGAACATTGCCGTAATAAAGCCTATATCCATTGTCTAATAAAAATTTTATAGCATCTAGAGTGTAAGCAGTACTTTCATGGCAACCGTAAAGCATATTAACTTTAATATCTATTTGTTGAAATAAATCTGCTACTTGATATCTTGCAATAGTTTTTAGTAATTTTTGGATTGGGGTATCTGTTGGATATGGATCAAAATCACTACTACGTTTGTAGTTATTTAACGTAGTCCAAGGATAAGTCCAGCTACTACCTAGTGTAGTAGGATGTTCCCAATAAGACATAATTTGTGCTGTTGCTGTTGCTACGCAACCTGCCCAGACTCTCCCATTGTTAGCAGTGCCAGAACCATAACAATCTCCTTCTTCTAAATTATTATTGAAAGGATTTCCTTGTCCCCATTCCACAGGTATAAGCGGGCCTACCAAGGTAGGGAAAAAAATACCAACGGGCGTATGCCCTTTTGTACCTGCTGCATTTATTTTTTGTTCATCAGTCTTACCAGATTTTATAATGGATTCCAGTACATAGCCTTCCAGTCTTTCCAAAAAAACAATCAAACCAGGGTTGTCCGTTTGACCATTGACCAAAGAACCTTTTTCTGTGAATGCCAGCAACGGAGTTTTAACTCGCGTATCATTTGAGATTATGACATAACCTAAAGAATCCTTGAAATTGAAAACATAAGCCAAAGTGTCCGAAATTCCAAGAGCACTATATTCGCCAGATTTCATCATAGAAGATTTAATACCACCAGAAAGCAGGACGGAAACAGAATTCACCCTCCTCTTCGATTTGGATTCCGAAGGATGTGCTTTGTCTAGGAAAGCAATTGCTTCTTCCACCTGGCTAATAGCTTCTTCCATATCTACGCGGCTACTAGCTTTCTGCATCATCCTTACTTTGCTAACCTCCGAATCATCACCAGACAGATTTTCATCGGAACACGCAAGTAGCGTTAAAGCAGCGGTGGCAAAAAGCGTAAAAATGGAGAATCTAAATTCAGCCAGTAAAGGAATTCTGGGCTTTTGAGTCATGGCTTTACCCCGAAACATTGTTGCGAAGCATTTTATAATGCTCCGTGCCCTAGCAAGGTTATCTTGGGAGGATATTGTAAATATAGTAAATTTAGGGAATTGACCAAAGCAGGGGCGGGGTAGCGTGGGGAAAATACCTGTGTTCGGTATAGTTGAGAGAGGCGGCAAGGCTTTGTCTATTGCGGTTAATGAAACCACATCCGAAAAATTGCAGGGATTGATAAAGCAGAATGTGGCAAAGGACAGTGTAGTGAATACAGACGCGGCAAGGGCATATTTTGGGCCGGAACAGAAGGGATATTCCTGCAGGGTCAATCACTCCGCTAAGGTGTTTGTTGATAATATGGCAAGCACAAATGGCATAGAGAGCGTTTGGGCTTTGCTCAAAAGAGGCTTTTACGGAACATTCCACAAGTTCTCCGGCAAGCACTTGCAGAGGTATGTGGATGAGTTTGATTTTCGCTGGAATGAGGGCAACTGAAAATATCCCACAATGAACAGAGTAGATAGTCGTTCCTTAAAAAGGGTATAAAGCCAAAGAAAATCGATAGAAAATGCTAAAAGGGGTTGCAATTTTCTACCATAATTGTTATATTTTAGGTATAAAAAGCGGTATAAAATGATAGGAAAGCTACCCCAAACCACGCAGCGCAACTTGTTTCGCCCTATGCTTGCTGATTTCATAGACCCCAATCACGAGCTAGTCTTGCTGTCAGCCAAAATAGACTGGCAGTATTTTGAGGATGAGTTCGCGCCCCTCTATTGCACCAACAACGGGACGCCCAGCGTTCCCATCCGTCTCATGGTAGCCTGCCTCATGCTCAAGCAGCTTTACAATCTAGGCGATGAGAGCTTGCCCGCCCGCTGGGTCAGTGATGTTTACTTTCAGTATTTCAGCGGGATGACATTTTTTGAGCATGAGTTTCCGTTCAATCCGAGCGATTTCTCCCATTTCCGCAAGCGCATAGGCGTTGCTGGCTTTGAGAAGATATTTGCGCACAGCGTCAAGCTTCATGGCGGCGAAGCCACCAGGCAGGCAAGATTCGCTCTTTCCGACACGACCGTTCAGGAGAACAACACCGCATTCCCCACCGATGCGAAGCTTTGCAAGAAAGTGATAGACAAATGCAACGAGATAGCGGCTGCGGAAGGCATCCGGCAACGGCAGAAGTTCCGCAAGGAGAGCAGGCAGCTTGTCCGCGAAGCCTACAACGGCAAACACCCGAAGCGTTTCAGGAAGGCGCAGAAGGCAAAAAAACGTCTTCGCACCATAGCCTGCCATCAAATACGCGAGCTTGAGCAGAAGATGAGCGAAAGCCAGAACTTGCTCTATCGCAATGAGTTGGAGCTTTTCAAGCGCGCTGCCAATCAGCAGAAAAACGACAAGGACAAGATTTACAGCCTGCACAAGCCATTCACCAAGTGCATAGCCAAAGGGAAGCCGCACAAGCCTTACGAATTCGGCAGCAAGGTAGGGATTGTTTCCGGCGGCGTGAAAGGGAGGAAGATAATACTAGCCGTCAAGGGCTTCATAGACAATGTTTTTGACGGGCATACCATTGAGCCATTGCTTGCGCAGATGCAAGCCAATGGGATAGCTCTTCCCGGCGAGCTTGCCTACGACCGCGGCGGCAAAGGCAGAAGCGAGATAATGGGCGTGAAAATCCTGATACCGTCAGTCCCGAAGAAAACGGATAGCGCTTTGCAAAAACTATCCAGACGAATGAAGCACCGCCGCAGAGCAGCCATAGAGCCGATACTGGGGCACATGAAAAGCGATTTCCGAATGGCGCGGAACTATCTGGGCGGAGTGGCGGGCGTTGAAATAAATGCGTTTATGGCTGCCTGTGCTTGGAACTTGAAGAAAATGATGGAAGTGCTCAAGAAGAAATTCTTGCTCTTTATTTTTCAAACCTTTTTCCCGCAAAATTTATTACGCCTCGCCGCGTAATGTAGGGTTGATAAGGAACGACTATCTATAAGGAGGATATTGTAAATATAGTAAATTTAAACTCGTGTTTTTTCTATATTTCGCACTATGCGAATTCAAAACACCCTGCTCGTTTTCGCCACAGAAATGGAAAAAAACGGGGTTTTTCCACACGGAATACCACAAAAATACGACAGTTTGATAACCGGAGTTGGCATTTTATCTTCCGCTATCAGCCTTAGCAAAGCCTTTCAAATGAAAAATTACACTAATGCCATTCAAATAGGCATAGCAGGAGCATACAATTCCAGTGGATTACAGCTCGGAGACATTGCGGAGGTTAAAAGCGATTGCCTAATAGAACTCTTGCCCTGGGAACCAAACACTTTTTTCGCTTCTGGAACCTTGCTTCAAGGAAACGCAATACCCGTTAAAGGCGCAACTGTTTCTAGCTGCTCTCGGGCCGAAGAAACGGAAAAGGAGCGCGGAAAACTGGCACAAGTGGAAACAATGGAAGGCGCGGCGTTTTTTGCTACCTGCAAGGAATATGGCGTGGAAGCGGTGCAAATCAGAGCAATAAGCAACTATGCCACCAAATGCGAAAAAAAAGAATGGAAAACAGAAGAAGCCTTGATGAAATTGAGGGATTTCTTTTTACCCATACTGGGTTAAATTTCTCTTATTCAATTCGTCTATGCATAAAAGCATAAGGGGTTGCAAGGCACTTAAATCCAAATTTATATGCCATTTGCCCAACTCTTTGGCAAGTTCTGGCGTAAATACAGGAGGGGCGTAATTTCCGCCGTCCCCTGCACCCAAAATTCTGCACAGAACATCTGCAAAGCTCACAAGAGTCACCAAGGGCTTGTTTATTTGCGCCCTTGCCAAATCGTGATGATATTGCATGACCTCGTTTATAGCGCGCGGGAGCCGCCAATTTTCAGCAAGCCAAGAGCCTATTTGCCCGTGGTCTACACCCAAAAGTTTTTTCTCAGCCAAATGCAATTCGCAAGAACTGCTTTTGCTCAAATTTATTGTTTGCTCAAATTCTTTATTCATATACTGCAAAAGAACTATTTTCCCAATATCGTGCAAAAGACCTGCCGTAAAAGCATCGCTTGCCAAATCTGGTTCATATTCTCCGGCAACAATGCGAGCAACAATACCAACCGCACTGCAATGGTCCCAAAATTTTTGCAAATCAACTGCGGCATTTTTAAGCTCAAAAGCTCTGGACATTGATATTTCCAAGCTTATATCCTTTACCTGCTCAAAACCCAGCTTGCTTATTGCACTGTGAATGCCAGTCACCGATTCGCCGCCTGCATTAGTGGTTTTCAAAAGTCTTGCGGCTAAAACGGGGTCGCCAGAAACAATTTGCTCTAAGGCTTTTCTTTCACATTTTTCATCATCTACCAATTCAAATAGTTGAGCCACAACCGTTGGCAGGGTTGGCAAGCTTATAAGGCTTTGTGTTATTCTTTTAATATCAACTTGCACTATTTTCTGTTATACCTCTGAAGAATGTACATTCCTTGAGCTTATTCGTTTGCGAAAAACATAATAACCAAAAATTTGATACGCTAAAATAATTGGAATAAAAATAACCGCAACAAGGCTCATTATTTTTAGTGTATAGGCTGAAGAAGCTGCATTAACCACAGTTAGGTTGTTTTCTGCCACAGAAGACACAAGTACATTTGGATATAAATAAAAAAACAGGCCGGCAACTGAGAACACCGTGCAAAGCGCAACCATAAAAAAGGCCGTTTTCATATGCCCGGTGAAATTCAAAATTAAAGTTATCAAAAGCAAAACAAAAGGGATGGCACAAATTTGGCTGTACTTCCAAGTCAAAGCTGTTGCTATTGCAAATAAAGCTAGGCTTGTTATAATCGCTATCTTTGAAATTCTATAGGCCCTTGTTTGCAATTCACCCTCTAATTTCAAAGATAAATACAAAGTTCCATTAGTTATGAACAGAGAAAGCCCAAGAAGAGCACCAAACAATGCCGGAGGCTGAACTAAGTCTAAAAAATTCCCGACAAAATGGCCGTTTGAATCTATAGGAATGCCTATGGCAAAGTTTACCACGGCAATGCTCGTTAGCAAAGCGATAAACAAACTGCTTGCAGCAAGGGAAACATCGCATATATAGCAAATTTTTTGAAGACGCGATCTATGCCTTATTTCAAAACACACGCCCCGAACGATAAGGGCTAAAATCAAAATAACAAGAGGCAAATAAAGAGCACTGAAAAATGTTGCATACCAACGCGGAAAAGCGGCAAACATGGCACCACCCACAGTTAAAAGCCAAACTTCGTTGCCATTCCAATGGGGAATTATTGTGGATATATATGTTCCCCTTTCCTTTTCATTTTTTCCCAAAAAGAATTGCAATATGCTCACGCCAAAATCAAAACCTTCCAAAAAGAAAAATCCTGCCCATAGAACCGCAATTAATATAAACCACAAAATTTCCAAATTCATAAAACCTCCGAGCTATGTATGTGCATTTGCGATTTTTCGGGTTATTTTTTTATTTACGCAACCGCGTGAAACTTCTTGATACATAAAATAAACAATTATAGCACCTAAAATACCATAAATAGCGGTAAAAGCCAGCATAGAAAAAATCACTTCGCCACTTGAAATTCCAACAGACACTGCTTTATCTGTTGGCATAACGCTGTAAATTATCCAAGGTTGTCGACCTGCCTCTGCAAGTATCCAGCCTGTTATATTTGCCAAATGCGGGAGTAAAATTCCAAAAGTTATTAAAATTAGTGCTTTTTTGTGCAGAGCTTTTCTCAAAATAAAATGCCAAACTATTCCATAAAGAATAATGAGAATCATCGCAAATGAACAAATTACCATTACCCTGAACGAAATGTATGTAATCCACACAGGGGGCTTGTAATCCCCTGGCCCAAAACGACTTTCCATAGTCTTTTGCAATTCTTCCAATCCTTTAACCTCGCCAACGGGTTTATGATAAAGCAAAATGCTGAGCATAGCGGGAATTTCAATTCCTGGCACAATAGAAAGCGGTGCTGAATTTTGAGTTTTTTCCAAGTTTTCCATAGCTGCCAATTTCATAGGTTGATATTTTCCCACCATTTGTGCTTGCAAATGCCCGCTTAAAAGAATGGCGATAATTCCCACAAACCCCATAAACAAGGCAAATCTAAAGGTCTTTTCAAATAAGTAAGCATCTTCTGTGTGCTGGAAAATTTTCCAAGCAGATATTCCCAAAACAAAAAATGCGGAGGTGCATAAACTAGCTGCTATTACGTGAGGAAATTGATGCAAAAAATACGGATTTAAAATCAATTCCAAAAGATGAGTCATCTCTGCTCGGCCATTGTTGAACACATAACCTACAGGATGCTGCATAAAACTGTTCGCAATAAGAATCCAAATAGCAGATATGCAAGAACCTGCAAATACAAGCCATATACAAGTTACGTGAATGCTCTTTGGCAAGATATGCCGCCCGAATATCCAAAGTCCCAAAAATGTACTTTCCAAAAAAAATGCGAGCAGAGCTTCTATAGCAAGGGGGGCACCAAAAACATCACCGACAAAACTGCTGTATTCAGACCAGTTCATCCCAAACTGAAATTCCTGCACAATTCCAGTTACCACCCCAACTGCAAAACTGAGCAAAAACAACCTACCCCAAAATCTGGCTATTCGCTCATCATCTGAATTGCCATTATTGTAGGCAGTGGTTTCCCATATCGCTATAAACAATGCCAAGCCTATAGTCAATGGTACAAACAAAAAATGATATACCGATGTTATGGCAAATTGCAACCTAGACAGGAAAAGAACATCCATAAGGATAATATAGTAAGTGCTAGAATTTACTACATTACCTTTTGCATGAGAAAAATTCCCGCTATTCTCGTTATGATAACGCTTTTTATGCTTTCAACTTTGCCAGGCAATGACCCTATTTTAAATTCCATACATCTCAGCGATAAAATAGAGCATTTTATAGCTTATTTTGTTTTGGGCATAACATTTTGCATCTGGATTCCCAGCAAAAATTGGCGTGCAAAACCTTTTACATATAGCGCACTTGTTGTTTTTCTGTGTACGCTTTTTGGCATCAGTGATGAATATCACCAAACATTTGTTCCTGGTCGTGATGGCAGCCTATATGATTTAGCCGTGGATTTTGCTGGTGGGCTAACTGCAGTTTTCACATATTCCTTGTTGATGAAAACAAAATGGATAAAGCGTCTCTAATCATAGCCGCCAGCTTGCTCGTGAGCAGAGTTCTCGGCGTTTTGCGTGAAATGCTCCTTGCAAAAATCGCAGGCGTAAATGAACAAAAAAATGCCCTTGACTTGGCATTTATGATTCCAGACATTTTGAATCACTTAATAGGTACGGGTTTTTTATCAATAGTTTTTATATCACTATTCACAACTCACCTGTTAAGGCAAAACGAAAATGAAGGCTGGCGTTCATTTAGCAATATTTTCAATGTTCTAGGTTTGCTGTTTTTAATTTTGGCCATACCTGCATTTATATTTATGCGAGAACTAATTTTGCTTTTAACAGCAGTGCCGCCGAGCCAAGATATTTTAAATCTCGCAACTCATTTTGGAAGAATAATTTTACCAGGGCAATTATTCTTTTTTGCCGGAAGTTTTTTAATAGCAGCACAACAAGCTCGCAAACAATTTTTAATTCCATCGCTAACAGGCATAATTTATAATTTGAGCATAGTGCTTTTCGGTTGGATTTTTAAAGATAGCGGTGTTAGCGGTTTTGCCTGGGGAGTTCCAATTGGTGCATTTATAGGATTTTTTGTTTTGCAAATAATAGGTTCTTATAGAGGTGGAGTAAAATATTTTTTCGTATTCAATCCAACAAACTCAGAGCTGATAAAAACCATGAAACTCTTGCTGCCTATGATTTTAGGGGCAGGTTCAATGTTTGCTCTTGAATTTGCAATCCGCAGTTTTGGCGGAGTATTTGGAACCCATGGAATTTCAAGCCTGAATTATAGCTATCGCCTTATGTACACTCTAGTTGCTGTTTTTGGTTTTAGCGTTGGCGCAGCTAAATATCCAGATATGGTCAGATTGTTTAAGGAGAATAAAATAGAGACGCTCAATGAAAAAGTATGGAATGATCTGGCAAAAATTTTCGCCATTCTTGTTTCGGCCATAATAGCATTAACAGCTGTTAGTTTGCCTGCAGTTCGCATTTTATTTGAAAGGGGAGCTTTCACCCAACAAAGCTCAATTTTAGTCAATGAGTTGCTTTTATGTTATTTGCCTGCAAGCATAGGGCTTTGTGCCCAAGCTCTTTTGGCAAGAGCTTTTTATTCAATGGAGAGAATGTGGCTCCCTACAATAATCAACACCTCTGCTTTTGTAGCAAGCTTGTTTTTATATTTGCCAGCAGCAAAAATAATAGGAATATACTCTGTTCCAGCTGTAAGTTTTATCTGCTCATTTGTTCAGCTAGCTTTACTATTAATATTCTGGAATGTTAAAGGAGTAAAACCTTTTATCAAAGATTTTATAGCTGGAATAGCCGTTTTAATCATTTTAGCTCCTTTAGGGCTTTGCATATCAAGATATGCCCATAATTGGCTTCTAAATGCAAATTTGGCTTATTTAATAGCTTATTCAGCAATTCTTTCGGCATTGTTTTTTGCTTTTTCTGTTGTGCTGCAAATTTTGTTTGGGTCCAAGTCTTCTTCTTATATATTATTTTTATTTAAAAAGAAATTGACAAAGAACTCTGTTAATAACCCAAAGAAAGTTTGAGTAACATACTGTTATTTTTACAGTTCCAAGATAATTTTTATCAACAAACTTATGCGATAACAGAGATTTTATTAACAGATATTTGTGTAAATTGCTATTTTTCCAAAATAAATAACAACTTATTAACGTTATTTTTCGGTTTAAACCTTGATTTTCTGGCAAAACTTTTCTAAATTGTTAGAAAGTGTAATTTTACGGCGATTTAGCTCAGCTGGTTAGAGCAACGGAATCATAATCCGCAGGTCCGGGGTTCAAGTCCCTGAATCGCCAGTTTTTAAAATTATTTTTATTTTTTCGCAAAAAATAATATATATTAGAGTTATCTAGATTCATTTCAAAATAGGAGCTTCTCTATGAAAAAAGTCTTAGTACTGCCGCTATTCGCTTTGGCTACGCTGGTTTCACAAGCTGGTGCCGAGGTATGCACTGGTACAAATGGTGCAACTGTCTGCGAATGGGACACAGGTTGCTTCACAATAAGCACAGAATATTCATATACCTCCGCTTGCAGAGGCTCTGTGGAAGGTGGCGATCCAAAGCACCCAGTTTGCACTTGCGAGCAATTGATTAAAAATTGCTTGGATTATGGAGCACTCTATTCTGGAGTTAAGGGATTAGATGCTGCGCCTTATGGTGCCGGCTGGAAATGCTTGGAACACGGTGGCACATTCCAAGCAGGCAAGGCTCCTGCCAAAGCTGCTGAGAAAAAAGATAAGAAATAGCGGAAATGAAAGTTATTCTTATAAACGGCAGTCCGCATAAAAACGGCTGCACGTATACTGCTCTTAGCGAAATTGCCGGCGAGTTAAATAAAGTTTCTTCTCAATATTGGAATCAAGTTCACGGTTCAAATCCCGAACAGGTTAAACAAGATTTAGAAGGTATGCAAACCATGCGCCGTTTGGGTGCAAACATGGCTTGGCTTTTGAAGTGCATTGATGCTGGCAAAAAAGCAGGGGTTAAAATTCCAGAAACGGAACCTTGGCAGAGAACAGATTTTATGCGGTAGCTGAATTGTATAATGTAGAGAAATTAGGACAGGTTTTCACCTCGCAATTTATAGTCGCAGAGATGCTGCAACTGCGGAAAAATTTTGGGACAGTATTAGAACCTTCGAGTGGTGATGGTGCATTTGTAAAAAAAATCCCTAGCTGTGTAGGCATAGAACTTGATGCAAAACATTGCGATGAGCATTCAATAAATATGGATTTTTTTGATTATCCCATTAAAAATAAATTTGATACCATCATCGGTAACCCACCTTATGTTCGTTATCAAGATATTTTGCCAGAAACCAAGAAAAAATTGAATAGCAACTTGTTTGACCAGAGAACAAATTTGTATTTATTTTTCATTGAAAAAAGCATAAAACATTTGAAGGAAAGAGGCGAACTTATATTTATAACGCCTAGGGATTTTTTAAAAGCGACTAGTAGTATAAAATTAAATGAATTTATTTACGAAAATGGAACAATCACAGATATTATAGATTTGGGCGATAAAAAAATTTTCAACGGATTTTCTCCCAACTGCTTGATTTGGCGTTTTGAAAAAGGGAATTTTTCTCGCAAAACAAATATAAGCAAAGAATTTGTTTTTTGCAACGGTCAACTTTTATTTACAGATTTGTATTACCCTCTTCATTTTAATGAGGTGTTTTTTGTAAAAGTTGGTGCTGTGAGTGGTGCTGACAAAATTTTTGAAAATGAAAAATATGCCAATATGGAATTTGTGTGTTCAAGCACTTGCAAAACTGGACGATTAAAAAAGATGATTTTCAATGAGAAAAATGCTTATTTGAAAAAGCATAAAAATGAACTCATTAAAAGGCAGATAAAAAGTTTTGACGAAAGCAATTGGTGGCTATGGGGGCGAAATCATTATATTTCCGATAAGCAACGAATTTATGTAAATTCAAAAACGCGAAACAAAAAACCATTTTTTGTAAATGATTGCAAAAATTATGATGGTTCTGTGCTTGCAATTTTTCCAAATAAGCAAAATGCAGATATAAATAAAATGTGCGAAAAATTGAATTCTGTTAATTGGTTTGAGTTAGGTTTTGTTTGCGATGGCAGATATATATTTTCCCAGAAATCTTTGGAAAATTCCCTGCTCCCAGATTATTTTAGGGAATATGCAATAAAAGTCACTTCGAAAAATTCACAATAGCCTTTGCCAAATTTTCCGCAATCTCACCTTGCCCCTTTTCTGTGGACATATATGCAGCATCGCTAGGGTGCGTTATAAAGCCCAGTTCTGCGAGAACTGCGGGCATATATGCGCCAACTAAAACCATAAATCCGGCTTGGCTGGCTCCCTTGTGCAGCTTTTTTATTGAGCCTCCATCAAAAGCCTCAACCAGATAGCCCGCTAGCAGTGCGCTTTTTTCCGCATATAAGGCGAGCTGGTTATCCAAAATAATCCATTCGGCGGGTGAAATTTCCGTTTTGCCCTTTTTGTCGGATTCAAGAGCAATGGCCTGATTTTCCCTGCGGGCTATGGCTTTGTCTTCTTCGCTGCCCCCAGCTCGCAAAATGTAAAATATAAAACCTTCCGCTTTCTGTTGTTTTTCCTTGCCTTCCACGGCATTGCAATGCAGGCTTAAAAATAAATCGCCACCCCAGTCGCTTGCCATTTTTGGGCGTTGTGCCAGTTCTATAAATTCATCGGTGCTCCTTGTCATTTTAACAGTGAATCCCTTTTCTTCCAGTTTCTCTTTTAATTTCAAACCAACAGACAAAACAACTTCTTTCTCTTTAAGGCTATTGTAACCAATGGCGCCAGGGTCTTTGCCGCCGTGGCCAGGATCTAAAACTATGGTTTTAATTTTTCTGCTGGTATTTGCCAGTGCAGCAGAAGAAGAAGATGCAGTGGCTTTTGCTTCTGGCTTTTTCTTTCTAAGCACCACTTGCAAAGTTTTTCCCTCGTCTTTTTTTACCAATTCCACGCCATCGCAGTTGTCTTTTAGCACAAGAGTTATTTGCGCGCTTTGTTTGTCTTGAATAGGAATAACCCTGCTTATCATAGAAGATTTTTTTACCAAATCCAAAAACATTGTGCTATCTATTACAAGTCCATTTATCCGCAAAAGATAATTTGGCTTTGTGTAAAAAGTTTCAGCCGCAAAGGGCTTTGAGAGTTTTAGCTCCACAACCTCGCCATTTTCTTTTGAATCTAAATTAAGGCTCCATAAATCTTTAGTAGGTCTTGAACTTATTTTTGCAGAAGCAGAATCGTATTCAAGAGGTTTACTGAGCATTCGTTCAAAAACTTGCAGTGAAGATGGCAGCGGCAGCCAAAAAGATTGTTTGCTTGCAATTATACTTTGCACTGCAGTTTGCAACAGAAAATTAGTGTCTTTTAAATTTACCCAAGCACTTCCCAAAGCCCAATAGGAATTTCCTATCTGCAAAATCCCAGCCTCGCTTTGCCAAACCATATTCATTTTCAATTTTTTCCCTAAATCCACACCATCTGCATAAGCAATGCCATTCTTTCTCTCAACTTGCAAATTAATAATATCCTGAGCGGCAGCTTGAACGGCCATTCCAAATACTAAAATGAGCAAAATCCTTAACACTGTTTGTTTCCCGCCAAATCCCTGATAACCTGCCAATAAATATTATGCTCTTCTTTCAAAACTCGCTCTGCTAAACTTTCTGGCGTATCGTTTGGGAGAACAGGAACTGCTACTTGGGCTATTATTTTGCCGGCATCGTAATCTTTGTTCACAAAATGCACGGTTACTCCGGTTATCTTAACGCCAGCCTCTATTGCCTTTTCATGTACATGAATGCCATAGCAGCCTTTGCCGCCAAAAGAGGGCAAAAGCGCGGGATGAATATTTATTATTTTGTTTTCAAAACGCTCAAGAATATTTTCTGGAATTTTGCGCATATAACCGGATAGCACAATTAAGTTAGGGTTTTCGCTTTGCAAAATTTCAAGCAGATTATCGCCTTCAATAAAGCGAACCGGCACATTGTATTTGCGGGCAACCTCTGCGGCTTTGCAATTTTTAAATGTGATAAGGCTCGCGCACTCCGCATTCAATTCCCCAGAGGCAACCCGCCGCATAATGGCATCAAAATTGCTGCCTCTTCCTGTTGAGATTACTGAGAATTTGAATTTGGGCACATGGGGAATATAGTAAATGTTTGAATCTGGAGATTAGGGAATAAACACATAAATGCCATTGTGCCATTGGTTAGGGTGGGATTTATTGCCTTCGGCAATATCAATGTGAACCCATCCATAGCCAGGCGGATCGTCAATGGTGACTTTCTTGTCTTCCATTCTGCATATACCGATGGATGCTCCGTTTTGAATAACCCATTCGTATAGATTCAAGTTTTCCCTCTTTGATTCGCGATGAAGGTCTAAAGCCTTCCCCAGCTTGTGAGCGGAATTCGCGGCTCCAACCTGTGAATCTGGCGTTCTGTAGCCGCTATCGTTGTGAAGCCTCTTCCCTTTCTTGCAGTTCACATAAACGTCTGGGAATTTGGCTTTGATTATATCGTATATTCCAAGGAGTTCCTTGGAAATCAAGGAAAGGTCTTCTACCCCTTCTGGTAGCAAATCAATATGAAGAGTTGTTATCATATTCTAAACTATCAAACCTTGGCGAGTTGCGAAGTTGTTTTCTCTATATCAGCCATGGCTTTAGAGACATAGCTCTTGGCCACATTGTTGATCTTTTCTATGAGTTCTTCGTTGTAAACCTCGTGTTCATAAAGGTCATTATGAATCAGATAAATTTTGTCCTTGACACAGTCGTGGATAAAATTGATGGGCTTAAGCCATATTGCATTGTTGACGCGTATGTGGGCTATGCCGAAATGCATCTTCCTCTCTTCCTCATAGTGGAGCTTGACGTGGACATCGCTTGCGTACAAGCCGTTCATCAGCTCGCTTTTGAAGGTGTATTCCCTTTCCTGAATATGGACGGAGTCTGTATCTTCGTCCATAATGTAAAGGCTTCCTGGGTATTTTCCGAAGGCGTTTTCCATAATAAAAGTTCTCCTATAGCAAAACCTAGAAAAAAATTAATGCTACGCAGTAGCTAAATGCACCAACACATACTCCATTTCTTCCCCTGGCAATTGGTAAACCATGATATTTGCCTGCTTTAATAGTTTATTATTATTTTTTTTCATCTTGTCAATTAGCCGCTTTGATTTTACTGTCAAAAAGTACCCATCTTTTTTCAAAATTTTTTTTGCCTTCTCAAAATCCTCCTCCAAAGAGCCAACCGCGCGGCAAGAGACAATGTCCATATTTTTTAACCCGCAATTCTCCGCTTTGCCTTGAATCACTTCCAAATTCGGCAAATCTAAGTTTTGCTTTGCCAGTTTTAAAAAATCACATCTTTTTTTGCGGCTTTCGGTTGCATAAAATTTTGTTTGCGGAAAATAAAGGCTAAGAGGAATAACTGGAAACCCAGCACCAGAACCTATGTCTAGCCATTCTGAGTTGAGAGTTTTGATGGTTGCAAATATCAGGGAATCTGCTACATGCCTTGTGAGCAGTTTTTGTTCATCGTTTTTTGAGACTAGGTTTGTGGCTTTATTTGCCTCTATGAGCAGTTTGCAAAATTCCTGAATTTTGCTCGCAAAATTCTCTGGCAAAACTAGATTGTGTTCTTTGACAAAATTAGCAAGCATCCGTAATGGCCTTAACCCATTTTGGCACAACCTCGGTGGCTTTGCCTTGAATGAATTCATCTGTGTAGCTGCTACCGGTGCTTTCCAAATTCAAGCATACAACGCGGGCACCAGCCATTTTTGCCATTTGCTTAAAGCCTGCAGCTGGGTACACCACCCCGCTTGTGCCTATGTATGCGAACAAGTCGCACCCCATCAAGGCCTTTTGAATTCTATCCATTTCAAAGGGAATTTCCCCAAACCAAACTATGTGCGGGCGCATTTTTGCACCGCACTCCGGGCATTTTTCGGGCTGGTCTTCTGAGCAGCTGGCTATGTGTTCCCTTGGCCCCAGGCAGCGGATTTTTAAGAGTTCGCCGTGCATGGGTATAACCCTTTTGCTGCCGGCTCGCTGGTGCAAATCGTCCACGTTTTGAGTTATCAGCAAAAAATTGTCGCCGAGTTTTTCTTCCATATTTGCAAGAGCTTGGTGTGCTGCATTGGGTTCAACCTTTTTAAGGCCCTTTCTCAGCTTATTGTAAAAGTTTATAACCCTCTTTGGGTCGCTTTCAAAACCCTCTGGCGTGGCAACAATCCGCACCGGTTCGTTTTCCCACAAGCCGTCTGCATCGCGAAAGGTTTTTAGTCCGCTCTCCGCGCTAATTCCGGCCCCTGTTAAGATAACAACTTTCATATTGTAAATGTAGAAAAAGACGGGAATTATAGATGTAAATCACCTCACCCTCTCCGCCAACATATATAACATATATGATAACGAGAATAGAATTATATCTCAACCATTATATCCGTACAATTCTGCGCAAAAACGCTATCGTGGCTAATCAAAAGCAACGCTCCAGGGAAATTTTTCAAAGCAATTTCCAAACGCTCTATGGATTGCAAATCCAGATGGTTGGTAGGTTCGTCC
>Ga0268262_10001654_pt1 | contig 27173 bp, 21 predicted proteins | sample TergutNc150P3_FD_190354 | JGI IMG/M metagenome (GOLD analysis project Ga0268262, IMG submission 190354) | Nasutitermes corniger P3 segment gut microbial community from laboratory colony in Florida, USA - Nc150 P3 (SPAdes) (version 2) | ecosystem: Host-associated > Arthropoda: Insects >... | reverse complement strand
TATCGCAAGCCAGACAAACCTGCTTTCAATGAACGCCGCAATAGAGGCGGCGCACGCGGGAGAAGCGGGCAAGGGCTTTGCCGTAGTCGCGGATGAAATCCGCAAACTGGCGGAGAGTTCAGGCGAGCAGTCCAAAACGATTGGCACGGTGCTGAAAAAGATAGCGGAATCAATCAGGAAAATTTCAACTTCTACCGAAAACGTATTGGCCAGATTCGAGGCGATTGATACAGGCGTAAAAACAGTTGCGGATCAGGAAGATAATATCCGCAACGCTATGGAAGAACAGGGCGAAGGAAGCAAGCAAGTATTGCAAAGTGTAGGCGTTTTGAATGAGCTTACACAACAGGTAAAGGGCGGTTCAGAAGAAATGCTCAACGGCAGTCAGGAAGTAATGAAGGAAAGCCAGAACCTTGAAAGAGTAACGCAGGAAATAACAGGCGGCATGAACGAAATGGCTCAAGGAGCGGACCAGGTAAACATAGCGGTAAACAATGTTAATGAGATGACCGTCAAGAACCGCGAAGCCATTGACAGTTTGATAAAAGAAGTTTCTCGCTTCAAGGTGGAATAAAGAAAAAAGGAACGCAACCAGAGGTGACGGTCACCGAATTTGCCTTGTTTAGTAAACTTGGCCTACGCTGGAAATAGCATGGGCTTTTTTATCATTGACACTTTTTATTTTTTACGCTATAAAGTATACAGTCTACCTTAAAGGATTTTATCATGCCCAAATCACAGACCCCTGCTGTAGTTCTTCAATCCCTCATGGACGAGTACCAGCTCAACCCCTTTTCACTTTCAAAAGAGGTTCACCTAAGCCATTCCGCAGTACGCTTACTCGCAATCGGTAAGTCAAGTATTACGGTTCCTACCGCCCTGCGCCTGGCCAAGTTTTTTGGTCAAACTCCCGACTATTGGCTTGACCTACAGCGTGATGTTGACCTTAACGAAGCTTCAAAAGACGAGGAATTGCGGGATGTCCTGGAATCCATACCCAAGGCAAAGAAACCAGCCGCTCCGAAACCGGGAACCGCTGAAAAGCCCGCCAAAAAGCAAAAGCCTTCCATTCTGAGCAAAAAAACTACCATAACCACCAGCGCACATTCCGCCAAAAACAAAGGCCCTAAAAAGGTTGTAAGGAAAAAGTAAACGCACATGGTGTCCTAAGGACGAAGTACCAAATATCTTATTGGTGTTCGTGGTGCTTTGTGGTAAAAATTTCAAAGATATTGTCATTTAAAGACAAGCTCTAAATATTCCAAATTTTTTTCTAAAAATCAAAGCGCCATGAATCTCCGTGCAGTATATAGGCATGAAGCGAATAAAGCTGACAATTATTCTTTTTGCTGTTTCATGCTTTGCCTTGTATGGACAAAACAAGAGAAGCCAGCTCATTAGTTTTGACTTTGTCGATCAGCAGATTCGGGAAATTTTATACGCGTTTTCTTCTTACGCGGGTATTTCCATTATCGGCGATGATACGGTAACGGGGACTGCAAGTTTTCAGTACAACGGCGCAAGTTTTGAACAGGCGTTTGATTCGTTTCTGTTAACAAGCCGTCTGTTTGTTGAAAAAACAGAAACGGTATGGATCGTTTCCAGAATAAAAATATCGGCTAATAATAAGGTAATTGTCCTTGATTCCTTGGATGCGACTGCTTCCCAGTTGACGGATAAACTTAGCCGTAAAACCAACGCCACCATCTTAAGAGACATACTGCCGGAAACCCGCCTGTCCATACACCTGGAAACCGGAACTCCACGGGAAGCGGTGGAATTGTATATGAAACCTTTCCACGATTATACCGTAGAAGCCGCTGACAACTACATACATATCAAAAAAGCAAGTGCTGCACCTTTTAGTTCCGTCTCATTTGTCAGCGCTTCCTCAATAAACATTAATGAAAACAACGGGCTTTTTGATGTAGATATTGAACGCACAGGAATTGGCGAAGTCCTTAACAGGCTGTTTCAGGCAGGCGGACGGGAGTACCTTTCCTTTATACGCCCCGATCAAATAATAGAAAAAACAAGATTCTCCGGCAGGGGGTTTTATGAAACTTTAAAGATAATTTTGGAACTTGGAGGAGGCGAGTATAAAGAGATTGAGAGCATGTTTTATATTTTCCCGCTTCAGCAAAGTGAAATTATTACTTCGCTAAAAAATGAAGGGAAAACCTGGCGCTCTTTTGAAGTGCTTTACCGCAGAACGACGGAGATTTTACCGCTCATTCAGAGCCGTTTTGCTGGCGTGCAGACTGTCTCGCTGTCAGGCAGCAATACCTTCCTTGCTTTAGTTAGCGGAGAAACAGCAGAAGATATACGCGGCTATATCGCGGCAATTGATTTGCCTAAACACCGCGAAGCTATCAGGCTTAAATATATAAAGACTGAGGATTTATATAAATCTTTGCCGCCCACAGCCCAGCCGGAAGATTTGGTTGACGCGGGTGACGGGAACACTTTCTTTTTCCTGGGAAGCGATGAACGAAAAGATTTGTTTCTTAAAGATCTGGAAATTATTGACCGGCCCCAGCCGCGTATTCGCTATGATCTGTTTATTATACAGGTGCAGGAAAGCAGCAACTTAAACTGGAACGCCCAGGCTGAAGCAAGGTTCGTCCGGCCAGGCGACAGAACAATGGTTACCGGGCAATTGGGAAATCTGCTCAATTTAAATTTTGACATTATAACCGTATTCGGCTATCAATTCGCGGCAAAGCTGAATCTTGCCATATCCGACAATCAGGCAAATGTTTTTGCCGACACAACGCTCTTCGGCCTTTCGGGGCAGGAAATAAAATTTCAGAATACCAGTACTTACCGTTACCGGGATTCCAACATTGACCCTGATACGGGCAAGCCAATTTATTCAGGCGTTACAAGAGAAATTGTTTCCGGCCTGGTACTCGAAATAAAAGGCTGGGTTTCCGGGGACGGAATGATCACTACCAATGTAACGGCGTCTGTCTCCAAGCGCGGAGCTGAGGTTTCTTCCGCTATCGGAAATCCGCCGCCCACGTCAGAAAGGGTTTTAACTACCCAGGTTCGCGCAAGATCGGGCGAAACGGTTGTATTGAGCGGACTGCGACAGAACGATTCCAGCATCATCGAACAAAGGCTACCGTTGTTTTCAAAAATCCCCCTACTGGGCTGGCTTTTTAAAAGCAAAAATAATTCGACCGAAAATTCGCAAATGATAATATACCTTGTGCCCCATGTTGATATCGCCAACGATGAGTACACCGTAAGCGGCTTAAAGACCGCTTCAATTTACACCCGTTTTGTGGAACCGTATCTGGAGGGAAAATGAAAGTTCCCTCTGTTACTCCCGCGTTTTGCGCCGCAAACGGAATAATAATTATCCGCTTTGAAGACAGAACAATTTTTTTCGGAATGCTCAACGCAAACGACACAATTTTAAAAACACGGGTAAAGAAAGCTTACGCCGAATGGCAATGCGTTTTTCAGGAACTTGATACAGAAACTTTCAACCTTAAATTGTCACAGTTGTTTTCGGAAGAACAATCAAATGATGGTTCTTTATCCGAATCGATGCGAGACAGCCGCGAATCAATAATTGATCAGGTAGCGGATGACGCGCCGGTTGTTAATCTGCTTAACAGCATTTTTTTGGAGGCAATCTCAAAAAGGGCCTCGGACATACATATCGAATCCGGCGCATATGAAAGCGCAGTTCGGTTTCGTATTGACGGGTTACTTGTTACCGTAAAGAAAATAAGCCAGGAACGGGCAATAGCGGCTTCCGCGCGGCTGAAAATCCTCGCAAACCTGAACGTGCTTGAAAACAGGAGGCCCCAGGACGGCCACATTGATGTAAAGACCGATTCCTATTCGCTTGATGTCAGAATATCAACAATACCTACTGTCTGGGGCGAATCAATTGTCCTGCGGCTTTTAAACCGCTCGGATTCGTCTTTCAGCCTCGATTCCCTTGGCTTTTCCGCCGGGTATTCCGGCTATCTGCAAAACATCCTCGCAGTAACATCGGGGCTGGTTTTGGTAACCGGCCCGACCGGTTCCGGCAAAACAACCACCCTGGCGGCACTGCTTAAAGAACTCGATATCAAAAGCACAAAGATAATTTCAATAGAGGATCCTGTTGAATACCGCATTCCGGGGATCATTCAAATACAGGTGAACGATGAATTGGGATTGAGCTTTGACGCTCTGCTGCGCCGTATTTTCAGGCAGGACCCCGATGTAATAATGATTGGCGAAATTCGCGACATCGAAACCGCAGAGCTTGCGATTAGAGCCGCTTTGACAGGGCATTTGGTTTTTGCAACCTTGCATACAAATAATTCCATCGAAGCGGTATACCGTCTGCAAAACATGGGAATACCGCCTTACATGGTGGCGGCGGTACTTAAAGCGGTAATTGCCCAGCGCTTAATCAGAAAAATTTGCAAAGAGTGTATGGCGAAGGGCTGCGCCCGCTGTTCAAATACAGGTTACATGGGGAGAACGGCCATCGCTGAGTTTATACCTATTGATCTCAAACTACAAGACATGATTGCCGGAGGGATCGTAATTGAACAACTTAGATTGCATTTACAGAATATGCGATTTAAAACGCTTTATGACGACGCAGAAGAAAAAATATTGTCCGGACTGACAACCGAAGCGGAAATCAGGCGCGAGCTTGGAGGGCGGTTATGAAAAGCACAGCGGCCACTCTGCGTTTTACCGAGCTGCTGGTCGCTTTACTCAAGGGCAAAACCGGCCTTCTTGACGCGCTTAGTGTCCTTGCCCGTGAAGGCATAGAAAGGCCGGTCAGGGAAAGCGCCGTTTCCATGCTTGGGATAATGAAAAAAGGAAAAGGGCTATCAGAAAGTTTGAAAACTGTTCGGGAAGGAAAAGTATTTTTTGAGCCCCTGTACATCACATTGATTGCCGCCGCTGAATTAACAGGAAGCATAGAAGCTGTGCTTGAACGAATCGCTTCTGATTTACGGAGAAAGCGATGGGCAAGAGAAAGTCTATTGAATATTTTGATATATCCGTCAGCAATAGTGCTCTTAGCTGTGGCGGGAACTATAGGTATCATCCTTAAAGGAATGCCCTTGTTTATTTCAGCGGGGCTTCTTTCGGCCAATGTTGTAGAAGACGCGAAAGCCGGCATTTGCATGGCGGGGTTTGTTTTATTCCTGGGCGGCGGAGCCATATTTTTTGTATATTTTAAAATTTTCAACGAGGACTCGCCTGAATCAAGAATATTTTATCTGCTTGATTTTTTGATGAAAGGCAACATTACGCTGACAGATGCGCTTTCACAATGTATTGTTAGTTTGGGACATACAAAATACGGCAGCGCCCTTGTAAAAATAAAAAAGGACATAGTATCAGGCGTTTCGTTTTCAGAAGCCTTTAAAAAAACGCGGTGCTTTTCGGCTTATGTGCTGGGATGGCTTTCCATTGCGGATATAAACGGCAACCTAAACGAAATTAGCGGGAGCATAAGGGATTACTATTTGCAAAAGGAGAGCAGGATACGCGAGGCAGCGGCAAAGCTCATTGAGCCTGCGGTGATCGTACTTGTTGGTTCTTATGTGCTAATCATCATGGTAACAGTTATATTACCAATATTAAGTTATGCAGGAGGCATTTTATGATTTTAAGATTTATTTCAAAAGAAGATAAGGGATTCACGTTTATAGAAACGATTGTAGCCATCACAATTATTCTTATACTTTCAGCGTCAGTTGGATTTTCAGCAATAAAGTACGTTGAAAAAGCCAGAATAGCCGCATGCCGAAACCAGATTGAAACTTTCAGGCTTGCCTTACAATCATACTTGTTGGATTGCGGCCATTTCCCCACAGAAGCCCAAAACTTGCAGGCATTGTGGGAAAAGCCAACCTTATCCCCGGTCCCATCAAGCTGGAACGGGCCTTACGTAGACAGGCGGATACCGAAAGACCCCTGGGGAAATAATTTCATTTACAAAAATCCCGGCGAAAAGAATTTGCCTTTTACCATTACGTCATACGGCGCGGACGGGAAAGCCGGAGGAGTAGAAGCAAATGCTGAAATTCATTCGTGGGACTGACAAGGGGAACGGCGTAATTACGGTATTGGTCTTAATAATGGCATTGTCCTTAATTACTTTGTCATTGATACCGCGAATAATATCAACCAAACAATTTGCTAATAAATATAAGGCAAATGTTATTCGCAATATTGAACTTTCAAACAGGGAGATAATGGTAAATTATGAATTTAATTAACATTGTTATAGCGCTAATTGTTTTAAGCTTATTTCTGCTTGGGTTTTCTCAAATTGTTTTACCGGCTTTCAATTCATGGAGAAAGGCCGCATCAGAATACTACGCGGCGCATACAATTCAATTCATTGCGGACTCTTTCCGAAAGGAATGTGCTAAGCCTTACCGGAATATGGAAAAATGGAGAGAAACAGTAAGCGTTGCAAAAGAGCTGGAGAGCTGCGAGATTATCGAGTTAAAAAGGGAGGATGAATTATACGCGCTCAAGGCGATGTGTATTATCGCCGGAGAATATATTGAAATCCTGGGATTATGCAAACCATGAAAAAGATAATAATACCGCGAAAAGATCACGAGGTGTATTTTATTTCCGCTCCAGGCGATCTTAAAAGAAAATTTATCCGTCAATTTGTCCATGAGCAGTTACAGAAGCTTCATCCCGCGTTCTCGGAAGCTTCTGTCTTTGACTGTCAATATCTTGTTATTAATAATTCGCATTGGATTATGGCCACTGTCATGGATAGGGAAACTATTGAAGAATACAGAATCCTAAATAAAAGGGCGGCGTTCTTTACAAACACGGCGATTGCAGTCCGTAAAAAGGACTTTGCGAGCGGCGGTATCAACACCATCGATGATGAACAGATAGGTTTTGACAGCGAAAATAATAAACCTGTGTCAGTCCCGCTGGAAACTGAAAAAGGAAGCGGTATTCCGGATCAGGAAGCGGCGCTGAAGACAATTCCGCCTTGGTACGGCTTATTTACGGCAAATGAACAGCGACGGGGTATAACAACACTGAGTATAGGCATTCTGACGATGATGTTTTTATCACTTGTCTTTGTGCTTGCCGCAAAAAGCACAAAAGAGCCTATTCTTTTTAATCCGCCTGTTGAACCAATACCTGAAATCAGGTATCTCCCATCAGCGATTGAAATACTTGAAAAATTTTCCTGTGATATTGTTGAGGCAGGATGCAGGATGACACATTGGAAATATGATGAGGATAGTGATCCCGTCATAGAAATGCAATTACAAGGAATGGACATAATAAAAGTTTATGAGATCTGTAATCGCTACGAATTTCTGTCGTTACAGGATATACAGGATATTAAATATAACGAGGGAAGGCCTTTTGTAACAATTCAATTAATCCTAGCGAAGAAAGGCAATACGTTATTTAAAGCAAGTGCGTTTTCTTCCCAGAGCTCAACTATACAATTAATTGACGGTATATCAAATTTACTGCGGCAACAGAAAGTTTCAATAGCTTCTGAAATTCTGCCTACAGACCATAACGGAAAAAACTTTTATACAATCGCATATACCGCAAAAGACCGGAACCTGATAAGTTCACTCGAAATTATCGCTGTTTCCTGTAATGAGCATTTACTAAGCATTAGAAGACTGGACATATCAATTGCCAATGATGGCAGTCTTTTTACGGTAAATATTTCATTATCTCAATCCAGTGAGGTGAATAACACCCTATACATTCCCGGAGATGAAAAAGAAAAAATCCCAATTGCCTTCGGTTACAGGGAAGAAGTTTTAAAAATTGCATCGTCAGAAGAAATAAAAACGATTGAAGTAAAGCCAGAGAAATTTCTTGTAGGCTCAATAAAAGATTCATCCGGGCAAATGATTTTTTACCATGACGCCAGTACAAATAAAATTGTTGTCGGGGGAAGCAATGACTAATAAAAATTATTTTTTCCCGCCATTCATCGTTTTTCTAATTTTTTTACCACTATCCTGCAAAACTGCGGAATTCGGATTTAATACAGCGGATATTAACGGCATGGTATATGATTTTTCAAACAGGCCGGTTTTTAACTACGAAGTTACTTTAGGTAAAAGGTATTTTGGCAGTACAGATATAAACGGCAGGTTCACGCTATCAAAGGTTCCGCTTGGAAGCTACAAAATTAGCGGATCAAAAACCGGTTTTGAAAACTACAATGACGAAATAAACATAAAAGGAAAAGGACAAATTATTTATATAAGAATCCCGTCGCAAAACCAGCTTTTATCCATGGCCGATGAAGCCCTTGCCGCCAATAATTTTACTTTGGCCGAAGAAATTGCGGAAAGAGCCTATAAAATTGACAAAAACAACATTGAAATGCTGTTTTATTACGCGGCTGTTTCATTCAGACAGAATAATTTTAAGAAGGCCGCTTCTTTTCTGGAAGACGCGGTTAATCTGGGTTCAAAAGATCATTACGTTCAAAAATTTTTAGCTACAATAAAGGAGATTCAAAATGAAAATTAAACTGGTTATATCGGTACTGTTATTACTTGCGGTAGCTATATTTATGGCTTGCGAGAGTCCTACCTGGATAATTGCCGATATGCCGCCTGCTACGCCTTCGGAAATACCGCCATTTGTTATATCAAAACCGATACTTGAAATAAATGAGCGTATCAATTGTTTTAAATACGCTGGCATTGTATTTAAGCTTTTGAACAACGGAGAAGAACATATTGAAATGATAAAAATTTGTTTCATGCTTTTTGATGCAAACGGTCAGGCAAGTCCCTTTATAGGAAGTAATAAGTTTGAAATAATAAAGTACGACTTTCTTGCCCCCGGCGAAGACAAGGAAATAAGCGTCTCGCTTGATCGGCATATTTATATCGCTCCAACCGAGCCTTATTTAATTGATTTTTTTTATATAGCAGAAATACATTACATTGACGGAACTGTTTGGCAGGATACATATGGAAAATACAGGGTGAGGTAAAGTGATGAAAAAGATAATGGCCTTAATCACTGTTTTGGCGCTTACTGTCAGTTGCCAGCTGGGAATTATATATGACATACAGGGAACAGGTAATCATGATGATTTAGTGAAAGACTCCCAAGGTTCTTCAAAAAAAAGAAAGTGGACTTTCATTATTTATATGGCGGCGGATAACGATCTGGAGGCCGCCGCTATTGCAGACTTCAATGAACTTGAAGCGGTAAACTACGGCGCATCCCCCATTTCGATTTTAGTTCTTCTGGATCGCCACAATAGCTATGATATGACTAATGGTAATTGGAGTGATACGCGGCTTTTTGAAATTAAATCCGACCCGGGAGGGCTGACTCCTACAATACATTCCCCGCAGATTGATTGCCCTGAGCTCGGCTTGTCAAAAAACAGGGAAACCGAGCTGAATACCGCCGACCCCCTGGTTTTATCAAACCTTATTAATTTTGCCAGGCGCGCCTACCCGGCTGAGCAATACGCTCTTTTCATCTGGGGCCATGGAACAGGATGGCGTGGCGGTATCAACAATGACTTTCTGCCTGAGCCGGTTAGGGCTGTAGCGTTTGACGACACCCACGGTCAGTATATGTCATTGCCATCATTCGGAAGGGCAATCGCAGGGAAAGGCCTTTCGCTAATTGCTTTTGATACCTGCTACGGAGCATTGCTGGAAGTAGCCTATCAAATTAGAAAAGACGCTGAGCTTTTTGTCGGTTCCGAAGGAGAAATATTATCAACAGGCTGGGATTATACGGCTTTGTTCGCCGATTTTATAAGCAAGAAAAGCCTTTCAATCTCCAATCTTGGCAATGCAATTCAAGATCAGTTTAGCGAGCATTACGCTTCGCTTAATAACGCGACGATATCGCAAATACAATTGTCCCAGATTACTAACCTTTTTACGCGGTTCAATGAATTTTCCGGTGCGGTCGCGGAAGCTATTGCTGACGAACCGGCCAAGAACGCCGTTTTGAATCAAATACTTCACAATGTGGAAAGTTATTTTTTTACTTCCTTCCCTTCGGATATGTACATTGATATTTTTGATTTTGCAAAAAAGACGGCGGATATAAGGGAGATAATTACTTCAGATGCAGATCAGCAGGAGGCAATTTCAGAAACTGCCAGTAAGCTGGAAGAGGCTTTGTCTCTGGCAGTTCCTTCATCATGGGCAAAAAACGGAACAAGCAAAAAAATTGGGGTACATGTCATTCCGTTACAGGGCATTGCGGTTCCCTCCGCCAGGCATGAATTAGCGTATATCAGGGGCAGTATGGCTATAGACAAGAGCGCCTTTGTTGAAGATTCACAGCATTGGGTGCCTAACGCTGTTCCAAAAAACGATAGTCTACTTGATAAATTGTTTTACTGGATCAATGCGCAGTGAATTTTTTTCGGAAGGGGGGGATTTGAACCCCCGACATCCTGGTCCCAAACCAGGCGGAATAGCCGCTATCCTACCCTCCGTGTCTCTTTTACTATATACATTGTTGATGTAAGGGGCAAGGGCAACATCCTCTATTTATGACAGTATAAACCGATCAGAAAGGGTACTAAGGTCTGGCGGAAACGCTTGTTGAGTCCGGCTAGGAAATTGCCTGGCCACCTAATCTTTATTGAAACATTGATTCCAATTTATATTTTGTTGAAAAAGTTAAGTGGTCAGGCATTTATCTCACTTTAAGACGAGCGGTTTTTCCATCGTCTTACTAGACCGGGGAACTCCAAATGTTTCCGCCAGCCCGTAACGCCCCCTCTGATCGGCATTCACCGTCATAAGGTAACAGCATTTACCTGTTTCATGGTTACAATAGGAACAAGGCAGTAAAAGGGACAGTGCGGGGCTACCGCAGACCTTCAGTCTGACGGTTCTGTAGATCAAAAAATTATGGGATTCTCCGGAGGAGCAGTACTAAAAACCGATGGTTTTTTAGCTTGGAGTTTGCTACGCAAACTCCATACATTATTTTCTGGAGTTTCACAAGGGTTGCGCAGTATGGAAACAATGTTTGCGCCCTGTCAAGGGGCATTGACGGAAAAGTGAAACCAGTTTCGGTACAGGAAAATTCTGCCACATACAATAACACCGGCTGGATTTATCCAACCGGGTACTCCGCGGAATTCCCCCATCTGTTTTGCTAGACACGGACTGTCCCCTTTAATGATTTACATACCATTGATGCTATTGATAAATTCGCTACCGTTGTCAGAATCGAGGATGCAAACCGGTAGAGAGAGTACGGTCATGGCATGGTCCAACACCGATACCCAGCTGAACGTCTTGTTTCAAGGGATAATGGATTGTCCAGCAGTTTGTGACTTCGGTAATGGTCAAAGCAAAACTCGCCTGAAGGGTTGCCTCTTCATGCTGAACCAAGTCTTTTTGCCAGAGCCCTGTGCCCTGCTTTCCGCACTGGCAGCTAAACGCCTCCCAGATGACGATAAGGAAACTTAAGACTGCGCAGTTATAGATTTTTCATGAGGCAATGCGATACACGCAAGATCAATAAAAGTCTGATACAATTTTTTAACGGGAGCCATCCTAAGTTCTAACAAGACCAGTTTTGGGGCTATTTCGAAGAGATATCTTACAAATTAACTCTTTGCGTTGTTAATGAACTGAGTTTGTCAAATATTTCGCTTTTGTATTTGTCAATTTCACTATAAATATATGCAATTTCTTGTTGGGCTGACAAGCTTATTTCATCTCTATCATTAATTGGAAATGGTATTTGCACACCGAATATCATTGAGGGGTATAGTTTCGTGAATTCATCTTCTCCTTTGTCTCCTTTACGCCCTTTTGCCAATCGTCTGAATATGGGTTGTAAGATGTATCGCAGATATTGAATATTAATGCCTTCTTGTTTAGGCAATAAAATACCTCTATCGCCATTAATAGAAAATTTACCAGAAAGAATTGTAACGGTTCCTGCAAAACCGTTAGTTGACCAACTTAAATAATCTCCATCATAATCATATGTATCAATATATGTCAGAGGTGCATTTGACGATGCAGAAAATACAGGATAGTCACCTTTATGTATATCACCATATTTCTTTGTGTACATGCTCTTACCCTTTATAGGTGTAAGTATTTCACCAAGTGAATATTCGTACATAACATATTCACTTAAATCAATACGAACATTTGAATCCACAATTTCTGTGTACTTCCTATTAATCTCCTTCCGCATGTCATTAAACAATGTAAACTTATCTGCTATTTTCCGCTGTTCAGTTAAATCAAAATCTCCACTATCATCGACTGGTATTTCTATTTCAACCTTTTGCATATTTGTCAATGACGCTCTCAACCCACGATCAAATCCATAAACGTGTTTTTTCTGTCTTAGTATATAAGCAAGATAATATGGGTTAATCTTTTGATTTTTGATTTTTATTGCACCACAATGATCAGTAATAGAAAATAACGAACCAGTTTCAATTACATTAAATTCGAAATTTCCGTCTATTCCCCAAATAACATATGGGACAGTAAAATCATCAATATTTGATTCCTTTGTCTGTACGAATGGAGTAAAAACATTTGAACTATAAGCCGGAATATTACCGCTAGAACTAAAATAATCTTTTCGCAACAAACGCTTGCCAATTAATAGCTCAAATAAATTTTTGTCATTCAACTTGACTTTTTTTTTGTTTACAAATTCAGAGTTTTTTTTTATAAGTTCACGAAGTGGTTCCTTAAACTCTGCTAACGTCATTGCAGTATCATCTATTACTGAAATAAATTCCTCAATAGAAATTGAATCCACTTCACCCTCAATTCCAAGTTCTACCTTCTCTTCGCGTGTCCACCAGCGTTCTATTGACCAGTGTGAAGTATTATAAAACTCATCAATGCTAACAATTTTACAACGCTTATCAACAACAGGAAGTTGTTTCTGAATACCTTTGAATGAGTTGTAAAGTGTTGCTGCCACATCAAGGTCGTTTTGCCCTATATCAAAACGATATACATCGCGTGTCTCACCTATTTCAGAACAAAAATAAGTAAAAACAGGTGTCATCTGCCGATTTTTCGTAATTAAACCATTTAAAGTAACAGGAATTTTTTTGGTCAGAGCCATAATATAAGTTTTCTTATTTGTTGTAAAGAATGTGTTTAGTGGCAATGAAATAATTGCATTAATATTGCACTCATCAAGAATGAAATCACGAAGACGCTTATCATTAGCGCGATTCATTATTCCGTCAGGTACAACTATAAATGCTTTTCCTCCTGGTTTGAGAGCGCGGATAATCCATTCCATAAACAGGCCCTCTACACCCATTGCACTTATAGCATAATGCTGTTCTAATATGCTTTTTCGTTTTTGAATGATTTCTTCAGGGGTCTTTTTACTAATTTCATCTTTCAAATTGCTACTTCCACTCATTACATATGGAGGATTCGTTAGAATTAGATCGTATTCATTCTCAATGGGATTAGCTAATGTTCCAAGTATAGAGTTTGTTTGTAATAAAAAAGTATCATTAAAAAGTTTTGAAAATTGTTTTGTTAGCCCTGGATACTCCTTTATCATTGCCGACATATAGATCAACATATTTGCCTTGGCAAGAATAATAGTCTTTTGCTCGTCTTTGTCAAAACCTTTATCAAAACCATACAACATAATCTGTGGAATTAAATTGCCATTGTTTATTTTAAACCAACGGTGAATATCATGAAGTATTAGCTCTAGCAAGAATTTTCCAACACCGCAAGCTGGGTCACAAATACTCATTCCTGGTGTAATATCAGTCATACTAATAATCGCACGAACAACTTTTAAAGGTGTAAAGAATTGCCCCCAATTTTTTTTGCTTATTGATTCCTTTAGAAATGTTTCAAAAAGTTTACTCTTAAAATCATAGTCTATGTTTTCAAGACTTCCAAAATCACGGAATCGTTCAAGAATTTTTTTAAATACAGTAGCGTAACCAGAAACTGCTTTATTGTCTTTTGAGACAAAAATAGTCCCATTAATTATGGTGGTATTATCTTTTTGATTTATCGGAAATAGCTCTTTTATTCTGGAACGCACAGTATCAGCATAAATCACTAATACTCGTTCATCACTGTCTTTTAAATATCTATTTAATAGATCGTCGAAGGAATCAGAGCCAGTCAAAACGCCAAGATCGCTAAGATACTTGAAGATAAATAATTCAACGAACGTATAAAGGCAATTTTCTGGTGTAGCCCCGGAAACAGCCCACAAATCCTGCCAAACTCTCTGTGCCAACGGAAGTGGGTCTACTATCGCCGAAGCTAATATCATATCGTTGGATGCATTTATCGACACAATCGCCTTATTGATTAGCTTTATGCATTCGACATTATTTTTGTCAAAGTTCAATGCAAGGAGAGAACCGTCTTCGGTTGTTATTTCGTTACCAGTTAAAGGGTTAATCCAAATAGTTTTCTGCCCATCAGTAATAATATAAAGCCTTGCTCCAAGAACTTGTGCAGTTCCAAGTTCTTGCGAAACAGCATTAGATATTTGCTTTTGTGTCCGAAGTTCCTTGGGCTGCTTATACTCAATAGCTGCAATGATCTGCGGTCTGTTTACAATTAGAGCATCTGGTTTTTTACTTTCAAACCCTTTATAATCCCTATTAGGAATAATCTTCGCTTTTTTTAATGCTTTTAGTGTTGTGTTGCCAATATTGTAATAATCCCAATGCCCCATCTTTTCGGGAGCCTTGATTAAGTTGCGTTGAATAAGCTCTTCGCTCATCCCGATTTTGCTCCTTTCTTTCCATTGGTATGGGATTTTAAATATTTTTCTATATCGGTCGCCCTAATACGCCAAGCACGGTCGCCGACCTTAGAGGCTGTCATTTGATGGCTCTTAATTAGTCGTCGAATTGTTTTATCTGAAAGTTGTAAATAACTTGCCACTTGTGAAATGGTAAACAATTCATCAGGCATGCAACCCCTCCAAAAACACCCACTATAGATTATACATCAGACAAAAAAGGACAGTCAAGGAATTTATAAGAAATAATTGGACATAATTAGACATGGACGGATAGACTCATAGCCTCGATGTTAAAACAATTCCTTTTTAACTCAACCAAACTACCGCCACGGCTTCACCGAGTGGAGGTATTCGATCACAGCAAGCCCGTCTGCCGCTGATGAAATGGGCTGCCTGCCAGGTTCGCAAACACAGGAGACAGCGTCGGCTATCATATTGGCAAAGTAGCCAGTTGGGCCTTCAAAAGAAGCGATTGTCCGTTTCAGAGATCGGAATTTTTCCGCATAGGGACTTTCATCGCTTTCCCAGACTTCAAAGACACCGTTGCCAATATGCAGCTTGCCTTTCGCACAGGAAAACTCCAATTCAAAAACTATGTGATCCCGCCCTGCGCCAATCTCCATCACAAAAGGTATCGCGTCGCGATCTTGCCCTGGCCGAAGCAACTCCCCTTCAAGCCAGGCGTTTCCAACACTCTGAGTGAGTTTCGCGCCGCGACTCTTCCGGTGCTTTAAAACTCGTCCGCTAAGGAACATGGCGGCATCGGCAAGATGGGTACCGTCGTGCCAAAATACATCCAGAAGGCGTTTGTTTTTTCCCATGTAAAGAACAGCGCGGACGCCGAGAAGCGCCCCCAGTTTTTCTGATGCTAAAATCTCCATCGCCCTTATGTAATCCGCCGAATAACGCCGCTCATGGTTTGTGAGGATTACAGATCGCCCTGCACCGCCAAGCGCGGCGACTTTTCTGGCGGCAGCAAGCGTGTCCGCCAGAGGCTTTTCGCAGATCACAACGGGGATCTGTTTTTCCGCGGCAAGGCGGCAGTAAAAGTAGTGGCTGTCCGGGTGTGTTGCGATCACGATAATCCGCGGGCTTTGCTCGCGGATCATTTCCGCCGCATCTGAGTAGGCAGGCACACCCCAGCGCTGGGCGAAAAGCCCGCGACGCTCTTCGTCAATGTCGCAACCGCCCGCAAGCATGCAATCCGTGTTTGCGGCAATCGCGCCAGCGTGGGTACAGGGTTTCTCCCGCCTGGCGTCTTCTTCCAAAAGGCTCGCGATGCGGCCCAGGCCGACGATAACGGCTTTTATTTTTTTCTTCATCGTTCCCCCGTATTCACGGGGTTGTCGTCGCCAGACGGGCTCTTTTCTTGTCGTGCCGGCTGTTCACAAGCGAGTACACCGAGGGAATAATAAAAAGGGTCATTAAGGTGCTGAGCGAAAGACCGCCGACAAAGGTTTTGCCGATTGGCTGAATGGATTCCGCTCCGGCCCCGGTGAGGAAAGCTATGGGGAACATTCCCAGGATGGTGGTTAAGCTGGTCATCAAAATAGGGCGCAGGCGGCTGCGTCCGGCTTCAAGGCAGGCTTCCCGCACTTTTAAGCCGCGCGCCCTTAGGGTGTTGGTATAATCAACCAGAATAATGCCGTTGTTTACTACAACTCCCACAAGAGCAACGACTCCGACTATTGAGAACATGGACATCGCCTCGCCGCTGAATTTGTATATCCAGATGACTCCGATAAAAAGCATGGGAATCGTAAAGAAAATTATAAATGGGTCTACAAAAGATTCAAACTGACTGGCCATGACGCTGAATACCAGGAAGATCGCGGTAGCTATTATCAGAACGTAGCGCCCGTAATAACTTTGAATTTCCGAGGCTTCCCCCAAGTAACGGATTGTTACGCCTTCGTGCGGAATCAGGTATTCTTTCACCGTTGCTTCCAGCCGCTTCTGCATGTCGGTTACGGCAATTCCGGCGGGAAGCCCTCCTGTAATGCGGACAACCCGTGCCTGCTTCTCACGGCGTATGGAAGACGGTGCACGGCTTTCAACGATTTGGGCAACATTGGACAGAGAAATCCTTGAGCCGTTGCGGCTAGTCACAGAGATCGCGTCCAGGTTCGGTATTCCAATGCGGTCTTCATCGCGGAGCATTACCCTTACATTAAGCAGGCGATCCCCTATACTCATAGTTGCGGCTGTGGTTCCGTCCATTGCGGTACGAATCTCCGAGGCGATAGAAGACAGCGACACCCCAAGGGCGGCTGCCCTGTCTCGGTCTATATTGACGATTAATTGAGGCGCTCCTTCTTCTATGTTCACTATCGGGTTCTCAATTTCAGGAAGATACCGCTCAAAAATGCGAAGGATTTCATCGGCGGTTTCCATGATAGCGTCATAGCTTCTGGAACTGAGCGCAAGTTCCACCTGGGAACCTGAGCCTATGAAACGGCCAGCACGAAAACTCACCCTTGCTCCCGGTATGGAATTGGTATAAGGGGTTATTTTATTGATGATGGAATCGGGAGTATCGATCTGCCTGGTCGGCTCGGGAAGCGTAATTTGAATGGAACCCTGGGTACTCCCGCTCCGCCTTGCGGTAAGAATGATACTTTTGTATCCCTCGATCTCATTTTTAATTATTTCTTCCAGTTGAAAAAGAACTCTTTCTGTTTCTTCTATAGTAGTGCCAAGGGGCATGGAGACGTTTATATTTACGTTGTCATCTGTTCTGCTTCGAAAAAACATATTCATCCCGATACTGCCAAACTGCAGCAGGGAAAACAGCAGAAGCACAACGGCAAGCGTTACTATCAAAAGCCTGTGCGAAAGGCAGTAGCCAAGCGCCTTTTTGTAGCCGTTTTCAACGGCGACTAAAACTGCTTCAAACCCGTCATCAATAGCCCTTAACAGGCGGATTTTTAGGGGCTTTTGTTTTCTGGTGTTCAGTTTTAAGATGCTGCCGCAGAGGCTCGGTACCAGGGTAATCGCTACGGAAAGAGAACAGGTCAGGGAAATTACTATTGTAAAAATCAAATCACTGGCAAGCTGACCAATCATTTCAAGGTTGTTCCTGTAAATAATTGGGGGGATAAATACACAGAGGGTGGTAGCCGCTGAAGCAATAATTGCCCTGAGCATTTCCCTGCTTCCAAGTATCGCGGCAATTTCCGGTTTTGCGCCACGCAGGCGGTAACTATGGATGTTTTCAAGTATGACTATGGAACCGTCCACGGTCATACCCAAACCCATGACAAGGCCGGTCAGGGTCAGAAGGTTCAGGGTAAAACCGAAAAAGGCCATGCACATTAAGGTAAGCAGAATGGAAATGGGAATGGCAAGGCCGATGATCAGGGTTCCCTTTATATTCCGAAGAAAAATAAAAAGAATCAGCATGGCCAGCAGCGCCCCCTGAATGGCGTTTTTATACACCTGATCCAGAGTTGCCGTGATCATTGAGGTATTATCCGAAAGCACTTCCAGGGTAATGCCGGTAGGCAGTTGATTGTTAATGCCGTCCAGAGCCGCTTTTACCCGGTTGGACACCTGCACCTGGTTACTGTCCGCCTCGCTTGTAACCTGGATGTAAACCCCACTCTGGCCGTTATTGTAAACACGGGCGGCGTTTTCGTTGTAGCTAAGGGTTACGTTGGCGATGTCCTCCAGCCTGACCACCTGGGAGCGGTTTGCCTGGTTGGGGCCTATAGCGCCAAGGTTGATTGTTTTTACCACAAGCCGCTTTATCTGATTCAGGCTGACCAGTTCCTCCTGGGTCATGATCTGGTATTCCCGGGTTCCCCTTCTGAGGTTCCCGCCGGAAGAAAGCACATTTTGACCCCTAAGGGCGCCGCTTACGTCCGACATGGTAAGGTTAAAAGCCGCCAGGCGATTCAGCGAGACCGCTACCCTGACTATCTGCGTAGTTCCGCCTGTTACATCAGCGAGGGCAACCCCTTCAATCCGTTCTATTTGTGATTGAATTTCATCTTCCGCAAAAATTCTTAACTGATCCGGTGGATAGTTTCCCCTTACCGACAGGCGCATTATGGGCGAAGCGGACGAGTCAAAACGCCTTACAACCGGAGTTCCTGCCCCATCGGGCAGAGAATTGGCCAGACGGCTTACGAGGGTTTGGGTGTCAGCCGCCGCCTTGTCCATGTCAGTACCGTAGGCGAATTGAAGATTGACAAAACAACTTTCAAATTGTGAACTGCTTGTCATATTTACAAGGTTTCGGGAACTGGCAAGCGCCCTTTCGAGGCGTTCTGTTACGTTCTTTTCAACGTCCGTAGGTCCCGCGCCCGGAAAGCTCACCGAGACCGAAAGAACCGGATTTTGAACAGACGGGAAAAGATCTACCGCCAGGGTGGGAATCATTGTAACAGCCATACCTACAACCAGAGCAAAGATCATGATAATTGTAACCGGGTGCTTAACCGAATATTCGGAAATAGTCATCTGCGCCTCATTCCACTATTCGGACAGTATCGCCATCGGTAAGAAAATTCTGGCCGGCGATGACTACCTTATCCCCTGCTTTAAGCCCGTCCAAAACTTCAACGTAGTTCTCGTTTTCAAGCCCAAGCGAAACCACCCTGCGCGTTGCGATGTTTCTGTCATCCACGGTAAACACAATCCACGAGCCGTAAGTATTGATTACCGCCACGCGGGGAATTACCGGCACATCCCGGCGGGAGTTTGTTACAAGGCTTACCGTTGCATACATTCCCGCTTTTATTCTGGTGTCCATAGGGCTTGCGAAACCCAGGCGTATTCGTACGGTTCTGCTTGCGGGATCCAGCACGGGGTTGACCTCCTGCACGGTTGCCTCAAAAGTCTCGCCGGGAAAAGCCGCGAGGGAAACCTGGGCTTTAAGCCCGCGCTGGGCTGCGCTGCTGAATCTTTCCGGCACAAAGGTCTCGACCATCAGGCTTGAAAGATCGCCCACAACATACACGGCGGTCTGTGTTGAAACTGTGTCTCCCCTGCGTACCGGCGCTTGCAAAACCGTACCGCCGATTGTAGAAACCACAGGGCTCTCCGAGTAAACCTGGCCTGGACGCGATGGGTCTACCACGGCAACTACCGCTCCCTGGTTTATCCTGTCCCCAACCTGGTAATTAGTCCTCGTTATTTTCCCCGCTACTGCAGGGAAAATGGAAACCTGGTTTATCGCCAGCACATCGCCGTTTATTATCACGCTATTTTCTATTGTATCCCGCACCACCGGCGTTACACGCACTGCGGAGGCATTCCGCTGGTTTCCGCCGCCGGCTCTCTGTCCTTGCCCCGCGCCTGCTTGCGCTGCCCCGCCACCGACCGGCCTCTGTCCCTGTCCCGCGCCTGCTTGCGCTGCCCCACCGCCGGCGGGTCTCTGTCCCTGCCCTGCCCCTGACGACACGTTGCCGCCTCCTGCTTGCGCCCCACCGGCTGGCACCCCACCGCCCGGCATTTGCGCTGCCTGAGGTGTTCCCGGAACCGAAACCGGACGCCTCCGCTGAATCAAGGTATAGGCCCCAAGACCTGCAAAAGTCAAAATCAAGCCTACAATAACAGTTGTTACAATCACACTGCCAATACTTTTTTTCACTGCTGACTCCCCGAATTGCCGCTGACGAACTGGGCGGTTAACGATTTCCATTCCACGTTCAGGGCAGCGGCAAGATCCAAAAGCAGGGATTGGTAGGATAATTCTTCCTGCAAAAGCCGCTGCCTGGCATTGCTTAGATCGCTGCGCCTGTCTTCAAGTTCCCTGAATTCTACCGTACCGTTTCTGAAACCCACAGAAGTCGCCTCAACGGTGCGTTCAGCAACCGACACGCGAAGGCGCGCAATTTCCAGGCTCTCCCAGGTGCTGTTAAGGTTTGATACAAGCGAGCGTATTTGGGTTTTCGCTTGGGTTTCCGTATTTTGCAAATCCAGCTTTGCCTTTTCGATTTCTGTGTTTGCCGTCCTGATGGTTTGATTTTGCCTTGTCCCCGGAATCCAGGAATCAATAGGAATGCTTAAGCTCAGGCTGCCTGAAATACTGTCTGTAAAAGGGGCGCTTAGACCCCCTGTCCCCGGCGAGCCCCGCCATTGGCTTGAAAGGCTCAGGGTAGGTGAACGTGAATTATTGGTGGTAATATTTTTGCTTAACTCAAGCCTTTCTATAGCTTGGCGCTGGGCTATTATGTCCGGTCTTTTTGGTAGGTATTCCAAAATTAGCTTTTCAGTATCCAAATTGAGTTGGGCGATCTCAACAGTCCCATTGAGGATTACGTCCGTGCCGTTGTCTATCCCCAAAATGGCAAGGAATTCGCCAAGGGAGTTTTTATAAGAGTTCTGGACAGTAAGCAGGTTGTATCTAGCGGTTTCCGCGCTGAGCTGGGAATTCAGCCAGGCCAGTTCGCTCAAAAGGCCGTTTGCGCGGGCGATCCTGTCGCTGTTCATTTTTTGTAACGCAAGATCCAGGCTTCCCTGCATATAAGAGATATTCGCATTTATCGTGATCAAATTTAAATATCTTTTTATCACCTGAATTTCCAACTGCTTCGAGGCGTTTTCATACGAAAGAAGCTGTGTTCTATAAGCCAATTCAATGCGCTTCATTGATGAATAAAATGAGGGATTCAATGAAAGTGAAAGACCAAGGCTAATTGAATAAGAGAGCGCGTTATCTCTGTATTGAAAGCCTGATTCGGTTATAAGCGGAGTAGCGGGGAGAAAGGTCAGGCTCGTACTAAGGCTAAAACCTGGGAAAATCTCAGACCAGAGCTTGCTCGCCGAGTATCCTGCCTGCGCAAGATCAATAGCGCTTTTCTTTAAATTGATGCTATTGTCCAACGCCAGCCGGACAGCATCGTCCAGGGTAAGGGTAACCGTTTCAGCCGCATTTACCAGGAGGGGAAGAAAAACAAGAGTCAAGACCAATAACCGTTTCCTGTTCAAAACTACTCCAAAGGAAGTTATTATAATGCATAAGTATACAGGGACGCGTAGACTATTTCTAGATAAACCAGAGATCAAGGGCAAAGGTTACAGGGGAGCTAAAAGCCTTAAGTTAGTACGAATAAACCCGACTAAGCTCGAAGCCGTTGCGCAATGCCCTGCCGCAGGCTAGACGGTCGTGGCCTTTTCTGATGCAGGCTTTGGCCTGATCATTCTTCTCACACGCCGTACGCCCACGTCAAGGCCTTGCGCAGCGGCTTCAGACAAAGCCAAGACTTATTCGAATAAAAAATGTTTTACATTCAACAATGTTTTGCATTTCATCCCGCTAAAGCGAGCAAACCAATTTCTGGTTAGGTGTGATGCAGATTTCCCTTCCGAAAAACCCTAATATGTCTTACTGAACTTATAGACACCTGTTATTTCCTGTCGGTGTGGGGATTTCTCTGCCCAGACCGGTTTGGCGCGTGACTGTAAATGTAATGCCCAGTTATTAAAACCTAACATATGGAACAACACCGGGGAGTTATTATCATAAATAATTTGCGAGCGCGGTAAGGGAGTAGTGTCCAAGACACTAGCGGTCTGGGCAGAAAATCCTCATACCGACTGTATATGGCAGAGTTTCTTTTATGTTCAGTATGATAAATTATAGTTTTTAATTTAGCTCCGTTAGATACTTCTGATACCGCTCAGGCATTAACTGACGCTGAAGACGGGGATTTTTCCTGCTTTCATTGTTTATCGACTTGTGGTATAGCCGCCACAGATCTTCCCACGAATCAGTTTTGGCTTTCTTAGAGGCTGCCCCTGAAAGGCCGGAGGGCAACGGAACTAGAACGGCCTCGCTGCCGTTGGTTTTTCGAAGGCAAAGGCCGCGCTTTTCATCTATAATTGCCCAAGGCGTCTCACCGAAGCGGAGGGTAAAGTGTTCCGCCAGAGCGGGAAGGATAAAGTTATCCGGAGCACAGCGGGCTGTATAAACCCCGTCGCTTTCAAGACTGAACCTGAGCATTCCGGTTAAGCGGTGGATTTCGTGCGTCACCTTGCTGGCTTCTTTCAGTACTGCCAACACGTTGCCATCGCCCCGGTCTTTGGCGGCGCGGTCTGCTTCGTCCCTGTTCTCCGCCCGGCTTACTTTTTCGACGAACCTGGCAATCTCTCTTTTGATGGGCTTACAGCTCATCTGCGCGTAAAGAGCGGCGTAATAGGCATCCACAGAAAGCTCAAAGATAATTGAAATATCCGGCGCTGTTTCTATAGGGTCTTCAAATAATTCCATAATTTGTTTCCATGATTTCAAAATTCAAAGAGTTCCGGCTGCAAGTAATCCTCATCTGAAAGGATGCGGCGTATGCGAGCGGGATTCTCAGGCCGCTCTATAAAAGCCCCGGCGGCAGTAGTAAAATACCGCGCCCTTTTCAAAACAACCCCAAGCCGACGGAGATTGTCAAAACTCAAGCTCCTTGAGCGCCTCGTTTCGATTATCCGGCGGCCTGTCTTTGCGCCGATGCCGGGAACGCGTAAAAGCTCGTCGTAGTCCGCGCTGTTCACTTCCACCGGGAAAAAGTCCAGATGCCTAAGAGCCCAGGCCGTTTTTGGATCCAGCCCTGTTTCAAGAAAACATTCGTTCCCCTCAAGAATTTCGCCAGGCCCAAATTTGTAAAACCGAAGAAGCCAGTCCGCCTGGTATAAGCGATGCTCCCGAAGCAAAAACGGTCTGGGTGGTCCGTGATTTGCCAGCGCCAGGCCTGGTACCTCCGGCAATCTTGAATCGGGGATGCCGCCCCCGCCAGGAACGCCGACGGGAATAAAAGCGGAGTAGTAAACCCGCCTTAGCCGGTATTTCCGGTATAGCGCGCTTGAAAGGTTCATAATTGTTTTGTCGTTCTCAGGACTTGCCCCGACAACAAGCTGGGTACTTTGGCCGGCAGGAGCAAAAACCGGAACTGTGTTTTTTCCCGAAAGGTTAAACTTTCGCCTGTCCTCTTCGTTTTCCGCGCCCACGTAAAAAGTATCTTCCATCGCGCCAAGGATTTCTTTTCCCGATTTCTGAGGTGCCAGGTATTGCAGGCTTCTGTCGGTCGGAAGTTCTATGTTGGCGCTTAGCCTGTCTGCCCAAAGCCCGGCCTCCCGAATCATTTTTTCTCCGGCACCCGGAATGATCTTTAAGTGAATATAGCCGCCAAAGCCGGATTCGGTTCTGAGCTTTCGGGCAGTCTCGATGAGTTTTTCCATCACAATGTCGGGGTCAGCAAAGATTCCGGAGGAAAGGAAAAGCCCTTCAATGTAATTACGTCGGTAGAAATTGCAGGTAAGATCAACCAGCTCGTTCACCGTAAAGGCGGCCTTTTTAGTATCCGCAGAAGAACGGTTCACGCAGTACGCGCAGTCAAAGCGGCAGGTGTTGGAAAAAAGCAATTTTAGAAGGCTCACGCAGCGTCCGTCTTCAGTCCAGCTGTGGCAAACCCCGGCTGGTAAACGAACACCGAAGGTCGAGTTGTCGCCACGGCTGCCATTTACTCTGGGGCTGCCGCTTCCTGACGAAGCGCAGGAGGCATCGTATTTTGCGGAGGATGAAAGGATTGCCAACTTTTCAGCTAATTCCACTCAATCACTATACATTTGTATAGTGATAAATGCAAGGGGGTTATTTCCAAATATTTTACTAAAACCAGTGGTATATTTTAAAAAGAATCAGCATTACTATCGCAATAAGACCCATAATGCCTAAAACAATGAAGTACGCTGGCCCATATCTAAGCTCAGGCATATAATCGAAGTTCATGCCATAAATGCCTACAATAAAAGTCAAAGGGATAAATATCGTGGAAATAACTGTCAATACCTTCATTATCTTGTTCGTCTGATAAGACACAATAGATAAATTTTGTTCCATAATGCTTGATAGCCACTCGCGGAAATTATCAACAGTTATTAGCGCGTGATTTATATTTTCGCTCAAGTCTTGTAGAAAGGGTTTTAGCTTATCTGACTGGAAAAAATTTTCCTGGCGGGTGATTTTGTTTAAGCAATTCCTTAAAGGCAAAACAGCCCGCTTTATCTGCAAAAGGTACTTTTTGGTATCCTGTATTTCATCGATAAATGTTTCATCGTTTGTTCTTGCCGAGCGATCCTCGAACCCCTCAATATCTTCTTCAAGATGATCTATTGTAAGAAAATATTCGTCAACAATAGCATCTATAATGACATAGGTAAGATAGTCTACGCCAGCTTTACGAATCTCTCCGATATTTTCCAGTATCTTTTTTCTGATACCATCAAACGAATCGCCTTGTATTTCCTGAAAAGTTATCAGGGTGTTCTTCGTAATAATAATGCTGATTTGATCGATCAAAAACTCATCTATTTTTTCTTTTACATCCTGCGTTCTTTTTCTTTTATAACGCGAACTACGGCTGCTTTCATTGTGATGATGAAATCTTTTTTCCCTCTGTATTGTCTTAATTGATAAATACCTGTAATTTTCAAACAGTTCTATTTTGGGTTGCCGATCCGTATGAAAAATATCTTCAATGCTTAATGGGTGAATATTAAAATATTTTCCCAATTGCTTAATGGAATCAATATCATCCAATCCGTAAAAATTTATCCATGATATTTTTGAATCATTATGATATTGCGCCAGTTCATTAACGCTGGATAAATTGTTCAATTGCGCCGAGTTTGAATCATAGCTAATTATTGATAAATCCATTTTTCAATCTCTGTTTTCTATATTTTACCTACGATTGGGCTTGTTCGACAAGGCGCTAGAAGCGGCTCCCGCCTGCTCGACAAACCATAGCTTTTCTGCTTCATAATGGATTAATGAAGCGCGCTTTAATTTGGCTTGTGATAACACTTTGCTTTTTTTCATGTGCCAAAAAGGACACACAGGGAAATAACGCAGTCCCGGTTACAGAAAGCCGGGAGGAGGAATTGCCCGACCTGGCCGAGGCGATTGTTTATTTTTCCAAGGGAGGGCAGGAGACGACGGGCATTGATCCGGACAGGGGGGCTTATGTTGAAGATTACTGGCGCTTGATCTTTGGCGAAGCTGGAATTCCCGACAGGCTCGCCAGAAATGTCGCTGCCTCGGCCCTTGAAAGTCCTGCCTTTGTTATGGAACTCCTTGTTATCTTGCAGCAAGATCCGTTTACCTATTACCTGGTGGACAAGCATCATCCCCTGCCGGATGCCTACGAACCTGACGATTTAATTTCCCTGCAAGCCGGGCTATACCGCCTTGACCAAAGCGGTCTTAGGCTGCGAAAAATGGCCGTCGATGCTTTGCAGGAAATGGCCTCCGCCGCGGCCAAAGACGGAATTACTTTTGTAATAGGCTCTACTTACCGCTCGGCGGCTTATCAGGCTCAGGTCTACGAACGGGCTGTGAACGCTTACGGCAAAGAAACCGCTGACCGCGAATCCGCCCAGAGCGGCAAAAGCCAGCATCAGCTTGGGCTGACCGTGGACTTCTCTCCAATTGACGACGCCTTCGCCGTAACCCCCGCCTGCAAATGGCTAAAGGAAAACGCAAGCCGTTTTGGCTGGTCGCTTTCTTTTCCCGACGGCTACGAGGAAGTAACCGGCTACCGCTGGGAAAGCTGGCATTACCGTTTCGTAGGCAAAGACCTGGCCGCGTTCATCGACAAGTATTTTGACGGCATCCAGCAATACGCCCTTCAATTCATTCACGCCTGGCAGGAACAGGCGGAATAGTAGCAGGCTGTAACAACTTAAACTTTACTCAATAATAGTTTACGCGAAGGCGCAAAGTGTATGTTCGATAGATTTTCGTTAATCAAGATATATACAAAATAAGAATCTTGAAAGTATAACCATAATATTTCTAATAACAACATTGCGCTTACCTTTAGTTCTAAGCCGTGAGGTATTTTGAACCGAAGGTGGGCATCATATGCGCTAACTTTGAATTCCTTTTTAAACCCAACGGGTTTTGGGTTCACATTTTCGAATAAAATACATCATCTATATAGATTCCTGATACCTTTTCACGTTCAAGATGAAACTTGTAACGAGCAGGGCTGTTGTTTAAAAAATGAGCAGGAAACTTTGGGCTGGTTAGAGGAGAAGTCACATTCAATGAATGTGCATACTAAAACCGGTATTTTCCGGTATTGTATCCATCCTAAAAATTCGCCATACATTGTAATATCTCCTTTCTGCCGCCAAAGGAAAATTCCAGCAATTTATACTGTTGTGGAATGGTAACGTACAGTGTCCGCGCCAACTGAGTTAGCGACAGAACCGTCCGACCGAAGCCGAAGGCTAGACCGAAGGTCTGCGCTAGTCACCAAATTTGTCCTAATCAACAACCTCGCCCTGAAGGGCGAGGTATGTTGGTTCTGATAAGAATGGATTTTATGCGGGTTTAATACCTTCACAAACAATTCACAGTGAAGTAACTTTTTACGCCCTAAAGGGCGGGG
>Ga0268262_10001653_pt1 | contig 27176 bp, 17 predicted proteins | sample TergutNc150P3_FD_190354 | JGI IMG/M metagenome (GOLD analysis project Ga0268262, IMG submission 190354) | Nasutitermes corniger P3 segment gut microbial community from laboratory colony in Florida, USA - Nc150 P3 (SPAdes) (version 2) | ecosystem: Host-associated > Arthropoda: Insects >... | reverse complement strand
GAGGGCGGCGGAATTTGCTGGACAATGGCTTCAAAAAGTTCATCCACCCCCGTGCCCTGCCGCGCCGAAACCAGCAGGGCGTTTTCCGCGTCCAGCCCCAAATCCTTGTCAATCTGCTTTTTAACGCCGGGTATATCCGCCGCCTGCATGTCAATTTTATTGATGACCGGCACTATCTCAAGGTTATGTTCCAGGGCAAGGTACATATTGGACAGGGTCTGCGCCTGCACCCCCTGGGTGGCGTCCACCAGCAAAAGCGCCCCTTCGCAGGAATTAATCGCCCGGCTTACCTCGTAACTAAAGTCAACGTGTCCCGGCGTATCAACCAGATTGAGGACATAATCAAAGCCGTCCTTTGCGGTATAGGGAATCGTGACTGCCTGGCTTTTTATGGTAATGCCCCGTTCCCGCTCAATGTCCATATTGTCGAGTATTTGATCCTGAAAATTGCGGTCGTCAACGAGTTTCGCCTTTTGGATAAGCCGGTCGGCGAGCGTTGATTTGCCGTGGTCAATGTGGGCGATAATACAAAAATTGCGAATAAACCGTGTTTCAGCCATTGAAAAGACTATAACGGCAATAAGAAAAAACAGCAATGGGGGTGTAAAAAGATGAAGAATTTAACCACGGAGGACACGGAGTTTCACGGAGTTGTGATACGATAATCCTTATTCCTCCGTGAAACTCCGTGTCCTCCGTGGTAAATCTTCTTGTTCTTCGTTCTTTGTGTGAATCTCTTAAAAGCTAATCCCCATGCCCACCGCTACCTGAAAATCATGGGACAGGCCTTCCTTGTGGTAGACAATGTTCTCGCCCATTCCTTCCGCGGAAATCATCAACTTGTTATCTTTGACGATATAGGAAAAATTGGACCATACGCTGATGGTATGCCATGATACGCGCTGGGGAAGGGTATAGTGCGCGCCTAAAGAAATACCCAGGGTGTGTTCCCGCTCATCCTCGGTTCCCGACGGGGTCTTATCGGTTATGTTCGCGAGCCCGGCGTTCTTTCCGTCTTTGTTATGAGACGCGAAAAAATTCATCTTTCCGTGAATCATGCCAAAGACACGGGCGTGAATCAGGGCGGAGCCGGGAAAGCGGAGATTTGCGTCAAGCTGGATGACTATCGCGTCCCCGCCGTAGGGATAACCGGTGTAATCAAAAGCGAGAGTGTGTTCGGCGTTATTGGCTTTTGTATCGCTCAGGGTCATAAAGTCAACAAAGTCCCGCCGGTAGAGCAGGGGAGTGGTGTAGGCGAATTCCAGAGAAACGCTCATGATGCCCCGGAACGCGGGGCGCGCGTGCTCAATTCCCGCGAGGACGCCCCAGGCGGCCGGTTCGCTGTCATCCTCCCATGCGGCCATGATTTGATCAAAAGCGGCCTGAGTATAAAATCGGTATCCCTTAAAGGGAACAAAATCAAGTTCCAGATGGGCAAGCGAATTCATATTGTCCCGGTCATACCAATTATGAAAAATAAAGGCGGGATTAACATAGCGCGGACTAAAAGCGTCTGAAGCGCACATGACATTTTCCGATATAGCTAAAACCAGAGACGGTAATAAACGGAATTCAAGCCTGTGGGCCATGAGTAGTTTATAAGAGTCTGCCGCTCCGGGACGGGGATAAATTACATTCAGCCATTCGTATTTAAACTTTTCCGAAAAGGCGGAAAAGCGGAAGTATTCATCGTAATCACGGTGTCCGTCAAAAATAAAATTGCCTGAGTTGCCTCTGCCCCATTGAATACGGTCCCGCGCCGCGCTGATATTCCAGTGTTGGCCTCCGGCGGTGATATTGGCGCGCTTTGGCCAGTCAAAATCAAATTCATCCGTCCCCGCCGGAATATTGGTAATAAAAGATTTTGAGTAGGCCCAGGATCACCGCGGGAAAATATATGTTTCCGGCGGTATGGAAGTTTCCGCCCCTATTCCCTGTTTCGTATCCTCAACGTTTCTGAATTCGTCTTTTCCGTTAAAGCGGTTCCGGTTGTACATAAGATCCGTACAAATGTACAGCCAGGAATATAAATTCATTTCCAGGGAAAGTTTTGCCGCCGGCTGGCGCTCCTCGTAGCCATAGTTCCAGTCTTCGCTCAGGACAAAATCATCCGTGTTGGTGTGGGCATACGCTTCCAGCGCGAGGTCCAGCTTTACGTTAAAAGCAGCCGCGTCGCCGGCGTTAATGCGCAGTGGTTTGGAAATTTCAGCGGCTATATGATCGTACAGGGCGGTTTCCCACTGGTTAAGGGAATCGGGATCAATTTTTTTGAGAATTTCCTGGGCTTCGCTCACGGTCCAAGGCCTGGCGGTAGAAGGCGTGGCTAAACCGCGCAGAAGATAGAGGGCGTCCATTTCGCCGTAGATTCCGGAAGAAAGCGGAATAATTTTTTGGCTTTGACCGAAGACAGGAGACAAAAAAAGAAAAAAACAGGCCGCAAAACCAGCGAATGAAATTTTCATGACACCTCAAAGTTATCCGGAATGAAGAATTTTTTACCACGGAGGACTGCCGTTCAGAGAACGGCTTGGAGTTTCACGGAGGAAGAGGAATTAAGATACTAAACTCTTAAACCTCCGTGTAACTCCAGGCTGTCCGCAGGACAGCAGTACTCCGTGGTTAATTCTTGCTTACAATCAGAACGAGTATTTCAAACCCACTCTGACAAAAGTATTTTCCCAATACTGGCCCAATTCGCCGTCTTCCTTTCCGGTAAAAATACCGGCGGAAAGTTCTGTGCTCAGATTGCCGACAGTCCAGGTAAGGGCGGGGATGATGTAACCGTCTGAATCTTCAAGGTCCCATATGCAGGTTACCTTGCTTTCCAGTTCATCCCGGAAAAACTTTTTGGAAAGCCGCAGGGTAAACCGCGTGGCGGTGGCATTGGCGCCGGCCTCGCAGTCCAGAACGGGGTTGTTTTCTATCTTGTTGTTAAACAGGCGGATTGTTTCATTGCACTGAATATTGGCGTTAATACCCCAGAAAAGGTCCCGGTCAAAACCGAGCGACCAGCCGATAAAAGGGTTACGCACCGACCCGTCATCGCCCTGCCTGTCTTCGGTCAGGTGAAAGGCAAGTTCGGCGCGCACATTAAGGGTGAAAAGCACCTGCGCGTAATCAAGGCCGATCTGGTGGTAGCGGTTGTATTTGAGCTGGGGGGATAATAAAGAGGGATCGCCAAAATAAGGATTCATGGGATCGGGAGGATAATTTCCCCTAAGCAAATCAAAAAGAAAAGCGTCAACGCCGGCAATGGAAAAATCAGGCCGGAACAGGTTTCCGTAAAAGTATTGAACGCCGATGTCGGCAGGGCCTGCGGTAGTGGTAAAGCGCAGGCCGGCCTGAAAATATTCAAGTGTTGACATATCCGCGGATTCCAGCGGCATATCGGAAAAACCGGCGGCCGCATACGGGTACATACTCTGTATGAGCGAAGCGTACTGGGGGTATGTTTGTAATGCCCGGTCAAGTATCCCCGCGGCGGCGGTTTCTCTCATGTCCGCGTATTGCGCGGGCGCCCAGCGGCCTTCCTGGGCAAAACGGTGGCCGGTAAAGTTGGGGATAAAGACCCCTTCAATTTTTGAAAAGCCGTCCATGTCCCATGAAACATGAAACAGGGGCCGGGCGATTTTAACCGCCTGTATATCGGTCATGTTCCGCAGATCGGTATAATCCAGGGGATTTATCACGTCCAGCGGGCCGAGGCTGTCCGCCTTGCCCCAGGTAAGTTTACGCAGGCCGGCCTCAATCGTAACCGGGCCAATATAGCCCCGTAAAAAAGCCTCGTCTATGATCAGGGGGGTGTAGTTTAGTTCTCCCAAAAGGGTGTCTTCTTCCCACAGTTCGCCGATGGAGTCGGCATTGAGGTTAAAAGCGGCATACGCTTCAACATTCTCGCCTGTTGCCTTGAAGTTGAGTTTGCCGAAAACCATATCCCCAAAAGAAATGATCTGCTTATCAAAATCATGGGTATACGGCGAAAATTCCACGGCAATCTCGCCGCCCACCTTCACCGCAACGGAAGACGCGGAAGCTTCCTTCCCGGCGTCTTCATCAGATCCAAACCCAAAATCCTGCGCATGGAGGGCAAGTGCCGCCCCTGCCAGCAGGATATAAAATATTATTCTGCTTTTCATGATCTTATCATTCTCCTTTTCTTCTCTCGGCTGTCCAAGAAATAAGAATTAACCACGGAGTTACACGGAGTTTTAAGATATTAGAATCTTAATTCCTCTTCCTCCGTGTAACTCCGTGTCCTCCGTGGTTAAAATTCTTCCTGAACATCTTCGTTAGCGAGTCCTCCCCGTTTCCAGATAAGCGGTCGTAAAGACCGTTTCGGGAATGGGATCGTCATACTTGATAATATCCATAAAGATAGTCGTGGAAGTTCCCGCCGCAAGCGTTGTCATTTTCGTAACGGTGGCGGTAAGCCGCCCCTGCACCTCTTTCAGGCCGGACATTTCGGCGACTTTTACCAGCGTATTTTTTTTGTCGTACAGTTCTATCTTCATCGTAATTTTGGTGTCTTTCGCAATCCACTGAATCATCTTTGAATATTGATAGGAACTGTCTTTGGGCGTTGACTGAATCACATAACAGACGCTGCCATTCAACTCTTCCTCGCGGAGCAGGGTGTGGGTGTCAAGAGCGGCGCTTCTGCTTGCCGAGGAAATATCATCGAAGGAAAAGTCCGTTCCCACAAAACTGCCGGAGCCTTCCGAAGCGGCTATCCGCCGCACTTTGCCCACGCCGGGCAGAAATATCCAGCGGTCATCCGCGCCGTCCGGATTTTCCATGGTGAGAAAACGGGTTCCCGCCACCGTTTCCGGCTTCTGAAACACAATCACGGCGCGTTTCCCTTTGGGGCCGTCTTTTGAATACTGGTCAATCAGCCGCTCGGTAACGGAACCGCCCTTTGCCTGAATCACCATTCTGGACCGGGTAGAAACCGTATCGGCCTTGATCCGGTCCCGCGAGGAACGGACAATCGCTTCAGCATCCTGCGCGTACAGGGCAAGCGCCGCCCCCGCCAGCAGGGTAAAAAATATTATTCTGTTTTTCATGCCTCTATTATAAATAGATTATGTTCAAATGAAAAGGAGGGAAACCGCTCAATAAATGAAGAATAAAAACCACGGAGGACACGGAGTTACACGGAGGTATAAGATATTAGTATCTTCTCTTCCTCCGTGAAACTCCGTGTACTCCGTGGTAAAATTCTTGGGGTTGAGCTAAAGAGCTATTTCCTGGTATTTCTCCCTATTCTGTTGTAATAAATTTCGGCTTAAATACGGCGAGCAGGGCGGGCAGGACGGTCAGGCTGACCAGGGCGCTGGAAAACATGGTAATGGCAATGAGCAGTCCCAAATCGGCAAGCATATTGAAACGGGAAAAAAACAGCACGGCGAAACCCGCCCCCACGGATACCGCGTTAATGATAATCGCCTTGCCGGAACTGATAAAGGTACGCCAGAGAAAAGTGCCCGTGCCGTTTGAAGCCCGGTATTCCCGTTTGTAGGCCTCCAGGCAGTGAATGGTATAATCGATTCCCACGCCGACGGAAACGCTGGCAACCATTGAAGTGCCCAGGTTGAGTTTAATCCCCGCAAAGCCCATGACGGCAAAGTTGATCAGCACCGAAATTGACAGCGGGGCGATGCCGATGCAGCCGGCGATCAGTGATTTGTTTGAAAGGGCTATGATGATAAAAACGCAGATGATGGAAAAAATTACCGAGACAAGCTGGGACTGCACTACCAGACTGTTCAGGGAATCTTCTACCATCGTTGAGCCGCCGAGGGTTACTTTTACATCCGGGGGAAAGTTTGCCGCGGCATATTTTTCTATCTCGCGGAAAATCGCGTGGCTGTCGTGCATTCCCAGCGTGCGAAGCTGTACCGTCGCCTTGATTGCGGTCGGTTCCAGGGGATCGTTGGCATAGGAGCTGATGTTTCCCGACAGGAGAACCAGATAATTGGCAATCAACCGCCGCAGATCATCAGAGGTTTTCTTGCCGTAACGTTGGGGGTTCAGGGGAATCTCATAATAGGAAGCGCCTTCGTAATTGACCTGCCGTTTCAGTTCCCGGATAAGATCGCTGCCGCTCATGCCGCGGGATACATTGCCCGCCCGGTCAAACAGGGCAAGCAGTTCATCCTGGGTGAAAGTTTTTTTGCCTTGTTCCGCCGGGGACGGACTATCCGCCGGATAATTCGCCGGAGAGACCGCCGTATCATCAAAACCAAAATTGCCGAAGCCAAAATCATCCGCCGGCAAGGCCGCCGAATCATCAAAACCAAAACCGCTGTCCGCCTGCGTGACCGCCGGCATGGCTGGCCGCAGCCCTTCGGGACTTTCACCGGCGTTGAACACCTGATTGATTCGTTTGATCAGATCGGTAAAGCCCATCGCCTTGCCCACATGGGGAATCCTGCGCTGCATATAATCCGAAAGCCCGTCCATGGCGGCAAGGGTATCGGGCCGCAGAATAATGTCCGGGCTGTCCGCCTCAAGGACGATGCTGATCACTTTGGAGCCGCCGAACTGCCGCCGGATAAAAGCGTCGGAACGGTAAATGTCCGTGTCGGCCCTGAAGTATTCCACCATGATATTGTCGATGACCAGTTTTGAAAGCCCATAAATCGAAACAACGCTCACCAAAATCGTGCAGAAAAAAATCGTTTTTCTGTACCGGGCAATGCTTACCAGATTGTCGGCGATAAAAACGCTTGTTGAAAAAGAATTAACCACGGAGGTCACGGAGTTACACGGAGTTTTGATATGAGAATCTTCCCCTCCGTGTAACTCCAAGCTGTCCGTAGGACAGCAGTCCTCCGTGGTAAAGAATCTTTTCCGAATAACCTTAGGCCCCCTGATAATGAGCAGGGCGGGAATCAAGGTAATAGCCACGGCAAAGGCCGCCGCTACGCCGAAACTCGCGAAGTAACCGAATTCCCTGCACGGCGCAACCGGGGTAAAACAAAAGGAAACAAAAGCGACAAACGTTGTCAGGGCGGCCAAAAATACGGGCTTGCGTATCTTCATCACTACCGAGAGAACTATCTCCCGGTGTTTGTCGGGACTGAGTGCGCCCGCGCCGCGTTCATTCAGGTAATGGGTGACAACGTGAATGCCGTAAGCGCTTCCCACCGCCACCAGGATAACCGGCAGCACGGTGGAGATTACCGAAAGTTTTATGCCGAAAAGCGGCATCGCCCCCACGGACCAGACCGTGGCGATCAATACCGTGAGCAGGGGCAATACCACCGGCGTCAGTCCCCGGAACGAGAAAAACAGTATCGCCAGCACCACCAGCACTACCAGAGGAACGAGCAGTTTGAGGTCGGTGTTCATCGCCTCATTGACGGTGGCGACGATTACCGGCATACCGGTAACGTACACTTCGGCATAGCCGCCAAAAGTTTCCCGCGCGAGGTCCCTGATCCGAATAAATTGCTGGTTTATTTTTTTTGACGCCGCTTCATCTGATTGTATGGTCAGCGGAATCAAAATCTGCGTTGCGGTAAAATCATCGGAAAACAACGCCCGCTCATACATATCCCACGAAAGCAGGCGGCGTTTCAGTTCGGCGATTTCTTCCGGCGATCCGGAAAAATCATCGCCGACCAGTTTTTCCACCACGATGGCGTCGCCATCGGAAGTGATGTAGTCGGCGCTGAGCAGGGAACTCACTTCCTTGACCACGGATATTTCCTGAACAGCCTGCGTGTATTCCCGTATGCGTTCCAGAAATTCGCGGTCAAAGACGGTGCCGTACTGCCGCTCCAGGCCGACCAGAATAAAAAATGAGCTGCCGAATGTGCGGTCTATCCATTGGGAAGTTTTGAGCGCCGGATCATCCGGCGGCACAAAGCGGAGGTTGTTGTTCTCCAGTTCCGCGCGGGGCAGTTGAAAGGCAAAAAATACGGTAATAAGGGCGATTACGGCCACAATGAGCCAGGGATAGGTATACAGTTTACGCATTTTTTACCTTAAATGGATGCGAAGTTTATCCAGAACCTCATCAAAATCCAGAGGCTTCCCGATATGGCTGTCCATACCGGCTTCAAGACATTTTTCAATATCTTCCCGAAATACATTGGCGGTCATGGCGACTATGGGAACTCTCCGCGGGTGTTCCAGGGGTAGTTTCCTTTCGGCGGCGCGAATACGCCGCGTCGCCTCATAACCGTCCATTTCGGGCATCTGCACATCCATGAATATCATATTATACTTATTTGGGGTTTCAGTAAACATACGTACGGCTTCCGCGCCGTTTTCCGCGCAGTCTATCTCTATGCGCGTCGGTTCAAGCAAAGTCTTCACAATTTCACGGTTAATGTCCACATCTTCCGCCAGAAGTATGCGCTGTCCCGCGAAAAGGCCCTCAATATTTGCCTGTGTTTTCTGCGCCTGCTGCCGGTTTATGCCCAGGGATTCGTTTATGGAGGCGGCAATAGTTGAGGGGAACAGGGGCTTGGGCAGGAACCGGTCAATGCCTGTTTTTTTTGCCTCTTTCTCGGCGGCGTTCCATTCGGCGGCGGAAATCATTATCACGAGGGAATTGGCGTTGGCGGACGCGCGTACTTTCAGTTCATGCGCCAACTGTATGCCGTCCATGCCGGGCATTTTCCAGTCCGTAAAATAAATATGATAGGCGCCATTGCGGTCTACCAGATCCAGCGCCTCCGCTCCGCCGCCGGCGGTGTCGCAGTGTACGCCCAATCCCTGCGCGACTTCCCTGAAATATTCCAGAATATCCGGGTCGTCATCTATTGCCATGACGCGGATATCGCTTAAATTAATATCCGAAGCGGGTAGTTCCTGCTGCGCTTCCGCGCCGCGCTGTACCTGAACCATAAAGACGAAGGTTGAACCTTTTCCGGGTTCTGACTTGACCCCTATGGTTCCGCCCATCATTTCCACAATGCTTTTGGAAATCGCCAGGCCCAGCCCCGTGCCTCCGTACTTGCGCGTTATGCTGCTTTCGGCCTGCTGAAAAGAAGAGAACAGGCGCTTTTGCTGTTTCGGGCTTATGCCGATCCCCGTGTCGCTTACGCTGACCTGTATGGAACACAGGCCGTTTTCTTCTCCCAAAAACCGCGTATCAAGATGGATAAGGCCTTTTTCAGGCGTAAATTTAACCGCGTTTCCCAGCAGGTTGGTAATGACCTGGGCCAGCCGCTGGTCATCGGCGATCAGGGTGGGGGGGATTTCCTTGTCAATGTGTACGGTAAGTTTTTGCCGCTTTTCGTCCACGCGGAAATTGACCACCGCAACTACTTTTTCCAGCATCTTTTCAAAATTAAACTCAATGGGCGACAGCTCCAGCATGTTCGCCTCGATTTTTGACATATCAAGCACATCGTTAATAACGCCGAGCAGATGCGTCGAAGCGTCGTCTATTTTGCCCAGCGCATAGTCCTTGCGTTCTATGCTTGAGGCGTTCTTGCCTATCGCCGTCATGCCGATTATCGCGTTCAGCGGCGTGCGCATTTCATGGCTCATGTTGGAAAGAAATTCGCCTTTTGCCTTGCTTGCCTCGGTCGCCTTGCGCAGCGCGTCTTTGAGCATGGTGTTGTAGATGTTGCGCATAATAACGCCCGCGATGGTGCTTGCCGTTATGGAAACAAATTTTTCTTCATTTTCCGTCCACTGGCGGGGCGTAAGGCACTGCTCTACATTCAGGACTCCCCACAAACGGCCTTCAACGTACAGCGGCGCGCAGATAAACGATTTAACGCCGGCGGACAATAACGCGGCGCACACTTCATCCGTACCGGCGGCGGTATCCGCGCAGGAAAACGCCGGCACCGCGGCGGATTCAGGCAGCGTTTCGGGAAAACGGGAACTGATAAAATTATAGAAATCAAAATCAACCAGGCACAGCGGCACATTATCGGCGGTCCAATGATACGCCATATACGTATCGTTACGCTGATAGTCAATGCTGAAAATAAACACCATGGACACATTGTGATAGCGTCCCAGTTTGGCAATGGCTTCCTTTATGTACGTTTTTGAATCTCCGGACGAAATAAAGCCCCTTGAAATTTCGGAAATTAACTCCTGCTGTTCCAGCCTGATTTTGAGCAGTTCGCTTTGTTCGTTAATGCTTTTCATCATCTTGTGAATGTTGCGCAGATCGTATTGATAACCCATCGCTATGTATTTTTCGTTGTACTTCGCGCGCGTCAGCGTAACCTCAAAGGGAATAATCTCCCCCGACGATGAGCGGTGCGTCCACTCGAACGACTGCTTTTTACCGGCAAGCGCCCGTTTGACTAACTCAAACGCCTTTTTACGGGATTTTTTCCCGTCATCCTGGTATTCGGGCGAAAACTCAAAAAAATGATCGATATAGTATTTCTTGGTTGTCCCCAAAATATTTACTATACTGTTGTTGCAGTCAAACGCGCGCAAATTTTCGTCAAAGATGGTAAAGCCGATAGGCGCGGCGTTCAAAATGGCATGATTAAATTCGTTTGCGTCAATTATTTTACGTTCCATTTCGGCGCGTATGAAGGTGTTCGCGCACAAAAACGCCGCCGAACGCATCATTTCGGTACAGTCTTTCTCAAAAAAGCGTTCGTTATGGCGGTCTTCAAAAAGGGCGGCCCCCCAAAAAACATTGTTGATAAATAACGGCGTGATAAACGCCGTTACGCAGCCGAATGTCTGCAGCACGGCGGCCTCCGGCAGAAGTTTTGCCGGACTGTTAATGGTTTCGCCTGAGGCTAAAAGTTTTTCCCACCGCGGCGCAAACTGGGCATAGGTTACATCCTTCAACTTTTTGAGCGGCACGGTAGTCCCGCCGGCTTCCCTGTCCCAACGGTATATCTGGGACACATGCATGGCGTCAGGCATGGGGTAGTTACGCCAGATTGAAAACCTGTCCAAATGTATAACATCGGCGATCTTTCCTACGCCTACGGTCATGGTATCCTCAAAGTTTCCCTCGCTTTGCGAGAGAAACACAACGGCCATTTTGTTTAACGTATCCGCCGACTGTTTGCGGCGCTCAAGTTTTCTGAAAGCGTCGTCAATATTATGCGTCATTTCCATTCGTATAAACGCGTTGGCAAACAGGCGCGCCGCCGCGCACAACAGGTCCAGGCAGTCATCGGCAAAGTAGCGGTAGTTGGTATGGTCTTCCAAAACAACCATGCCCCAGAATTTGTTATAAGTGAAAATAGGCACAAAAAGCACCGACCGTATTCCGAATAAACCCAAAAGAGCCGCCTCATCCTCGGCCATAATATCCAGCCGTCCATGGATGCACTCGCCTTTCATCAAAGTCTTCAGCCAGCGGATCATGGGCGGGTTATCCGGCACCTCCATCAATTCCGCGTCCAGGGGGGCGCTCTTGCCGTATTTCCAGACATACCGCTGTCCCAGCCGTTCATTTCCTTCCAATAACCGGTAAACGGCGATACGGTTCAGGCCCGCCGCGTCCGCAATGGGACGCAGTCCATTGCTCATAACATCATCAAAAGATTCCTCTTTATGGGAAGTCAGTATTTCAATCGCTTTATTTAAGGCATTGGAAATGGCATGGCGGCTTTCGGAAATTTCATGAATTCGCTGAGCGTGGATATTGTTTATTTTATCCGCTCCATGGTTGATGTCCGTCATACTATAATTATAACACTTTATTTTGAAACGCTTGGAATGAACAGGCTGTTGAATATATTAACTGTTTGGGAGAGATAAATAAGTATTTAATTTCTCCAAAAGATCGGAAAAAACCAATGGTTTTCCGATATGGCTGTCCATACCGGCATGGATGCATCTTTCAATATCTTCCCGGAATACATTGGCGGTCATGGCGATTATCGGGACTCCCTTTACCTGTTCCGGTGACTGCGCTTTTCTTCTTATTTCAGCTTCAAGCGACCGGATATGCCGCGTCGCTTCATAGCCGTCCATTTCGGGCATCTGCACGTCCATGAAGATCAATTCGTACTTGTCCGGCGCTTCGGTAAACATACGCACGGCTTCTCTGCCGTTTTCCGCGCAGTCTATCTCCAACTGCGTCGGTTCAAGCAGGGACAGTACAATTTCGCGGTTAATTTCCACGTCTTCCGCCAGCAGGATATGCCGCCCCGCGAAAAGGCCGTTAATATTCGTCTGCGCTTCTTCTGTTTGCTGTTTGTCCATGCCCAGACATTCATTGACGATTTCGGCAATGGCGGATGGAAACAGGGGTTTAGACAGGAATTTATCTATGCCTATCTTCTTCGCTTCTTCCGCAATCGCGCTCCATTCGGCGGCGGAAATCATCATAACTACGGAATCTTTGGATGAGCGATTCCTGAGTTCACGCGCCAGTTGTATGCCGTCCATGTCCGGCATCTTCCAGTTGACAAAATAAATCTGGCAGCCGCCCTTTTGTTCCACCAGGGCGAGCGCTTCTTCCCCGCTGGAGGCGGTTTCGCACACTACGCCGAAATCCCGCGCCATATCGCGGAAATACGTTAATATATCAGGGTCGTCATCCGCCGCCATGATACGGACAGCGCTCCAGTCCACATCCGCGGATAAAAGTTCCTGCTTGTCTTCTGTTCCGCGCCGCACCTGAATGGTAAAGGCAAAAGTTGAGCCTTTTCCGATTTCGGACTCAATCCATATTTTGCCGCCCATCATTTCCACAATGCTTTTTGAAATGGCCAGACCCAGCCCCGTACCCCCGTACTTGCGTGTGGTGCTGGACTCTGCCTGCTGAAAGGAATTGAAGAGGCGTTTTTGCTGTTCGCTGCTTATGCCAATTCCCGTGTCGGTTACGGAGATCCGTATGGTGTAGAGGCTGTTTTCCTCTTTTATATAGCGCGTGTCAATCGTGATGGAACCGTTTTCCGGCGTAAATTTAACGGCGTTTCCCACCAGGTTAGTGACAATCTGGGCCAGCCGCTGATCATCGGCGATCAGGTTTTTGGGAATTTTCCTGTCAATGTGTATTACCAGTTTTTGCTGTTTTTCTTCTATGCGGAAATTAACGACAGTAACTACCTTTTGCAGCATCTTTTCAAAATTAAACTCAATGGGCGACAGCTCCAGCATATTCGCCTCAATTTTTGACATATCCAGCACGTCGTTAATAACGCCGAGCAGATGCGTTGACGCGTCCGAGATCTTGTTCAGTGCGTAGTCTTTGCGTTCTATGTCGTGCGAGCTCTTGCCGATTGCCGTCATGCCGATTATGGCGTTCATCGGCGTCCGCATTTCATGGCTCATGTTGGAAAGGAATTCACCTTTTGCCTTGCTTGCCTCGACCGCCTTGTACAACGCCTCCTGAAGCATGGTGTTGTAGATGTCGCGCATGATAACGCCCGCGACGGTGCTTGCCGTCATGGCGACAAACGCTTTTTCATTCTCTGTCCAGTGACGGGGGTTAAAACACTGCTGAACGCTCATTATCCCCCACAAACGGCCTTCGACATACAGCGGCGCAAAGATAAACGCGTTGACTTCAGCGGACAGCATCGCCTGGAAAACATCATCCGCTTTTGCGGCGGTATCCGCGCAGGAAATTACCGGCACGGTAGCGCAGTCGGGCAGGATTTCGGGAAAACTGGATTGTATATATCCCAACAGGTCAAATTCGGGCAAACGTACCGGCGCGCCCTCGGCGGCCCAATGATACGCCAGGTATGTATCGTTAAGGTCATAATCAATAGCAAAAATGAAAACAACGGATACATCGTGGTAGCGTCCCAATTTGGCAATGGCTTCTTTTACGTATGTTTCCGAATCGCCGGACGCGATAAAGCCTCTCGAAATGTCGGAAATTAATTCCTGCTGTTCCAGCCTGACTTTAATTAACGCGCTTTGCTTGCGTATGTTATTTTCCATATCGGCGCGTATGAAAGTGTTCGCGCATAAAAACGCCGCCAAACGCATCATATCAACGCTGTCCTCTTCAAAAAAGCGTTCGGTATGACGGTCTTCAAGAAGGGCAAAGCCCCAAAAACTGTTATTGATAAATAACGGCGTAACAAACACCGTCACACAGCCAAATGACCGCAGCATGGCCGCTTCGGGCAGAAGTTTTGCCGGGCTGTTAATGGTTTCGCCTGAGGCTAAAATTTTTTCCCAGCGCGGCCCCAGCTTGGCATAGGTAACATCCTCCAGCCCTTTTGTCGGCACGGTGGTTCCGCCGGATTCCCGGTCCCAGCGGTATATCTGGGATACATGCATGACGTCAGGCATGGGGGTGTTACGCCAAATCTCAAACCTGTCCAAACTAAAGGTATCGGCGATTTCCTTAATGCCCGCCGTCATAATATCCTTGAATGTTCCTCCGCTGTGCGAGAGAAATTTCACCGCCGCCCTGTTCAGCGCGTTCGCCATTCTTTCGCGCCGTTTGAGCGTTTCAATGGCTTTTTGGGCGGTGCGGGTCATTTCCGCCCTGATAACGGCGTTTGAAAATATATGCGCCGCCGAACGCAGCAAGTCGGCGCAGTCTTCGTCAAAATAACAGCCGTTGGTGTGGTCCTGAAAATTGATAATGCCCCAAAATTCCCCATACGTGAAAATGGGCACCATCAAGAGCGACTTTACGCCATAGGTGCGCAAAAAAGCCGCTTCCTCCGCGGAATATTCGCTTTCCTTAATCCGTATGCAGCCGCCCTGGGATATAGTTGAGAGCCAGTTTTCCAGAACCGAAACATGCGGTAAAACCTTCAGTTCTTCGGCAAGGGACATAAGGCCGTGTTTCAACCTGTCCCAGCGGTAGACCTGCCCCAGACGTTTACCCTCTTCAGTATCCGTCAGTTTATAAAAAACGACGCGATCCAGGCCAACCGCGTCCGCAAAAGGCTGTATACCGTTGGTCATTACCTCGCGAAATGTTTTTTCATTATGATTGGAAAATATCTCTATAGACTTGTTCAAGGCGTCAATAATGGCGGCGCGGCGCCCGGACATTCCCCGCGTCCCCTCGCCGGTATCGCCTGCTTTTTCAGCCTCGTGGTTGGATATGGACATAACTATCTTAATATACATCAATACCCATTGATGTGTCGAGGATATGCCGGGGTTGTCCGGAAAGCAGGAATATAACCACGGAGTACACGGAGTTTCACGGAGGAAGAGGCGTTATCGTATCAAAACTCCGCGGTTAATTCTTATTTATATGGTTAAATAGATGTTTAGTTTTTCCAGAACTTCATCAAAATCCAGGGGTTTGCCCACATGGCTGTTCATGCCGGCTTTCATGCACTTTTCGATGTCTTCCCGGAATACATTGGCGGTCATGGCTATTATCGGAATGCTTTTGGCTTCCGGCAGGTCCAGGGCCCGAATACGCTGCGTCGCCTCATAGCCGTCCATTTCGGGCATCTGAACGTCCATGAAAATAAGCTCGTATTTTTGCGGCGCTTCGCTGAATTTACGCACCGCCTCTACGCCGTTTTCCGCGCAGTCTATCTCCATTTGCGTCGGTTCAAGCAGCGCCGTCACTATCTCGCGGTTTATCTCCATATCTTCGACCAGCAATACGCGCCGTCCCGCGAAAAGCCCGGTAATATCCGGTTTCATTCCCGGAGGGCTGTCTGTTACATCACCCGCCGGCGCGCTTTTTTTCACCTGAATCGTAAATGAAAAAGTTGAACCTTTTCCGGCCTCAGACTGAACCTTTATTGTTCCGCCCATCATTTCGACAATGCTTTTGGAAATCGCCAGACCCAGCCCGGTGCCCCCAAACCGGCGCGCCGTACTGATCTCCGCCTGCTGAAAAGAGTTAAACAAATGTTTCTGCTGTTCGGGGCTGATGCCGATTCCCGTGTCGCTTACCGCAATCTCTATGGTACACAGGCCGTCTTTTTCCCCCAAAAACAGCGCGTCAAGACTGATGGAACCGTGTTCCGGCGTGAATTTTACCGCGTTTCCCAGAAGGTTGGTAATGACCTGGGCCAGCCGCTGATCGTCGGCGATCAGGGTTTTGGGAATGGCGTTGTCAATGTGTACCGTGAATTGCTGCCGCTTTTCATCCACGCTGAAGTTAATGACATTAACCGCCGATTGAATCATCTTTTCAAAATTAAATTCCTCAGGAGAAAGCTCAAACTTGCTGGCCTCAATTTTGGACATATCCAGAATATCGTTGATTACGCCCAACAGGTGCTGTGACGCGTTTTCGATCTTGGCAAAGCAATAATCCTTGCGCGCGGTATCGGAAGCGGATTTTCCTATCGCAATCATTCCTATAATCGCGTTCATCGGCGTGCGTATTTCGTGACTCATGTTGGCAAGGAACGCCGACTTGGCGCGGCTTGCGCTCAGCGCCTGTTCTTCCATTGCTTTACGCTCGGTTATGTCATGCGATATGCCAAGCATTCCGATTATCCGCCCGTTTTGCATCATCGGAACTTTGGATGTTTCAAAAAGCTGTTTGGTTCCGTTGGCGGACGGTATATATTCCTCAGTCACAAAGGTCCGGCCTTTGCCGATAACGCTGATATCCTGCTCGCTGTAGTGTTTCGCCGCTTCGGCGGATATTCCCAGGCCGTCAACATTCCCTTTTCCGATAATATCCGCCTCACGGACATTAAAATAGTTTTCAAAAGCTTTGTTGCACCGCGTATAATGGAAATTCAGATCTTTGCAAAACACCATGTCGGGAGTCGCCTCAAACGCGGCGTTCAGAGTCGCGCTCTGAATCACCAGCTCGTTTGTTCGTTCCTGTACCAGTGTTTTAAGCCGTATTCCCACACGGCGATTTTTTTGAAACAGAATAAACAGAAGAACCAGTATGCAAAAAGACAGGACTATGGCGCTGATTAACCACGGACGCTGCGAGCGCGCCAGTTTTGCGCTGTAATCGTATGTTTTACGCATCCACTGTCCCGAAATTTCCTTGATATCGACAAAGCGGAGCGCTTTGCTCACAATGGAACACAGGAGCGCCTCGTCCCGGTGAAGCCCAAAGGTGGATTCGGAAGCGATATCGAACACGAAATTCGCCTTGTAGCCCGGGCGTTCATAGTAATTGGTCAGCATGAGAAGCTGGCTTAAATTTGCCATTACCATATCGACTTCGCCGCGTTCCAAAGCGTTAAAGGCGGCGTCGGTGTTCTGATAAAACACCGTATTTTTATTATCCGGAAACCATCTCTGAAACAGAGATGTGTACGCGGTTTCCTTAATCAAACCCACTTTAAGGTGCAAAATATCGTTGACATGGATGTTGGGGTAATCCGCCCGGGAAATAAGCGCGTAATTATCCGTCATGATGATGGTATCCGGCCACAGAAATAACCCGCTCCTCTCCGGTGAATGTAATAACTCGGTTATCATGGACACTTTCCCGCTTTCCAGCAAGCGCAGCAATTCAGGCCATTCCGCGTTCTGATCGTTGGCAATCTTGAATGTTAAACCGGTAAGCGTTTCCAGTTCGCTCAATATGTCATAGGCAAGCCCCTGCCATTGCCTTTCATATTTGTTGTAAAAACTTATCGGGTAATTATCGTATTCGGCGGCAAGTAATATTACCGGGTGATTGCGTATATACGCTTTTTCTTCTTCGGACAGGCGCATAAACAGCTTATGCCGCCGGTGTTTGTTTTCTCCCTGTTTATACAGGCCGGTTAAATAGCCCTGAGAGCCGCTGTACAGGGACTTTTGCACAACCGAAATGATCGGCAGGAGCGCCGGATTTTTCGTGGTCAGGGAAACCGGACTGTAAATCACGGGGAAAAAATTTTCGATTAATACATCATCGTATATATTGAAAGCGGCTTCCGCTGAATTTTCTTCAAAAAAAACATCAACTTCCCTGTTTTTGAGCGCGTGGTAGGCGCTTGTATAATCATTCACCTCAATAATTTTATATTCGCCCGGTAAACGCGAGGTAACCTCGTTTATGGTGGTAGTACCGTCCAAAAAACAGCAGCGCAGCGGACGGGAGTGGATAATCTCCGTAATGGGATCGCTGTCCGCAAGCCGGAAGATTTTTATTGAGCGTTCTACAATGGCGTCGGTCATAAAATATGTTTTGCGGCGCTCGTTGGTTGGGGTCATTTCGCCGGTAAAATCAATTTTTTGCGCGTTAATTCCCTCCATTAAATCGCCCCATTCATAAATGACCGGCTTAAAGGGAATCCCGAACAACTGTGAAAGCCATTCGCAGAACAGGACGGAATACCCCCCGATTTTGTCGTCTTTTCCGAGAAAAGTTTCGGTGGACTCTGACACTCCGTAGATAAAGAAAGGAGTTTTCTCCCGAAGCGCCCTGACAGCCTTAATTTCATATTCTGTTACGCCGGGAATATCCTGAAACGAGGTAAAGGCGGGTGTTTCATCCGGCCGGTGAACGGCGGATTTATGACACGCTGAAAATAGAATCAGCGAAAATACAGCGGCAAGCGTTACATATTTTTGTATAAAAAGCCTGCTGAAATGGATCACAATTTTATTATAATGAAAAATTCCTGATTCTCAAGGTCGGGTATACAAGTGAATAGATAAATGATTGTTCATTTTCTTTCAAAAAGTAAAAATTTCTCTAACATGTTATTATAATGTGCTGTTTTTCTTAAAATTATACACCGCGCATAAGGAAAAACCGGAATATAAGAATATAACCACGGAGGACACGGAGTTACACGGAGGAAGAAGTTTTCATATCAAAACTCCGTGTCCTCCGTGGTGAATTTCTTCTCTTAACTCCAATGCTGTTATTGAGTAGCACCGACGAAAGCTTCCAGTTCCGCGATCCTTTTTTTGTGCTCTTCGATAAGCCGGTCAATCCGTTGAAATAATTCGTGGCTCACCTCGCTGTTATTGTCAAGGGCGGCTTTCATTTTGGCCTGATCCGTCTTTATTAAATTTTCCAGCCTCTCAATTTCTCCCTTTATCCTGTTATACGTTGCCGCGTCTCTGTTGCTGGTGTTTGACGCGTTCAGAGCCGCCTGGCTTGACTCAAACTGCGACGAATTTGATTTTGCCTGGTTCACCGTCTGCTGTGCGCTCTGTTTGGTTTGAGCCGATGATGGGAGACTTGAACTTGAACTTGCGCTTGATGACTGTTGGGCATATACCGCAACAATACAGCCCATGAAAAGAATTACCCCAAGAAAACGTTTCATTTTTTCCTCCTGTTTAAGATCGAAATTTGACGCAAAACCAAGGTGTAATATTACAATCTAATCCGTCATTATATCATTATTTGGTAATTTGTCAAGCTGACAGGTGTAATATTTCATTCTAATCCCCGCCTCCCAAGTGCCGATAATCAATAGAGGAAACCTGCGGTTTCCACGGCGTGTCTTCAAAACAGGCCAAATTTCTCCTTTTGGAGGCCTAACTTGATTAGAGGATGGTATACCGGAGCCAGCGGAATGCGGGCGCAGCAGTGGCGGCTTGACGCCGTGGCGAATAATCTGGCAAATGTGGCTACCGACGGCTATAAACGGGATGTGGCGGCTTTTAAGGCCTTCCCGGAGATGCTTATCAGGCGGCAGGATGATGACGGGGTCTACCAGCACCCCTTTGGATCGGGCGACGCGGCCCCGATTGTGGGAAAAATGGGCACCGGAGTCGAATTAAACGAGCTTTTTACCGTTTTTGAGCAGGCGGCAATCAAGGAAACTTCCAGCGATTTTGATATTGCCCTCGACGGCAAGGGCTTTTTCAGCATTGCGACCCCCTGGGGCGAGCGCTATACCCGCAACGGTTCGTTCCAACTGGGCAAAGAAGGCATTCTGGAGACCAAAGAAGGCTACCCGGTACTGGGCGAAAACGGCCCCATCAGGGTAAAAGCCAATAATTTTCAGGTTGACAAGGACGGCAGGATATACATAAACGCCGCCCTGGACGCTGATCCCAATGTCATGGTCAGTAAACAGAGCAATACCTGGGAAGATGTCCAGCTTCTTGACACCCTTAAACTGGTTGAATTTGAGATTGACCGTTACCTTGAAAAGCAGGGTTCCAGCCTGTACCGGGAAAGCGACACTTCCGGCCCCGCCAGAGTGATTGGCGAAGGCAGGCGGCCCAAGGTTTTCCAGGGTTTTGTTGAGGCGTCCAATGTTAACCCCGTTACGGAAATGGTTGAAATGATCGAGGTAAACCGTTCCTACGAGGCAAATCAAAAGATCATTCAGGTTGAGGAAGCGGCCCTGGGCACGCTGATAAATCAAGTAGCGAAGTTTTCATAAGAATTAATATTAAGGAGTAATATATGGTTAGAAGTTTATGGACCAGCGCGGCCGGCATGATAGGCCAGCAGGCCAATGTTGATACGATTTCGAATAACCTTGCCAACGTGAACACCCACGGCTATAAAAAACAGCGGGCTGATTTTGAGGATTTGATCTATCAAACCGTCAAAGTCGCCGGGACCCCCGCCACCGAGGACACGGTAGTTCCCGTCGGGGTGCAAATGGGCCACGGCGTAAAACTGGCCGACACCCAGCGGGTTTTTACGCAGGGCAGCCTGCAAGCCACCGATGTGAGCACCGACATGGCGATAGCCGGCGACGGCTTTTTCAGGATACAAATGTATGACGGCTCCTGGGCCTACACCCGCAACGGCAACTTTAAGGTTGACTCCGAGGGCCGCATGGTGACAAGTAACGGTTACTGGCTGCAGCCCGACATTATGATGCCCGCAGGCTTCCTCCCCGACAGAATTACCATTACCCAGGACGGCAGGGTATCGGTCATAGTGCCCCAGATCAGCGAGAATGATCCGGTTGATGTGGGCCGCATTGAGCTGTACCGCTTTGCCAATCCCGTGGGCCTTACCGCGGTGGGGGAAAATCTGTTCAAGATAACGGCGGCTTCAGGCGATCCTATCCCCGGCAGGCCCGGTTTTGAAGGCATGGGTTCGATTCAGCATAAATATCTGGAAATGTCCAATGTCAATGTAGCGCAGGAAATGGTCAACATGATTATAGCCCAACGCGCCTACGAGTTTAATTCCAAGGCGATTCAAACCAGCGACAATATGCTGGGAACGGCGACAACGCTGAAGAGATAACCTGGTAACAGCGCCCCGACAAGGGGCGTTGACCGATAAATGCGACACGTTACCGCGCACAAAAAAAGTCGCAATTACAGTAACGGTAGCACGACTTTAGTCGTGCGTACGCGCGGCAGACCAAAGCGAGGTATGCGACGGATTACGGAAATTTAGCGAAGGAAGAGGGGGAAAATTATGGATGTAAGCAGTTTAGGCGCGGCGTATGTTAACGATTACCGAATGATCGGCAATATGGTTAACCGTGATAAAAACATCGTGGATGACATAGGGGATTTTGTGGAAATACTTGAAAGATCCGCCGGCAAAACCGCTGTAACGAAAACCGCTGAACCCCGTTCCCCGCTCCCTGCTTCCCCATCTTCAAAAAACGCCGGTATTGACAAAACCGACAAACTCTACGAACAGTGCCTTGAACTGGAAATTTTTTTGGTAAAAACGTTAATCAGCAGCATGAGGAACACCGTGCAGAAATCCGGCTTAATCGACGAAGGTTTCGCCGGAAAAATGTACGAAGATATGTTATACGATGAATACGCGCGGGAATATACCAAGAATGCCAACTTCGGGCTGGCTGATCTTGCTTATCTGGAGTTAAGCGGGCAAAGAGGCGTGAAATACCATACAAACTAATTTAAGAAGAATATAACCACGGAGGACACGGAGTTTCACGGAGGAAAACACCAGACAAATCAAGGGTGAATGATACTTTTGTGCGGCTCTATTCACAATATTGACAACCTTCAAAAAACCTGCCAAAATACAATCAATATGACCGGAGGTTTTTTATGTATGCGATAAACGCTGTGTACGATGGTACCGGTTTTAAACCCAGAGAACCAATACCTGTCAATGAAGAATATGAAGTGGTTATTACATTTACGATTCCGGTGAAAAATCCGGAAACCATGCCAAAACATTTTTCCAGAACCGAAAAAGATGAAATTACCAATTCCTTATTTGGAGTTTTGCCATCTGATGTTGATTTGGATGAGGCGCGTGCCGAGAGATTGCGGTAAATGAAAGTTTTGCTTGATACTAATGTAGTACTGGATGCAATTGCCAGGCGGGAACCATTTTGTGTTAACGCACAAAAAATAATCAACTTAATATTGGACAGCAAAATGGAAGGGTATGTCACCGCGAATAGTATTACAGATATTTACTACATAGCGCGAAAACATTTAAACCGAAATGATTTACGTAATACTTTACATTCTTTATTCAGGATTTTTGGTATCATTGATGTTTTTGGCGCTGATTGCCGTAAGGCTTTTGATTTTCCTGTTGACGATTATGAAGATGCTCTTCTGGTTGTTTGTGCTGACAGAGCGGCGGTTGACTATATTGTTACACGTGATGAGGAGTTTTTGCGTCAAGCGAACATTCCGGTTATTGCGCCCGCCGATTTCATAAAATTATTTGCGGATTCTGTTGACGCAAAATCATAAATTTAAGAATTTTTACCACGGAGTTTCACGGAGGGGGAAGATTTTTGTACCAAAACTCCGTGGTTATATTCTTCTTAAGTTAACAATGTTATGCTTGGCACCCCGGTACCGACAGTCATAATGCGCCGCCTTATTTTATTAATTCTTCAATACATTTGATTATATTATTATAATTTTCTTTACTTATTACAAGTGCTTTCTTCAAATCTCTATATGCGTTTTGATGGCTGCTTATACCATTTCTTGCACCATAACCATATTCTTTTTCTATTTCATTTTCTATCGAATTAAGAGCTTTACTAGAATATGATTTTAATAATAATATAATTTTATTAGCTTCATATTGAGTCAAAGGTAAATTATATTTTATTTTATTTATCACATTAACTGTTTCTTCATCTTTAATTTTTATAACTTCAATTATTGTCTTTAATTGTTCTTCTTCCATAATAATTCTCCTATAAAAATGTAATATATTATAGTAATCCAGGAACAAAAGTCTGATGTATCATAAACTCCTACTCCCACCCCCCGCTCCAAACAGGGTTACCGTTATTGTAATTAAAGAACAGGTAAACCCCCGGCTCCACCGTGTTTTCCATTTTTTTTGCGGGACTGCTGCTGCCAACGTATACCGCATGACCCCGGTTGTCCAACAGCGTACCCGATTTATTCTCTACCGTATTGCTGGTGACGTCTCCGTTTGAGCCATAAATAGTCCCGCCATTCTTGGTAAACCTTCCTTGATTCACATATACCCCGCCACCGAAGACGTAGAGGGTGGAGGATGTGGAGGAGGTCGAGGCAGTATTACCTGAAATTTCACCGCCGTTCATAGTAAAAGTTCCGCCGGACACATATACCCCACCGCCACCATATTTGTAGTTGGAGGAGCTACTGGAGGCAGAAACAGTATTACCGGAAATTTTACCGTCGTTCATAGTAAAAGTTCCACTGCTCGTCACATATACCCCACCGCCATAGGCGGAATAGTTGGCAGAGACAGTATTACCAGAAATCTCACCGCCGTTCATAGTAAAAGTTCCGCCGGACACATATACCCCGCCGCCTACGGCGGAATAGCTGTTAGGAGAAGAGTTAGTATTACCGGTAATTTTTGTTCCCGCATTCATAATCAGAGTACCATTGCTGTCTACACTTACAAGACCATAAATATAATCATTGTTATTACTATTGTTACGACCTTGCAGGGTAATATTGCTGTCCAGTATTAGGGTAACGCCCGATCTCACCGTAAACAAAGTACCGTAACTGGAAAGGCTGACAGTCCGCATAACGGTATTCTTCATGCGCAGCGTGACATTACTCTTGCCGCTATAGGAAAGCGTTTTCGGGCCAATGCCTTCATCGTAATTCAGGGTAATGATATAGGTATTGTTGCTTGCCGCGTTTGTTTCAAGCCATGTCAATTTATCGGCAAGCGTTGCGCCCGGCGGTTCAATCGGCAGATTGACCCATTTCGCGTACAGTGAAATGGTCGCGTTCACGGTGTACGATGCGCCTTCCGCGTAACTTGTTCCCCCGCCGTTGGCCTGTGTGTTCCAGCCGTCAAACATTTTCCCCGCATAGATCATAGTTCCTTCTCCGGGCAGCGTTATTACCGTTCCCGGGTCTACCGTTTGTGCGTCCGGCGCCGCGCCGCTCGCGCCGTTGGCGCTAAAGGTAACGGTATATAAATCCTGCCATTGCGCGTATAAAATTACATTTCTGTTGACAGTATACGCCGTTCCTTCCGCGTAACTTGTCCCACCGCCGCTGGCCTGCGTATTCCAGCCGGTGAATTTCTTTCCGGAATAAGCCATAGTCCCCGCGCCCGGCAAGGTTATTTCCGCCCACGGGTCTACCGTCTGCGCGGCTGGCGCAGTGCCGCTTGTTGCCCCGTTGGCGTTAAAGGTAACGGTATACGGGCTTTGCCATTGAGCGTACAATGTTATATTCCCGGTTACGGTATACGCCGCGCCGGCCGGATAGAGTGTTCCTGTGCCTCCCGCGTTGATACTCCAGCCGGCGAATTTTTTCCCGGCAGAGGCCATATCTCCCGCGCCTGGCAGGGTTATTTCCGTTCCCGGGTCTACCGTCTGCGTTGCCGGAACCGTACCGCTCGCCCCGTTGGCGTGATAAGTAACGGTACACAGGTCTTGCCATTGCGCGTAAAATGTTATGTTTCCATTGACGGTATACGCCGCGCCGGCCGGATAGAGTGTTCCTGTGCCTCCCGTGTTGATACTCCAGCCGGCGAATTTTTTCCCGGCAGAGGCCATATCTCCCGCGCCCGGCAGGGTTATTTCTGTTCCCGGATCCACGGCCTGCGCGGTTGGAACCGCGCCGCTTGCCCCATTGGCGTGATAGGTAACGGTATACTGAACCACGCTTTGCCATTTTGCGTATAACGTTACGTTTCCCGTTACGGTATAAACAGCGTTCGTTTCATAATTTGTTCCCCCGCCGTTAGTCTGCGTATTCCAGCCGCCGAATGTTTTTCCGCTGTACGCAAGCGTCCCCTGACCGGGAACCGTGATACTGATGCCTCTGTACACGGTCTGCGGCGCGGGGGCCGCCCCGTCTGTCGCGCCGTTGGCGTTGAAGGTAACCGTATATTGCGGCGTTGAGCCGTCAAGCCATTGGGCATGGAAAGCCATGTTTCGGGTAACGGTAACGGAAGCCCCGACGGAATATGTTGTGCCGCCGCCGCCCGCGCTTTCATTCCAGCCGGCAAATATATCTGTTCCTTTGCTCAAGCCGCTCCCGTCGGGAAGGATGATAACCGTGCCGTCATTGACAATCCGCTCTGCGGGCGGCGTTCCGTTCGCGCCGTTGGCGTTAAAAGTTACATTGTATTGGGCAAGCCATTGCGCGTAGAAGATTATATTTTTGGTTACTATAACAGAAGCTCCGGCGGAAAGTATCGCGCCATTTCCGTTTGGAGTTTCGCTCCATCCCGTAAAAATACTTCCGGCTTTAGCCAAATCCCCTTTTTCCGGCAGAGTTATCACTGTGCCTGATTCTGCTGTTTGTGGCGCGGGAACTGTTCCGCTTGCGCCATTGGCATCAAATGTTACCGTATAGATGTCAGGCGGCTTTTCCCCATGAAAAAGCGTCGCCATATTATCGCAGCTCAAAAACACCATGCCGATAATCGTTATCAGGATAAAAAATATTGATAATTGTTTTTTCATTTCCGTGCCTCGCTTAACTTAACTGAATAAGACAGTTGAAAAGCCAAGACACCGCTGCCGGTATCCGATGTCTGCGCAATTTTGAACTGTGTGTTGTCCATGATAGCCGCCGCCTGCGGTGAATAATTATAAATAAATGGCCGCGCAAAGCCGTAAACTATCGCCAATCCCGCAACGACAACGCCTGCCGTTGCCGGAACGCCGACCGCCGGACTGTCCCAGTCGAGCGCCAGCGCTTCTGCGGCGAAAAGCCCCGCCGCCACTGCATAACCCGCGGTAATGGTAATGCCGCCCACAGTATCGCCTTCAAGGTATGAACCAAGCCCCAGTACAATGTTTAACGCGCCGGTCCCTATCTTTTCGCCAACGCCGGAACGGTGTTTTGAAAAACCCGCAATACGTTTATCATTTTTGTTTATGCTTACCGTATAGGAAATAACCGCCGCTATTGTTTCCGTTCCTATTACCCTGATTCTGAAACGGTAATCATTACCGGTATCATCCAGAGAACCGGTGATAATCGCTTCCGCGCCTATTCTTTTGGTCAGGCTTGCCAGACTTTCATCGCTGATCATACCCGCGCTTTTTTTGAACTGAAAATCAAGTTCCGCGTTCACCACTTCCTGCGCGGAACGGTCAAGCACAATAAATTTGTGTGAGTTAACCAGCTTGTCGAACAGTTCTTTCAGAACATAGTCCGATAATCGTGAGTTATGCGATTGAAACTGGTACACAATAATGGTTGACCCTTTATTAAGACCATCCTGAATTTGCCGCGCTGAATTCTGTATTGCCTCATCCAGCGGCAGATCTTTTGATTGCCCGTAAAGGGGGTTCCAACCCCAGGACAGCGCGGCAAGGAATAAAACAATAGCTGTAAATCTTCTTTTGCGCATGGTCTCACCTCCGCATGACTTCCGCCAAAACCTAAGTCAACCATAACGGTTAGTGTAATTTACCACAAATGATTAGTATTGTCAACTATAATGGTTGGCTTTATTTACCTACCTTTATAATCAAGGGTCATGGGTTATGAATACCGCAAGGAAACTTCTTGCCGCCAATATCAAGGCGAGACGCAGTGATTTAGGGCTTACCCAGGAAAAACTTGCCGAACTGGTTGATGTGTCATACCAGATGCTCCACGACATTGAAGGCTGCCGTACATGGGTCAGCGACAAAACGCTTCAAAGTCTTTCTGCCGCCCTTGGAGTAGATATGTATGAACTCCTGTGCCCTCCGGCGGAAGACCGCGTCAACGAGCAAAAAGGCAAGTTGAACCCTCTTTTAGTAGAACGGCTTCATAAAACGATGAAGTCCGATATAGACCGCCGTCTGGATGAATTCTTTGGAAAATCAGGGAATCGTAAAAAGTAACAAATATTAATTTATTATATTATGGATGTTTCTTAATGTATTGAGCAGCCATAAAAAAACATATACTTATTACTATCAAGGAAATACCAACAATGAGTTTTATTAACATACTTACCTCCGTATTAACTTTTTATCCATGATAAAATTACATCAATAATAGCCAATATACCA
>Ga0268262_10001652_pt1 | contig 27178 bp, 25 predicted proteins | sample TergutNc150P3_FD_190354 | JGI IMG/M metagenome (GOLD analysis project Ga0268262, IMG submission 190354) | Nasutitermes corniger P3 segment gut microbial community from laboratory colony in Florida, USA - Nc150 P3 (SPAdes) (version 2) | ecosystem: Host-associated > Arthropoda: Insects >... | reverse complement strand
GGCGAGGGCGCCGGCCGGGGCCTTCTTCATCGCGCGGCGGAAGGCGAAGGCGAGCTCCTTCTCGATGGTGGCCACCTGCCCGTCGCCGCCGAGGTAGACCGCGTTGGCCTTCAGCCTGCCGCTGACGGCCACGGCGCCGTCCTTCACGGCGATCTCCGCGGGCAGCAGCTCGCCGGTGAGCAGCTGCAATGCCTGGATGCCCCCCGCGACGTCGAAGTTCTCCCGGGCGGCGAAGCCCTCGCGGAAGCTCTCGAGCAGCTGGCGGGACTCCAGGCGGCGCTTTTCGAGGGCCACGCCGCCCCGGGTGGAGTACGCGTCCTTCACCACGGAGAGCTCCACCGGCGCGTAGGCGCGCACCTCCGTGGCCACCCGGGCGCTGACCTCCAGCAGGCGGGCCTCGCCGCTGCCGTCGGCCTTGGGGGCGGCGTCCAGGGAGCTCACCCGCAGGCGCAGCGTGTTGGCCGTGGTCTCCGAAACCCCCGGGGCCTCGATGATCTGGCTGATGGGCATGGTGTGCAGCACCTGCACGGGCTCTTTTGTCCCGCGGCTCCGGTACACCACGCGTAAATCCAGGCTGCCCTTCACCAGCAGCTTGTTCTTGATGGCCTTGACCTCCGTGGCGACCGCCGTGGCGTGCCGCAGCACGACCTGGTCCACCGCGGGGGCCCCCGGCTCGATCTCGATCACCTCGTTCATGGGGAACCCCACGCTGTGCAGGGCCTCCAGGCTCGAAAGGCTCACCTGCTCGGCGAGGGTCTGTATGCCCCCGCCGGTGATCCCCGTGAGCACGGCGTCCTCCCGGCGGCGGCGCGCCTGCAGCGGGATGGTGAGCATGCCGTGGATATCCAGCCGCCGCGGGCTCACGGCCCTGGCGTTGGCGTACTCCGCCCGGGCACGGGCCGTGACGGCGCAGCGGTCGTCCAGCCCGCCGAGGTCCGCGCTGCGGCTGAAGGGGTAGCTCTGCTCGAAGCTATGCAGCGCGCCGCCCTCCCCCGCGTAGAGCACCGTGATGCGCGCGCTGCCGTCGACGCTCACACGCTCGCCCGCCGACTGCACCGCGTGGATGGAGGGCTCCATGCCGCACTTGAGGATGCGCTGAATATCCGGGCAATACTCGGGCAGGGTGATGTCGCCGTCCACCGCCTGTTCCAGCTTGCCGTCGTATACGGTTTCCAGGCTGCCGATGCTCTGGGTGGTGTGCTGCAGTTCCATGGTCGGTTCCCCCTTGGTTTTGGATTGTGGCTTTCAGGGGATGTATATGCGGGGGGAGGGGGAGAAATGACAGAGGCCTTGCACTTTTGTGGTCAAGGCTCCTTTTGGAAAAAATTTGTATATTTTACTTGCAATTCGTGGAAATTTGTTGTATACTTTAAAAAATTAAAATGCCATGGAGGATTTGCTGTGTCAGGGGAACTCAACATAATTTTGACTCTTATTCTTGCGACAATTAGCTCTGTTGCAACCGCAGTATCTACGTATGCAGCACTAATATCTGCGGGGGTAATCTCTAAGCCAGGAAAAAAAGAAAAAACGGATGATTCCACGGATGATTCTATTAAGAAGGAAAAACAACAAAGGGTAAAGCAACCGAAGGTAAGGCCACCGAAGGTAAAGCAGCCGAAGGTAAAGCAGCCCAGAAGGAAGTTATCAAGGAAGAAAGAGAAGTTGATACTTATAGTATGGACAGCCATGGCTATCATTGCGGGCATTATCGCAATCGTTAGCTTCTATAAGGTGTACATGGATGTAGTCCCCGAGCCGCCCCCGTCGGATGTAGCTGTTATGATAGCGCAAGGGGAAACAAGCAACATCCCATTCGGCGGCTATACTTGGCGTGTGCTGGATGTGCAGGATGACAAGGCTTTATTAATTACCGAGGACAGCATAGAGCAACACCGCTACCATGATAAAGGGGGAAACGTTACATGGGAAACCTGTACACTGCGCGAATATCTGAACGGAGCGTTTTATGAAAGCTTCAGCGAAGTCGACCGGAAGGAGATTGCGTTGACACGCAACGAAAACCCGGACAACACCTGGGGACGGACAAATGGCAGACCATTCAATACGCCGGGCGGCAATCCGACAGAGGATTACATATTCCTGCTGAGCGTAGCAGATGTCCTGCAATATTTCCCCAATTTAGAACTACACAAGGACAGGGCCGGGAACGAAAGGGACTATAGGGCGGACGAACGGTTGGTAGCAAAGCTCAACAATAGTGAGCACTGGTGGTGGCTTCGGTCTCCCGGCATGTTTTCGAACTATGCCACAACTGTCGACTTCGATGGCCGCCTCTTCCTTCGCGGCCTTATTGTCAACAATTACGAGGGAGGTGTACGCCCTGCTTTGTGGGTAAAGCTCTGATTTACAGTGCATACACCAAGCGGCAGCGTGTGAGCGCTGCCGCTGCGAATTCCTGTTTGACAAACCCCGCATTCTCATGTATAATACATATTTGTAATCAATAAAAACATAAAGGAGAACCACCATGCCCTTAGTCACCACAAAAGAAATGTTCGCCGCCGCCTATGCGGGCAGCTACGCCGTGGGGGCGTTCAACGTCAACAACATGGAGATCATCCAGGGGATCGTGCAGGCCGGGCAGAAGCTCAGCGCGCCGCTGATTCTGCAAGTAAGTAAAGGCGCGCGTACTTACGCAAACCACGCGTACCTCGTCAAGCTGGTGGAGGCCGCGCTGGAGACCTCGGGCCTGCCCATCGCCCTGCACCTGGACCACGGCCCGGACTTCGGCACCTGCAAAAGCTGCATCGACGGCGGCTTCAGCAGCGTGATGATCGACGGCTCGCATCTGCCCTACGAGGAGAACGTGGCCGAGACCCGCCGGGTGGTGGAGTACGCCCACGCGCGGGGCGTCACCGTGGAGGGCGAGCTGGGCCAGCTGGCCGGCGTGGAGGACGAGGTGAACGTCAGCGCCGAGAACGCCAGCTACACGCAGCCGGAGCAGGTGGAGGACTTCGTCACGCGCACGGGCGTGGATTCCCTGGCCATCGCCATCGGCACCAGCCACGGGGCGTTCAAGTTTAAGCCCGGCACGAAGCCCCAGCTGCGCTTCGACATCCTCGAGGAGGTCGCCGCCCGCCTGCCGGGGTTCCCCATCGTGCTGCACGGGGCCAGCTCCGTCCCGCAGGAATTCGTCGCGGAGATCAACCGCTACGGCGGCGCGATGGACGACGCCATCGGTATTCCCGAGGACATGCTGCGCCAGGCCGCCCGCATGGCCGTGTGCAAGATCAACATCGACAGCGACCTGCGCCTGGCCATGACCGCCGCCCTGCGCAAGCATCTGGCCGAGAACCCCTCGCACTTCGACCCCCGGCAGTACCTCAAGCCGGCCCGCGACGCCATCCAGGCCATGGTGGAGCATAAGATCAACAATGTGCTGGGCTGCGCGGGGAAGGCGTAATTTGAATTTTGAAGAATTTCTTGAAGCCGTCACTTATTCCGAACAGGCGGAGCTTAACTGGGTGATTGACCAGTTGGACTGGGACAACATTTTGCCTTCGCTTTTGGCTTTGCCGAAGCCCTGCCAGCACCTGTTCGCCTGCCGTGTTTTGATCGACGAAATCAACAACGGCGGCGTTGACGCGTTCTACTATAACGGGAACGGCTATCTCATGCCGTTGGCGAAGGAAGGCTTTGCGGCGATCGGTGATGATGAAATGGCGGATATGGCAGGGCGGATCGACGAAATCTATCAGAAGAACAGGGACATATTGGAACGCGTGTATTTCGGTGACGAGGACTGCGAGGAGGGCTTCTTCGACGAGGCGCTGCACAAGGAATTTTACGCGCTTTGCGAAAAAACAGAAGCCCGCCTGAGCGCGTATGTCCGGGCCAACGCCAAGTGCTTTGCGTGGAAAAAATAATGCTTGCATTTCTGTGAAAGATGTGTTACAATATAGTTAGGTAAGTATGAATTTTATGATTTGAAGGGAGGAACTACCATGCGGACCAGGCATATCTTCGTCGCGCTGCTGTTGGCGGCGCTGCTGTTGGCATTGCTTGCGCCGGGCGTCGGCGCCGCGGGCTTCCCCCTTGAGCGCAGCGGCAGCTGGCAGCAAATGGAGTTCCGCTGCCAGGCGGACACCTCGCAGGACTATGAATGGCATGTGCAGGAGCGCTCCCCCGACGGGGACTGGGGCGACGTGGCCCCGGGCGCGACGGGCGTCCTCACGCAGGAGCTGCCCGCGGAGGGCGTGCTGGCCCTGGTGCTCAAGGCCCAGGGGCGTTTCCGTGTGAGCCTTGTCCTGGGCGGCGCGGAGAGCGAGGTATACGAGGTCCAGCTGCTGGACGACAGCGCGCTGCAGACCGCCCTGGCTTCGGCGCGCCTGCTTGCGGCCAACCCCAACAACCGTTACGACGCCGCCTATATCGCCCGGCTGAAGCAGGCGATCGCCGCCGCCGAGGCGCTCTACACGCAGCCCGCGGGCGTCACCCGCGAGGCGATGGACGCAAAAACCGCCGGCCTGCGGGCGCTGGCGGGCAGCCCCGTTTTTGCGCGGGGCAGCTCCGCCCTGCTCAACCGCCTGGCGCCCCGCTGGTGGAAGTTCGTCGACGCCGTCACCGCGCCCTTCCGCTGGCTGCAGGATTTTCCCACCTGGGGCAGCTTTTTCACCCTGCTCGCCGAGGGCCTGCGCTCCATGGTAAACCCGCAATAAATCCGTCAATTGCAGCCGCCTGTGGCGAAGCTGGATATCGCAGCAGATTCCGATTCTGAAGGCCGGGGGTTCGAATCCCTCCAGGCGGGCCACGCGCAAACCCTTGACGCTCAAGGCGTTGGGGGTTTTCACTTTGCCCTCGGAACAGCCTGAAACAGAAATTTTCTACACATTTTCTACACTTCTCGCTGTCAGGCCATGGAAAGGCTTCCTGCGAGGGAGTCCGCGATGGACTGCTTCCGCTTCATATCCAGGTGCGCGTAGACGTTGGCTGTCATCGTGATGTCCGCGTGCCCCAACCACTCCTGTGAGTACCTCTCATAAAGATAACTACTTAATCTTGCCTACGAATTTGTAGTGGATGGTGACATCCCTGGTTTTCTTGCCGTCCTGCACGGTCTGCTGGCCGACCTCGATGAAGTCTATCAGTTCCAGCAGCATTTCCCGGTCGAGAACTTCGATGGCAACGTACTGCTTGACGGCGGAGAGGAAGCGTTCGATGTCGTTGTCGTCCTGCTCCGCCTGGGCGAGGCGCTGCAGGATTTCCTCCAGCTGCGCGGCCTTTTCGACGCGCTCGGCCTCGTACTTCTGGATCAGGTTCTCGCACACGGCCTCCGGGATGGCGCCCTTCACCTTGTCCTCATAGAGGCTTTGGGTCAGCCGTTCGAGCTCGCCCAGGCGGCTCACAAGGGCCTTCTGCTGGCTTCTGTCGGCCTTCTTCCGGGCGGCGGCGTCCTGATCCTTCAGCGCTCTCAGCTCCTGCCGCAGGGCGTCCTCGTCGCACACGGCGCGGCCTACGTAGTGGCGGATATCGTCGAGCGTGAGGTCCGTGATGGCCTCTGTCGTGATGCGGTGGGTGGTGCAGGCGATGATGCCGCTGCGCGTGTAGTTGCCGCAGGTGTATGCGTTGTAGGTGGCTCTTACCTATATCCTTTTTCTTCCGATATTTTGACGATCAGCGCTATATTCGCGTTCTCAGTCTTGTTTAGCGCCGAGGCCAACGAATCCATCGGATGCTTTTCAAGAGAGCGGTACCATTCGTACTTGCCGTAGTGGGAGGAGTTTATTTCCTTTTGGAAAGAAGCTCCATGCCGGGCATAAATCTCGTTTATCATAAACAGCAAGGAAAGGTCTTCGCTATACGTTGAATTTTTCGCTTTGCTTTCAATCTCGCTGCGAGACAATGCCCGGCCGCTGCTGTCGGCAAACACAAATCCGTTCTCGTCGAAAAAGCCTAGCTTTGAAGTTTGGTTTCCGGAAAATCCGCTTCCCCAGCCGCAGCCAGGTTTGGGTTAAGGGAAGCGAAGGCAGCATCCGCAGCAGATTCTAATGCCGCGTCCATTGCAGTTTCTGCCGTTGTTGTCGGCGGCACAATTTGTCGCGCCGTGGGGTCAGATGAAGTCCACGCCCAAACGCTGCCGTCCGTCTTGACGTAGTGATAATTGTAACGCGTGTTTTCGTGGGTGTATTCCCCGCCATAGGAAGCTACGCCGTCCGCAAGTTTCACCCAGTCTGTCTTGGGCACCTTCGTGCCGTCGCCAAACTGGCCTTGGGCGTTGTCGCCCTTGGCCATCAGCTCACCCGCGTTCGTTACGACAACGCTGCCATTGGCTGGGTTTTGCGCATCCAGCACAAATATACTTTTCACGTTGTCATAAATCTTCGTGTTTTCGAGTTTTCCGTTGGAGAGTTGTGGGAAAGCATATACCGCGTTATCCGAAAGAATCAGAACGCTCGGTAGCACAAAATAGCTGTTGTAGTCGCTGTATGTCACTACCTCTTTGACGTTGTTTAGAATTACCTTGCCATCAACGACAAGATCGCCGTTGGGTTTAAGATATGCCGCGCCCTTTTTTTCGCGATCAGGCGCTTTCAGTATAACCGCAACATCATCCGCAATTTGTTCAGGCGCAAATGTGCCGTTACCCCATCGCCAAAGCGTGTTGTCGGACTTGAGCGCATATGGAAAGCCATCGTTGAAAGTCATTACATCCAACACGCCGTCCATAATCTTTACAGGCTCGGGCCTGTCTACGCCTGTGGCGTCACCGAGTAAGCCTTGGTTGTTACTGCCAAAGGCCCATAATTCCCCATTGGCTTTTAGGACAAACCGCGCACTACCAACCTCGCGAATTAGCTTTGCGTTGGTCAAAATCGGGTCGCCTTGGATGCCGCCCCAACTCGTTTTGTACAGATTTCCGTCCTGAATTTTATAGCCGGGCACCTCATAATTAACGTCGACCTTATGCGCCACCGTAACCTTTTGCAATTTGGCGAACTGCTCGAAAATGGGGTCTTTGTCGCTGTTCGCGTTGTTCGCGGGCTTGGTTGGTTTGGCGTCGCTGTCGAAGTTGCTCTCACCACTAGCTTCGGCATCCCCAACCTTGGCCTTGTCCTTCGGGTGGGCATATTTCACGCCGCCGATGAGCAACACATCCACCTTACCGACGCGTCCCATCTCCAAGGGGAGTTCGATGGGATAGCCCTGCACCGTAACGGTGAGCGTGTTGTTCTTGTAGGTGTATGTCCCGGTCATCGCCCCGCCATACCCGCTATCCAGCGTGACTTTGCCGCCGCTGAATTTGAGGGATTCGTAGCTGCCGTAACCGCTCACGGGTATACGGCAGAACCGAGCGCAATGTAATGGCGAGGCCGTTCTACACTCGTTCTACACTTTTCCAGAGTTTCGTCAAATTCGGGATGGTTTGACCCTCAAGGGGTTGCGCGATTTTCGTCCACTAAAGACGCTGAAAGCCTTGTATATCAAGGCTTTCCTGCTTTTTAGGGGCTCCAAAAATGGCCTTTGACAGTGAGCCTGAGGTGCAGCACAGCATTCTATGCCCACTGGACTGCCGCCTCGCAGCCCATCTTCTGCTTCGGCTGGATATGGATGTGGTTCTGGCGGGACTATGGGCGTAATAGGCTCCCCGTGCCATAAAAAAGATTGCGCCCAAGCCGGAAATATGCTATACTTTACGCACGAATTTCCGGAGGTATTCCCCATGCCCATCTTCCCCGACCCCCGCTGCGCGCGCTTCGCCATGGACGGGGAGCGCAGCGTCATGCGCGGCGAGCACCTCGGCATCGTCAACGGCCACGCCACGGCCGGCACGCCCCACGAGGACGTGTTCGCCCTGGACACCCTCCACGCGCCGCCCTACGCCGCCGCCGGCCTGCGTTTCGGCCTGCGCCTGCTGGGGGAGCCGGTCAAAACCGCGCGCTGCACCTGGCATCCCCACGCCATAGAGCGCGAGGGCCATGTCCGCGGCGTCGCGGCGCGCAGCGTCACCGCCCTGGCGGCGGGCATGCGCTCGCTGCTCCAGCGGGTCGAGCTGCGCAACGAAAGCGGCGCGGCCCTCGACGTCCCGGTGCAGGCCTTCTTCTCCGGCGGCGCAAGCCACGTGCCCGAATGGGGCTTTTCATGTCCCACAGCCGAACAAAGCGGGGAATTGGAAGCGGAGCCGCACCGGCTGCTGCGCCGCAACGGCGATACGGTGCTGGCGCTTGGCTGCTCGCTGGACATGCGGCACCTCCCCTATGCCGCGCTGGGCGGCGCGCCGGCGCTGTGGGAGGGCCGCGTGCGCCTCGCCCCGGGGGAAACGGCGGCGTTTTCTTTCACGCTGTCCCTCGGCCCGCGCGGGCAGGCTGACAGGGAGAGCGCCGCGCTGCTGGCGGGCCCCGAGGCCGCCCTGGAGCGCGCCCATCACGCTTTTTCCGCCCGCGTGACGGACCTCTACCGCCGCCTGCCGGACTTCGGCTGCGACAATCCCCGCCTGACGGCCTTCTACCACCGCTCGCTCCTGCACTACCTGATGAACGAGTGGGACGTGGGCGAGTTCTGCCTGCGGCCCTGCTACACCACGGGCAGCGTGCGCGGCGGCTGCCTGGCGGGCTATCTCTGGGACTACGCCGCGGGCTGGGAGCTCCACGCGCTGCACCACCCGCAGGCCATGCGGGAGCATATCTGCCGCTACCTCGCGATCGACATGGCGCGGCACTACGCGTTCAACCCCGTGGACGGCCGCGCGCTCGGGCCCTGGTACCCCGTCAACCAGGAGAAGCTCGTCGGCCTGATCTATTATTACGTGCGCAACACGGGCGACCGCGCGTTCCTGCGCCGCGCGGTCAACGGCAAAACCGTGGCGCAGTGGGCGGTGTTCCACGCCACCCTCGGGGACGCCGGCGGGGAGCCCGTCGCGCTCATGGATTACGGCGCGCAAGGCGAGCACCACCTGGAGCTGCGCCGGGGCTTCCCCTACCGCGGCGTGATGCCCGACCTCAACGGGCGGCGCTATCTCAGCTACCTGCGGGCGCACGAGCTCACCTGCTGGGCGGGCGAGCCGGACGCCTCGCTGCTCCGGCGCGCGCAGCAGGTCAAGAAGCTGTTCCGCGAGGCGCTCTGGGACGGGGAAAAGCAATGGCCCGCCTTCCTCAGCGAAGGCAGGCGCGAGTTCCGTTACACCGTGCAGGTCTTCAAGCTGCTAGGCAGTCCCGTGCTGGACGAGGACCAGGAGCGCGGCCTGCTGTCGCATTGGAATGAAGAGGAATTTCTCGGCGCGTTCGGCCTGCACAGCCTGTCCAAGCGCGACGAGGCCTACGACCAGGTGGACATCGACAACGGCGGCGGCGGCGCGTGCAGCATTTTCCCCGTCGCCATCGCCCAGCGGCTGTACCAGATCGACAGGGTCCAACAGGCCGACGGCCTGCTCGCGCGCGTCCTCTGGTGGGGCGAGCGCCTGCCCTACTGGGGCGATTCCATGACGGCCAATTATATGGACTACCGCCGGGATACGCCGCTGCAATGCACCATCGGCGGGGTGGCGGGCGCGCAGTGCCTGCTGTTCGGCCTGCTGGGCATCGCGGGCGACGGCGAGGGCGGCATCCGCGCGCAGCCCCGCAAAACCGCTTTGGCGCGGCGCATCACGCTCACCGGGCTGCGGATGTACGGGAAATCCGTTGACATCGAGGTGGACACGGCCGGCCTCAGGGGTGGATCGTCCAGGCCTGCCAACGCAGCCGGTCGGACAACCAGCGGTCCTTGAAGGCGTCGCCGTGCCGCCAGGTGCCGCGCAATTGCAGGTCCCGCAGCTTGGGGTAGGGCGACAGGTCTGCCTGCTGCGCCCGCGGCGTGAGCGTGGCCTCCGCTGCCCCGCACAAAACCTCCAGTGCCCCAAGGAGGAAATCCGCCGGGCCGAGCTCGCCGACGCGCGGCGGCAAAAACGTGCTGAAATCGAGGGTCCCGGCCAGGGCGCGCAGCTCCTGCGCCGTGACGGTCACGGGCGCTTCGATGCCCCGCGGCTCCTCCAGGAAGCCGTAGGCCTTGCCGGGGCAGAACGCCTCATCGTCCGTCAGGAGAAACCGCGCGGCGGCCTGTAACAGATCCGCCGGGCAGAAGCGCCCCACGGCCCGGATGTTCTCCCGCAGGGCCGCCAGCAGGGCGGGGCAGTCGCCGCGATGGATGACGCGCGCGGGCTTTTGCCTTTCGTCCTCCAGCACCCGGCTGACGGTGGTGAACGTGAACCCGCCGTCGGCCTTCATGGCTCTGATAAGCTCCCGGAAGCCGGCGTAGAAGCCCGCCACGCGCTCCGGGGGCTCCTTTTCGCAGGGGAGCCACTCGCCGAAGGGCCGCAGGTTTTCCTTGTCGTAGTTGAGCACGTCCCAAAATTCCCGGAACAGCACCCGGTTCGGGTGGGTATAGATCACCGCGCGCTTGCGCCCCCGCAGCTGCTCGAGCAGCGCGGGGACGGACCTGCCGCCCTCGTAAAACAGGGCTTCCAGGGAGATCATGTATTGCATGTGGTAGCCGTTGCAGAACCACAGCCCGCCGTGCTCCGGCGCATCGATCACCGTGTCGACATAGGCGGGCAGGCCCATCTCGGGGTAGTTATAAAACGCCACGTAGCTGAAGCTGTTGCCCGGCGGGCACGCGGCGCAGAGCTTTTCCACGCCCAGGTGCTCCTTCACCAGGGCGATGCCCTCGCCTTCCCGGCGGAGGAACTCCTCGCGGGCGGCGGCGTAGTCCTCCCGGTCGGTGTACTCGTTGATCAGCGGGTGCAGGGTGTGGCCGTAGGAGTGGAACTGGATTTCATGGTGCGCCAGGGCCCGCTTCACGTCCTCGCGGCCCCAGGCGCTCAGCTGCCGGGCGAGCAGGCCTACCACGCAAAAATTTCCCCGGACGCCCTCCTCCCGCAGGAGCTCCGCGAGGTCGCGGATGGCGTCGGCGGCCTCGCAGCTGGTAAAATCCTCGGTGTCGAAGGAAAACAGGATCTCGGTCATCGGCGCGCCTCGTTTCTTAATCATTGCGTTTATTATATCAGGGCATGGCAGGATAAGCAAGAAATACTTGCAAACGCGAAATAATTCCTGTATAATGAAGCAAAGATCACGGCGGAAGAGAGGGCGCGGAAGGATGCGGAAGCTCTGGCAATTCACTGACCTGCACCTGTACGTGCGGGACAATCCCGCGGAGCTGGAGCGGGAGCCCAATCAGACCGCTTTGGTGCAAAGCAACGACATCATCGACGCGTGCCTGGCGGCCTTCCTGGCCGAGCCGGCGTGCGATACCCTGCTGCTCACCGGCGACCTGACCCAGACCGGCCACGGCGACGAGCACCGCGCCATGCGGGAAAAGCTGCGCCGGGTGCAGGCGGCGGGCAAGCGCGTGATTGCCATCACCGCCAGCCACGACTATCACACGAGGGGCCCGGAAAGCTATCACTGGCTGCGGGAATTTTACGCGCCGTTCGGCCTGGGCGACGCCATCGCCAGCTATGACGACGGCCGGGCCTATGTCGTGCGGCTCTGGCCAGGCCTGCGCCTGCTGTGCGTCAACGACCACGGCCGCGGCCCGGCCTGGCTGCCCTGGGCGCTGGAGCAAATCGGGCAGGCCAAGGCGGCCGGCGAGCGCATCTTCGGCATGACGCACGTGCCCACCCTGCCGCCCTCGCCCATCTACCCCGTCCTCTCCCCCGGCAGCATGCTCGGCGATTACCAGGCGACCACGCGCGCCCTGGCGGACGCGGGCCTGCGCTTCATGCTCACGGGGCACTCGCATATGCATAACATCGCCCCCATCGTCACCCCGGCGGGCAATCCCTACTGGGACGTCAACACCTCCGCCCTGATCGGCTGGCCGGGCAAGTTCCGCCAGCTGGAGATCGAGGGCGGGCAGGTGCATATCACCAGCCGGGAGATCCCCCATATCCCCGCGTTCGGGAGCCTCAGCACCCGCGCCTTCCTGCAGGAGACCTTCGACAGCCTGCTGCGCGACCTGCTCGACGGCCTGGACCACGACTACGGCCTTTTCCTGCGCACCGTGGGCACGGGCATGAGCCCCGCGGCGTTCCGCAAGCACAAATGGCTCGTGAAGCCCGCGGGGAGGCTCGCCTGCCGCGCCACCTTGGGGGGCCTGGCGCGCCTGCTGCTCTGCAACATACCGAAAGAGGCCCGCAAGCTACCCCTGCGCGGCCTGCTGACGGAGGGCATGCGCAACATCTACGCCGGGGAGGAGCCCTACGGCCCCGGGACGGGCGTGGGCCGGGCCATGCTGGCCTACGGCCGCCGCCTGCGCTTCCTGGGGAAGCGGCTCGGGATAGAAAATTTCCCGGCGTTCCTGCTGTCGCTGGTCTACGACGATTCGCCGGACGACGAGGTGACGATCCCGCTGGATTGAATACAGACAGGGGGAGTGCATATGGCAAAGCGCACCGAAGAGCAGAAGGCGCGGCTGCGCGCCGCCGCCCGCCACCCGGTGCGGTGGCTGCGGGGCGAGGGGCTGCCGGCGGAAACCGTGCGGCCCTGGGAGCAGGCGGCGCAGATCGTGCCCGGCGTGTTCAACGGCCTGGTCGAAGCGTTCACGAACAAGCGCGACTGGCTGTGGCAGAACGTGTTCTACATGGGCCTGGGGCCGCAGGCCGTCATCAGCACGGTCAGCGCCGTATGGGACGGCGTGAACGACCCCCTCATCGGCTCTTACATGGACTACAAGAACTACCCCGCCCGCGTCAACCGGCTGTTTATGCGCGCGGCGTCGGTGGCCTGCAAGCTGATGCCCCTGCTCACGGTGTTCGACTGGGGGCTCTCCACCTGGCAGCGGGTCGCGCTGGCCATCGTTGCCAACTGTGTCGCCGACCTGTTCGGCACCGCCTCCGGCGTCGCCGGCGCGAAGGTTTTCGCGCGCATCACGCCCCATTCCGCGCAGCGGGCCGGGCTCATCGCGATGGCAAGGCTCGGCGAGATGATCAAGGAAAACGTGGCCGCCGCCGGCTGGCCGCTGCTGGGCCTGCGGGACATCCTGGGGATTTCGCCCTATCAAATGTACGTCTGGTGGACGGTCATCTTCAGCGTCCCGGCGATGCTCGCCGATATGGCGCCCAGCTTCGTGCTGCAGCGCGTGCCGGACCCCGCCCCGCCCCAGAAGACGATGCGCCTCAAGGGCGTGCTCCTGGAGCTCAGGGACAGCTTCGCCGTGATGCGGTACAACCGCTTCTTCCTGGTCAACACCGCCGCGCGGTTCTTCGCCGTGTTCACCCCCGGCGTCGCCGCGATCAATTTCTTCCGCTTCGGCGGCGTCAACGAGACGGTGGAGCGGGCCTTCCCGGCCTGGAAGGAGAAGGGCAACCCCGAGCTCCTCTACTCCATCCACAATTTCGCCACGGGCGCGCCCGGCTCCCTGTTGCAGCCCTTCGCCCTGCGCGCCATCAAAAGGGCGGGCGGCCCGCGCGGCATGATGCTGCTCTTCAGCGCGTCCAACGCGGCGCTCTACCTGCTGTGCTACCTGATCGGCGTCAAAACCGTCCCGGGCTTCCTGTTCACCTGGGGCGCCCACCTGGTGTCCAACATCGTCTCCAAATGGGAGAGCGTGGCCTGCGGCATCGCCGACTACGAGATGCTCGATTACGTGGAATGGAAAACCGGCCGCCGCTCCGAGGGCGTGAAAACCGCGGTGGACGGCCTGATCAACAAGGTCGTGCTCAACAACATCGATACCGTCGTGGGCAGCCTGGCCCTCAGCCGCGCGGGCTTCGACCCGAAGCTCGAAACCCGCCAGCCGCCGCGCTACGTCAAGTGGGCCACGGTGTTCTATTTCCTCAGCCCCGTGCTCGACAACCTGTTCTACCTCGTCGCCCGGCTCTTCTATAAATACCCCGCCGGCCTGCGCGACCGGGTGGAGGCCGAGCTGATCGAGCGCCGGAAGCTCGCGGCGCAGACGCAGGAGGCGCAGCCCGCTGGCGCGTGATCCCGAACGGCCGCCCTCCCAAATTCCCCTTGCATTTTCCCCGCCCGTCTGTTATACTTTTCCCATGCTGATAAATTATAAGCGCACCCTGCAAGCCTGTTACCTGTCCTACGTCAGCCACGCGGTCATCAACGGCCTGCCGCCGCTGCTGTTCGCGCTGCTGATGGACCGCTTCGGCCTGGGCTACGAGCGCCTGGGCCGCCTGGTATTGATCAACTTCGTCACGCACCTTGCCGTGGACGCCCTGGCCCTGCGCCTGGCCGACAAAGTGGGCTACCGCCGCTGCCTGGTGGGAGGCCACGCCATGGCCGCGCTGGGCCTGGCGCTGTTCGGCCTGCTGCCGGGCTGGCTGCCGGAAGGGCACACTTACGCGGGCCTGTGCTTTTCCGTGGCGGTGTTTTCCGTGGGCGGCGGGCTCATCCAGTGCCTGGTGAGCCCCGTGATCAACCAGATTTCCGTCAGCGCCGGGGCCATGACGCTGCTGCACGGGTTCTACCCGGCGGGCTCTGTGATGACCATCCTCGTGAGCACGCTCGCCCTGCGCCTGCTGCCGGCCAACCTGTGGTACGTCCTCCCGCTGGCGTGGACGGTGGTGCCGCTGCTCACCATGGCGGGCTTCGCCGCCGCCCCCATGGCCGAGCCCCGCATGAGCGCCGCCCCCTCGCAGCCCCTGCGGGAATTGGCGCGCAGCCGGGGCTTTTGGCTCTTCGTGGGGATGATGGTCTTCGCGGGGGCCACGGAGGCCTCCATGGGGCAGTGGGCGCCGCTGTTCGCCGCCCGGGGGATCGGCGTGGACCCCGTGACGGGCAACCTGCTCGGCCCCTGCGTCAGCGCCGTGGTCATGGCTGCCATCCGCATGACCTACGGCAAATGGGAGCGCTTCGTCCCGATGCGGCGCTTCCTCGTGGCCACCTCGGCGCTCAGCGCGGCGTGCTTCGCCATGGCGGCGCTCAGCGGCAACCGGGCCATCGCGCTGGCCTCCCTCACGCTTTCGGGCATCGCCATCGCGATGCTGTGGCCGGGCACCGTGCACCGCGGCGCGGAGGGCTTCTCCCGGGGCGGCACGGCGCTGTTCGGCATGCTGGCGGCCGGCGGGGACTTCGGGTGCTCGCTGGGGCCGTGGTTGCTGGGCCTCGTAAGCGACCGCACGGGCGGCATGCGCGGCGGCATGCTGGCCGGGGCGGCGTTCCCGGCGGGGTTCTTGGTGCTGCTGTTGGTGGAGAGAAGGGGAGGCCGTGGACATAATGCAGATCACGGACAGGGAGATCACCAAACCCGAGCTTGAGGATATCTATAAGGACTTCCGTCGGATCGAATTGCGGGACGGCGTGCCTGACGCCTGGCAGAGAAGGCTGCAGTTCCTCGCGCAGGAGCAGGGGGTGGTGATCGGGTTTGCCTCCGGGTTGACGAACCACAAATGGTTTTATCTGACCGATCTGTGGGTGCATGAGGCGTACAGGAGGCAGGGCCTGGGGACAAAGCTGCTTGCAATGCTGGAGGAAAGGGCAATCTCCGTCGGCATGGAGCACATCTATACCTGGACGTCGGGCTTTACCAATCCGCTGTTTTACGAAAAGCAGGGCTATCAGGCTTTTGCGGTTTTTGAAGATTTTTTTGAGGTGAAGGGATATCATCACATAGGCTACAGGAAAGATTTTGATAGAAGGGAAATTTACCATGAACCCGATCCGCGTCACCATCTGGAACGAATACCTCGCAGACCGCGGCAAGCACAGCGCCGCCGGCAAGCTCTACCCCGGGGGCATGCACGAGCACCTGAAGCGCGCCCTGGCGGCGGATGACCTGGACATCCGCACGGCGTGGCTGGGCAAGGGCCCGGACCACGGGCTTTCGCGCGCCGCGCTGCGGGACACCGACGTGCTGCTCTGGTGGGGCCACAGCCTGCACGGCATGGTGCCCGACAAAATCGCGCGGCGCGTGGCGGCGCGGGTGCACGAGGGCATGGGGTTTATCCCGCTGCACTCGTCGCACATGGCCAAGCCCTTCCGCCTGCTCATGGGCACGCCCTGCACCCTGCGCTGGCGCGAGAGCGGCGACCGCTGCGTGCTGTGGAACGTCAGCCCCAACCACCCCATCACGCGGGGCGTGCCGCTGCACTTCACGCTGGAGAAGGAGGAGACCTACGGCGAAACCTTCGCCATCCCCCAGCCGGAGGAGCTCATCTTCATCTCCTGGTTCGACGGCGGGAACGTCTTCCGGGGCGGCTGCACCTTCACCCGCGGCGCGGGGCGGATCTTCTACTTCCACCCGGGCCACGAGACCTTCCCCACCTACCACGACGAAAACGTGCTGCGCGTGCTGTCCAACGCCATCCGCTGGGCCGCGCCCTCGGAGCCCCGCGATTTCCGCCCGAACGAGATCATCAAGCCGGTGGTAGGAAAATAACATTTTTTTGCTTGACTTCCCATGATATTTCATCTATAATGACGATAGATTACACATGAAGGGAAGGCTTTTTATGAAACGCAAGCTCATCGCCCTGCTCCTGGCCCTCGCGCTGCTCCTGCCCGGCCTGACCTTAGGCGTCTCGGCCGCCGATTACACCATCGGCAACCCCTATCAAGACGTGAACTGGGACACCTGGGGTGCCTACAAAACCCAGCTGCACGTGCAGACCAACGCCAGCGACGGCTCGGTGCCCCTGAACGAGGTGGTGAAAGAGCACTACCGCCTGGGCTACGACATCCTGTGCCTCACCGACCATATGACCCTCGGCGTGCCCTGGAACCAGGTCCCCCGCGCGGCGCCTATCATGCGCCTGGTGAAGTACGAGCGCACCCACATGCTGCCCATCACCCCCCTGACGGACCAGGAGCGCGACGACATGCTCCACGGCGTTGGCCGGCCCAGCGGGCGGCCCATGATGGAGGTCACCCGGGGGGTGGAGCTCAACGGGGCGGTGCCCAGCAACAGCCATTTGCAGGGCTTCTTCTGCGATTTCGGGCAGGGCTTCATCGGCGCGGACCTGGACTGGGAGACCCCGGTCAAGCGCAACGCGAAGGCCGGCGGCGTCACCACCCTCAACCACCTGGGGGAGCCCGCCGGGGCGCAGAAGAGCAACGACCCCGAATACTATGACAAGAACCCGAAGTGGGTGGACAAGTTCGCCTACCTGTTCCTCAAGTACCCCTCGTGCCTGGGCATGGACGTCAACAGCGGCAAGAACGACGGCACCAAGTTCGACGCCATCCTCTACGACCGCATCCTCGCCAAGACCATCCCCTACGGCGTCCTGCCCTGGGCCTTCACCTACAGCGACGCCCACACCCCCGGGGAGTTCGACCGCGCCTTCACCATCCACCTGATGGAGCATTTCAATGAGGCCGACCTGCGCCGCAGCATGGAGAAGGGCACCTTCTTCGGCTTCGGGCGCCACGCCCGGCTGGACAAGGGCGACGACTTCGTGGGCGAGGGCGATCCCCCGGTGGTGAGCCGCATCGCCAAGGACGACGCCGCGGGCACGATCACCGTCACGGCCAGCGGTTATGACGATATCGTCTGGGTCACCAACGGCTCGCAGGTTGTCGCCCGGGGCGTCTCCACGCTGCGCATCGCCGACTACGACGACGAGGAGATCGGCAGTTACGTCCGCGCCTACCTGCTCAGCGACGCCGGGATCCTCTACATCCAGCCCTTCACGGTTTTACGCGCGGGGCAGGTCCTCCCCAAGGAGAAGGTTTGCCGGCCGTTCGACTACTCCGTGCCCCTCAGCTGGCTCAGCGACGCGTTCGACTTCCTCGCGCCGAAGTACAGCCCCCTGTGGTTCCTCGAATGGCTGCTGTTCCTGTTTGACCCCTACATCGATTTGCCGTGGATCAACTGGGCCGCGCTGGTGAAAGGATAAGCCATGACCTTACTCGAAGCCATTGACCTGCGCCGTTCCCGCCGCAAATATTTGCCCGCCCCCCTCGACGCCCAAACCAAAGCAGCCCTGCAAGCGCTCGCTTTGGAATACAGCGCGCAATCCGGCGCGCGCATCGAGCTGGCCTTCGATGAACCCGCCGCCTTCGACGGCCTGCGCAAAACCTATGGCCTGCTCGTGGGCGTGCGCAATTACGCGGGCCTCATCGCCCGCCAGGGCGACCAGGGGGCCGCCGAGCGCCTGGGCTATTACGGCGAGCTGCTGATGCTCCATGCCGTGGCCCTGGGCCTCGGCACCTGCTGGGTCGGCGGCAGCTTCGACCGCGCCCTCTGCCCCTTTCCACTCACCGGTTGCGAGGAGATAGTCTGTACCATTGCCCTTGGGTACACAAACGAGCGGAACAACCTGCGCGAGAGCCTCATCTACGGCGCCACGCACCGCAAACGCAAAACCATCGAGCAGATGATGTCCGCCGATGCGCCCGCGCCGGATTGGTTCCTGGCGGGCATGCGGGCCGTGCAAAAAGCGCCGTCGGCGCTGAACCGGCAGCCTGTGCTGTTCTCGTGGAAGGGCGGCGCCGCCTCCGCCGCCCTGGGCAGCGTCAGCACCAGCTCCCTGCTGGACCTGGGCATCGCCAAGCTGCATTTCGAGCTCGGCGCGGGCGGCGGCGCGTGGGATTGGGGGAACGGCGGGGCTTTTACGCTATAGCTGCAGCCCCGCTTGCCCCATGGCCTGTGACACGACGGAGAAGATCGTGCCCCAGTAGAGGGCTGCAAAGATGCCCGCGACAACCGCCGCGGCCACGCCGATGAGCTTGAGCACCAGCATCAGCTTGGCCAGGTTCTGGCGGTTGATGCTGCCGGCGCTGTCCCTCGCCCAGACGATGGACATCACCAGCCCGACGACGGGAAGGCCGAAGAGCAGGTAATAGCCGAGGTAGCCCAGCGGGCTGATGGGGTCGTAGCGGCTGCCCCTGGGCGGGGGGGCTTCGGTGGGCTGCTGCGGATACACCGGCTCCTGCGAATACACCGGCTCCTGCGAATATACAGGCTCCTGCGGATACACGGGCTCCTGCGGATACGCTGGCTGCGGTTGGTACGCCGGCTGCTGGTACTGATATGCCGGCTCCTGGTACATGGGCTGCTGATACTGGTATACCGGCGCCCGGTACGCGGCGGGCGCGGCGATGGTCGCCCCGCATACCGTGCAAAATTTCGCGCCCTCCGGCAAAATCGCGCCGCAGGTACAAATCATATGGACACCTCCTTATATTTTTTGAGATCCTTTGCTTTATTTTAGCATTTTCCGCCGCAAAAGTCAAGACAAATCTCATTCCGCCGCGGCGAACTCCTCCCGCACGAGCGCCGCGCGCACCCGCCCGCCGCTCTTTTCCGCCAGCTGCGCCGCGAAGGCGTCGGCGTCCCGCGCGCGCAAACGCAGCGTGACCTCCACCTCCCCGGCGAATTTCGTCTCCAGCGCCGCCGCGCCATACGCCGGCAGGAGCCGCTGCAGCGCGCCGTAAAACCCGTAATCGCAGGCCGCGCGCAGCACCCGGCACGGCTCCATGGTCACAATCCCCGCCGCCTCGATGGCCGCGCTCGCCGCCTGCCCATACGCCCGCGTGAGCCCCCCCGCGCCCAGCAATATCCCGCCGAAATACCGCGTGACGACCACCACGCAGTCCACGATTTCCCGCTTCAGCAGGGTCTCCAGCACCGGCAGCCCCGCCGTGCCCTGCGGTTCGCCGTCGTCGCTGTAACGCCGCAGCCCATCCCGCAGGGAATATGCCCACACGTTGTGGCTGGCGTCGTAGTGCGCCGCCTTCACCTTGGCGACAAATTCCATCGCCGCCTCCGCCGTCTGTGCGGGGGCGATTTGCCCGATGAAGCGCGACCTCTTAACCTCCAGCTCCGCCTCGCCCGCGCGCGCCACAGTCTTGTACGCCGTCATGGCTTCACGGCCCGCGTCGCGGCGTAGAGGGGGATGTACTCGCTGATGGCCGGGGCCTCCCCCGGCCTGTCGCGGTCCTCGTAAAGCCCCGTGAGCACGAACCCCGCCTTGCACTGCCCGCCCACCTGCTCCTCCATCGTGTGGCTGAACTGGTAGCCCTCGAAATTCATCTCCATGCGCCGCCGCTTTTTTTCGCTCATGCGCAGGGGGTTGAAGGGCAGCTTGTTCACCGCCTTCAGGGGATGCCTGCCCTCGAAGAGGAAGCTGATCCCGTTGGCGAAGCCCGCCAGCAGCACCCCGCCGGGCCGCAGCACACGGTGGCATTCGTCCCAGACATGCTGCACCTCCTCGATATAGCAGTTGCTCACCGGGTGAAAAATCAGGTCGAACGCGTTGTCCTCAAAGGGCAGGGGAAGGGTCATATCCGCCTTGACGACCTCGATCTCATAGCCCTCCCGCGCGGCAACATCACGTTCTTTTTGCAGCTGGCTGTCGCTGTAATCCAGCACCGTGCACTGCGCGCCCAACGCCGCGAAGACAGGCATCTGCTGCCCGCCGCCGCTGGCCAGCCCCAGAATCCTGCACCCCTCGAAGGGCAAAAACCACTCCTTCGGCACGGGCACGCAGGAGGTAAGCAGCACCCCCCACTCGCCCTGCTTGGCTTTTAGATATTCCTCATGTGTGATGGGGATCGTCCACGGGCACCCGTTCTCGCCCCAGGCGTCCCAGGCCTTGGCGTTGATATCGGTGTAGGACATAATTCCTCCTTAGAAAAAAGGCAGGGCCTCGCAGCCCCGCCTCCTGTCGCCGTCGCTTATTTCTCCGCGCCGCCGCGGTTGAACCGCCGGTTGAAGCGGTCCACGCGGCCGCCGACGTCCACCATCTGGCGCTTGCCGGTATAGAACGGGTGGCATTTCGAGCAGATGTCCACGCGCAGGTTGGGCCTCGTCGAGCGCGTCTCGAAGGTTTCGCCGCAGGCGCAGCGCACCTGGGCCTTCTCATATTTGGGGTGGATTTTTTCTTTCATGGTGCTCTCCTCTCTTATAAGCCGGCCGCCGCGGCCACCTCGGCCGCGAAATCGTCCTGCCGCTTCTGAATGTTCTCGCCCTTGACGAACCGCACAAAGTCCACGGCTTCGATGCCCGCGCCGAGCTGCCTGGCCACGCCGGCGATGTATTGCCCCACCAGCTCGCCCTCGCCCTTGACATACTCCTGCTCCAGCAGGCACACCTCCGCGAAAAACTTGCCCAAGCGGCCCTTGACGATGTTCTCGAGCACCTTTTCTGGCTTGCCCGCCATCTTGGGGTCCTCGGCCAGCTGCGCGGCATAGATCTGCTTTTCGTGCTCGATCACGTCCGCGGGCACGCTGTCCTTGCCCAGGAACTGCGCGTTCATCGAGGCCACCTGCATGGCCACGTTCTTGCCCATCTCCTTGAAGGCATCGCTGGCCGCGGTGGCTTCGTCGGCTTTGAACACCGCCAGCACGCCGATGGAGCCGCCCCCGTGGATGTAGCTCGCCACGGCGGGGTTGCCCGCGATGCGGGCGAAGCGGCGGATGCTCAGGTTCTCGCCCATGGACAGGATCTTGTCCTGGCGGTTCTCCTCCACCGTGCGGTCCCCGCCCGCGAGCTTCATCGCGGCAAGGGCCTCCACGTCGGCGGGGTCCTCCGCTGCGATGGTCTTCGCGATGTCCAGCACGAAGGCCTGGAATTCCGGGTTCTTGCCCACGAAGTCCGTCTCGCTGTTGACCTCGAGAAGAACAGAGACATCGCCCTCCTGATAGGCCAGCACCACGCCCTCGGCGGTAATGCGCCCGGCCTTCTTCGTGGCCGCGGCGAGCCCGCGCTCGCGCAAAATGTCGATCGCGCGGTCGAAGTCGCCCTCGGCGTCGGTGAGGGCGCGCTTGCAGTCCATCATGCCCACGCCGGTCTTCTCGCGCAGGTTCTTTACGTCAGCTGCTGTGAATGCCATAATTCTATGCCCTTTCTGTCAATTCAAGATTATTCTGCGGCTTCTTCTTCCGCCGCTTCCGCCGCGGGGGCTTCCTCGGCCACGCTGTCCTCGCCCTGGCGGGATTCCAGCACGGCGTCGGCCATCACCGAGGAGATCAGGCGCACGGCGCGGATGGCGTCGTCGTTGCCGGGGATCACGTAGTCGATCTCGTCCGGGTCGCAGTTGGTGTCCACGATGGCGATGATGGGGATGTTCAGCTTGCGCGCCTCGGCCACGGCGATGCGCTCCTTGCGCGGGTCCACGATAAACATGGCCGCGGGCTGGCGCTTCATCTCGGTGATGCCGCCGAGGAACTTCTCCAGCTTCTCGATGGTCAGGCGCAGCTTGATGACCTCTTTTTTGGGCAGCATGTCGAAGGTGCCGTTCTCGTCCATCTCCTTCAGCTGGCCCAGGCGCTTGATGCGCCGCTGGATCGTGTTGAAGTTGGTGAGCATGCCGCCCAGCCACCGCGCGTTGACGAAGGGCATGCCGCAGCGGATGGCCTCCTCGCGGATGCTGTCCTGGGCCTGCTTCTTCGTGCCGACGAACAGGATGACGCCGCCCGCCTCCGCGATGGAGCGGACCTGCAGGTAGGCCTCCTCCAGCTTGCGCACGGTCTTCTGCAGGTCGATGATATAGATGCCGTTGCGCTCGGTGAAGATATAGGGCGCCATTTTGGGGTTCCAGCGCCGGGTCTGGTGCCCGAAGTGAACCCCCGCTTCGAGCAATTGCTTCATGGATACGACTGCCATAGACTGATGTTCCTCCTTATTTGTGTTTTTTCCGCCACGCGCAAAGGATAGCGCGTGTGTGAAATAAAAACCGCCTTACAGTATAACACAACTGCAAAGCGGCTGTCAAGCGTTTTGCGAATAATTATTTTAATTCCATGCATTCTTCACACATTATACATTAAAGTGCTAAATGCCCCCTCCCCTGCCATCATTTCCGCATTGCATTGCCCCAATCGCCTTGCTATAATGAACCCACGGTGCGGGAGGGCCCCGCGCCATACACAAAAGGAGGACACGATGGACATTCTGACTTCTCTGATGCAGCTGTTCGGCGGCTGCGCGGGCGGCGCGTGCGCCGCGCCGGCAGCGCAGGCGGCCACCCAGGCCGCCACGGCCACCGGCGCCCTGGGCGGGCTTTCGGGCCTGTGGGGCCTGCTGTGCAAGCTGTTCGGGCTCGGCTGCTAAGGGACAAGGCAAAGGCGTTCCGGCGGGGCCCCGGGCGGAGCTCCGCCGGAATGCGTCCGCGAAGTGGGGCAAATTGTAAATTTTTTGCGCCGCGCAAAATTTCTCTTGCTTTTTTCAAAAAAATGTGATATAATAGGTAAAATTATTTCAAAGGAGTGCATTGCTATGGATTGGGACACTTGGGACAACGTCGTGAACGGGATCATCACCGCCGCGAAGGGCGGCACGGACGTCTTGGCGTTCCTCAACGGGATTACCGCGTACACCGGCACGGTCGTGGACGTGCTCAAAAAGGTCATCGATTTCATCAAGAACCTCTTCGAGGGCGACACCATCACCAACACCGTTGATTTCTTCAAGGCGATCTTCAGCGGCGACTTCAGCCCCATCACGGATTACTTCAACGGCCTGCTCGGCGGCATCACCGGCAGCCTCGGCGGCATCGGCGACTTCTTCAAGAACCTGTTCTGATCCGCCCCGCCCCCCATCGAAAGCGCCCGGCTGGGCTTTGACCGGCCGGGCGATGCTTATATTTTAAAAAATTTACAAACGGTTCACTGGCTTTCCGCCCCAAATAATAGTATAATAAAGGTACGATGGGGGGGTTCGGGTTGTTCGGATACGTGCGCGCCTGCAAGCCGCGCCTGGCCTGCGGGGACTACGAGCTCTACCGGGGGGCCTACTGCTCGCTGTGCAAGTCGCTGGGGCGGCGCTACGGCCCCTTCGCCCGCCTGACCCTCAACTACGACATGGCCTTCTACGCCCTGCTGGCCCTTTCCGCCGGGGAGGCGGAGCCGGCGTTCGCGCCCGGGCGCTGCAGCTACAACCCCGCGAAGCGCTGCCTGCGCTGCCGCTCCCCTGCCCTCGATTTCGCCGCGGATGTCTCGATGCTCCTGGCCTGCTACCGCTGGCGCGACAGGCTCGAGGACGGCTCCCCTTGGGAGCGCCTGCTATGGGCCCTGCCGGGGCTGTTCTTCCTCTGGGCGGGGCGCAAGGCCGCCAAGCGCGCGCCCGAAGCCGCCCGCGTCGTCCGTGTCGCCGTGTCCGCGCAGCGCCTGGTGGAGCATGAACCCGGCCCGCTCACGCTCGACAATTACGCCCACCCCTCGGCCCACGCCCTTGGCGCCCTGTGCGCCCTGCTGGACCCCCGCCTCTACCGCCTGGGCTACCTGCTGGGTCGTTGGGTATACCTCATCGACGCCGCGGACGACCTCGCCGCCGACGTGAAGCGCGGGCGCTTCAACCCCTTCGCCCTTTGCCCCTGCGACCCCTGGCAAGCCCTTGCCGCCACCGCCGCCGAGCTGGAGCGCGCCCTGCGCGGCCTCGGCCCCATGCGGTACGGTTCTATCTTCGAAAACATCCTAACCCTGGGCCTGGCAGGGATGGAAAGGAGCGTGCGCCATGAGCAACCCCTATGAAATCCTGGGCATCCCGCAAAACGCCGACGAGGCGACGCTGCGGGAGGCCTACCGCGGGCTTGCCCGCGCCTATGAGGGCGACGCGCGGCGCATGCGGGAGCTCGACGAGGCCTACGACGCCGTCATCCTGTCCAGGGGGCAGGTCAGGGGCCAGGAAGCAGGGTACAGGGAGCAGGGCGGCTTCGGGGATATCCGGCGGCAATTGCAGGCCGGGCGCTACGACGACGCCCTCACCCTGCTGGACGGCATGCCGCCCCCCCTGCGCACGGCGGAGTGGTATTACCTCAAGGGCTGCGCCCAGCGGGGCCGCGGCTGGCTGGAGGAGGCCGAGCGCAACTTCGCGCAGGGCTGCCGCATGGACCCGGGCAACGGCGAATACCGCGCGGCCTATGACCGCGCGCGCGAGGACCGCGGCGGGAAATCCCGTGGCCATGACGAAAATGGCGGCGAGTGCTGCAAGATATGCGCGGGGCTTGCGTGCATCGACTGCCTGTGTGAGTGCTGCCGATGACAAAAATCAAGAGCGTCGCCCTTTCCGGCGTGTTCGCCGGGCTCACCCTCGCGCTGCTGTGGACGGGCTCCTTCATCCCCTCCATGGACTACGCGCTGCCGGCCATGGCGGGCATGCTCACCCTGCTGCTGGTGCTGGAGCTCAATACCGCCTGGGCCCTGGGCGTATACGCCGCGGCGGCCGCGCTTTCGCTCCTGCTGCTCCCGGTGAAGGGCGTGCCGCTGCTCTACGCCATGTTTTTCGGGTATTACCCCGCGCTCAAGTCCCTGCTGGAGCGCAAGTGCCCGAAGTGGCTGGCCTGGCTCTGCAAGCTGGCCGCTTTCAACGCCGCCGTGATTTCCGCCTACTGGCTGGCCACGAAGGTCTTCAATATCGACCTCGACGACTTCGGCGAAACCTTCGGGCGCTACGCCAAGGCCGTGATGCTCGCCATGGGCAACGTCACATTCTTTATTTATGACTGCATGGTCCTCAGCGTGTTCAAAAGCCTCTACCGCAGGCGCTGGCGCGAAAAGCTGCATCGCCTGATGGGAAGGATGTGAGGAGGAAAGATTTGTTGCAAAATGTTCAAAATTAGTTCATATAGGGCTTGACTTTTTGCCAATCAGGTGATAAAATAGTTACGTGGCGTTGCCAATGACCGGGAACGCCGCGTGAATAATTGAGGGAGGGGAATATTATGAAAAAGCTGGGGAGATCCATATTGTCAGCGCTGTTGTGTGCGTGTTTGATCGCGGGGTGGTTTGTCTTGCCTGTCTCGGCGGCGGGGGGCGGGAGATTAAACAACCCATATGTCTATCCAGCGAAGACAATCCTGTTTGCGGCTTCGGAGTTTTTGGCCGGCAGCTGCACAAAAACAGGCGTTTTGTTTGAGGGCGGCGTTGAGGACGGCAGCGATTACTCTTTCAATACAGACGGCGTCCTGGACGTCGATCTGGGCATCGTCAACAACACCGGCGTCCCGATGACCTACACCATCAAGTTCTGGAACGGGGTCGCGCTGCAGGATAGACTTGGGAAAGACGGGACAATCGCGGATAACAATCAATTCGTTGACCCGGCGGTTGTGTTTGACCCGAGCGGCCCCTACGCGCCAACAGTTTCCGGTTACACTACCGCGTTTGTGGCGCGTGACCGGGAGGTCTACGACTATTTTAACATGGGGCTGGAGGGGCATGAAGCGCACCCGCTTCCTTTCCTGTTCTATTTGGACGCGAAGGGGAGCACGGCGTCAACTTACTACGGGGGCATTGGCACGATGGGGGATCCCGACCCCGCAAGGCCCCCTTGGAATCCCGGAACCCAGCCCCTTCCCATTGCGGATAATACGACGTCAATACGGTTCTATCGGTCGCCCGGCGGCGGTTTAAATAGTCCCAACTTTAGAACCGGGCCGTTTAAGCCCTTCAAGGCGCAGGGCAACGTCCAAAACAACAGCATACATTTCTGGGGCGCCCCGGGCGACTATGATTCCTGCAGCGGCTCCCTGGCCGCCGCCGCGGGAACGAAAGACGAATATACATTCCATTATGGTTGGCCGTATGAAAGGAATTCGGATGGACTGCCGTCCGCGTTTAATTTTAGCAAATACCCAAAAATGAACTTTTTTTCGTCTGGCGGTATGCTCCCAGCCAGCATCGGCTATTACGACTATTACTGGGATCTTGTAGACACGGCTATAGGCGGTCTTGTTATGGACATCAACGCTACTTTTTATACCATTTATACCGGGGGGCTTGGAGCACGCCTTCTGCGATATTTTTATAATAACAGCGCAGGAACTCCGAGCACGCTGGGCGCGGATTCCGCAGTCTACGACGTTGGCGGCGTTGCCCTGCGCTACTGGGTAAAGTACGAAATCGTGGCGACGGTGATCCCGCAATTGCAGGTCGGCTTCTACACAAACGAGGCCCTGACCGCCAAAATTGATACTTGGGTCGTCAACCCCGGCATAACCCTTGATGACCCTGCGTTCCCTTACCCCGCCCTGCCCACGGCTCCGCCGAAGGACGCCGATGGGAACGATTTCCTCTACTGGGCATACAAGAACGGCGCGAACTGGGTGAAGGTGCCGGACGACTACCTGTTCGACACGGCAGGCACGACCCTGAACACAGCGGGGACCCTCTACGAGGAGATCAAGCTGCGCGCGATTTACGACACCGCCGTCACCCCGCCCGGCCCGCCCGTCAACGTGGTGGTGATGGTCAACGTCGGCACGCCGGACGAGGACACGATCTACACCTGGCTGTCGTCCTCCGGCGTCCCGCTGCACCTGCCCGACGTGCCGCCCAAGGCGGGCTCC
>Ga0268262_10001651_pt1 | contig 27194 bp, 18 predicted proteins | sample TergutNc150P3_FD_190354 | JGI IMG/M metagenome (GOLD analysis project Ga0268262, IMG submission 190354) | Nasutitermes corniger P3 segment gut microbial community from laboratory colony in Florida, USA - Nc150 P3 (SPAdes) (version 2) | ecosystem: Host-associated > Arthropoda: Insects >... | reverse complement strand
TAGACGAAATTCAATACGAAGAAAGGCTAGAAGAAGAAAAAAAGAAATTGGCAGCGAAAAAAAGGCGTTTAGCAGCGAAGAAAGGGCGCGTGTAGGGGCAACCCTACGTGGTTGCCCCTACCGCGCCTCGTGGTTGCCCCTACCGCGCCCCAACGTGCTAAAAATCACGTAAAAACGCCTATTTTGTTGAAAAGTATGGAGTTAGCTTTGTTTTTTTCAGAAAAATTCTATATTTAATGGTGTGCATTGTTTAAAATGACAGGGGTATCTATGAAAAAGGCTTCTTTAAAAGCTATGATTTTACTTTTGCTCGTATTGGCGAGCCACGCTGCTGCGCAGTTTTATTTTTTGCCGCCTTACGATCCTGAATGGATGAGAACAACCCCCAACGTTGTGGTTATAAGCACTGGCACATCCTACCCCATGAAGGTGGACCCTGCTGGCTGCGGCTGGTTTGTGCTGGATGGCGCTAATTTAACCGCCGTGCAAAGCCAAGATATTGTGATTTGGCCCGGCAAATATGTAGCCGCCAATGTTAAAGATGAAACGCCCGATAGAATAGGCGTGAACGGCTTGAATGAAGGACCATCCGATTGGACAGGAACGCCTAAAATGCCTACGCCCATAAAACTCAGCGAACAGACCAACATGTACTTTGACCCAGCCACTGGCTGGAACACGGGCAGGGGAGCTGTGGAAACTAAACGCTGCACCTACCACATGGCTGGCTTAATCTACGACACTGACCGCAGTCTTCTTAATTCTTTTACTCAATATAACGCATCTACCGAAAATGATCCGTGGATGGGTATTAGAAGGGGCATAGTTCAGCCCACGCTGGCAAGAGATGCCAAAGGTGTCGCGAAAATGCAATGGGGCGGCAAAACTGGAGAAACCCCTGCTGCTAAATGGACGGAAGGAGACTTTAATACAGCTTTCACTTGCACCGAAGGCAAAAATGCCTTGGTTTGCTACGACGTGCCTTTTGCTAGAGATAGCAAGGGCTTGTGGACATTCGCCAGCGATTACCTCTGCTCAGACGAAACATTAGACCTTAAACCGGAATTCTTCAATTCAGACAATACTGAGACATTAGTCAGGTCATTATGCCAAGGCACTAATAGGTATCCTATGCTATCTTTTGCCCCAGGTAGGCTTAATAATTATAATGGCACTTGGCGAGGCGTGGATGACCTCACTCCTTTGGATTCAAGATGCACTTATGCTAAGTGTTCAAACTGTGCCAAACCCAATGAAGCTGCCACAGACCAGTGGGGTACTGTTCCGCCGGCAGAGCCTGCGTCTCCGTTCTACGGCACAACTCCTGTTTCTGCCACCTGGGGGCGTCCACCAGATAACGAAATCACGAAAATAAACCCGTCTTGCTATGAAAAGGGCCTGAGCAGCACCTCCATGACTGGTGCTTGCGGAACTCCTTACACTGATGGGCAGTTTGCTAGGGATAGCAAAACTGACCCTACCGGTGCTCCTAGTATATGGGATTGGAACGCTCGCGACAAGTTTATGAGAGACAGGATGGAACCAACTTTTAAAGCCAACCCGAACTCGTTCTTCTGCTTTGAGACCCACGCTACCTTTGTATATGAAAAAGGCCAAGAGTTCTACTTCAGCGGTGATGATGATATTTGGGTGTTTATAAACGACAACTTGGTTATAGACTTAGGCGGCTGCCATTTGGCAAGCCCAGGCTACGTTGCTTTGGACGAAATAGGCAGGTCAGGCAGCAGGTGGCAGGGTTCCCAGTCGGTCAGCGGCGTTGGCACTAAGCCTAATTATGAACCACTTGTAGAAGGCACTGAATACCCCATTGATATTTTCTTCTGCGACCGCCGCTCCAACGCGAGCAACATCCGTATATCTACCAATATGTACATACAGCAGAAGAACGGCCTTAAGGTGAAGGGCGATGCCAAAGGCGGCGCTGGAGCCGATATTTGCGTGGAGCAGAGCGGTTCAGGAACTTGCGCTTCACTTTTGGGCACCGGTGGCTCAGGCACGCAAGAAATGTGCGGTACTACCACCGACCTCTCAGAGTGGATTGAATTCTATATAGTAAACCGCAGCAAAACTATTAGGTACCCCGAAGACAAAACTAAAGGGCTTTCGGTAGGTGAATATTGCCAGACTACCGCCAATCCAGATGAACTTCTGTGCTTTGGCGGCGTAAGGATTAATATGAAAACAGGCAAGGCCTGGGTGGACAATAGCAAAGTCACGAACTTGCCCGGCACGTGGTATTTATACACAAAAGTTAAAGACTCAAAAAACCCCGGCGGCACTATTGAAGACGAAAAGGTAGCTACAATCACAACTCAGACCTTTGTGGGCGTGGCTTATGGAGACATCAAGGATGGCAATAACTTGCTCACCAATATATGCAAGCAAAAGGAAATCACTGCGGTCACCGGCGAGCTGGTTCCGGTCTGTTTCTCATCCGGTATCCAAGGCGGGAATATTTTTGAAACCGAGGAAGTCAAGGATATTGTTGGCAGGGCATTCAAATTAAAAACGGATGATTTTATAAGCACCCCCGGCAATTTTAGATTAGAGGTGTATTGGGATTCCCTAGGCGACTCCAAGGTTGACTGGTCCACTCCGCTGGTCTTGCCCGCCGCTGGCGAAGAAAAACAAAATTCCGGCTCGGTGCCCGGCGTGCTTGTCCTTTGGGTGACAGGCTCTTACGACCAATCCCTTCCAGAAGTTAATTACAAGGTAAATGTGGGCGGCAAGCCGGATGATGAAGCGGTTAAGCTGAAGTCCATAATTCCAAAACTTCGCTGGATAAGAGCAGCCAAAGATACCGTTGCGTTAAAAAATGGCTATAACAAATACAGCAGGTGGGCAACTGCTGGAGACCCGGAGAGCGGGCCGTTTATAGAAAACGGCGCTCATGTTCCTGCATGGGTGGGCGAATGGGTAACGCTCCACCTCCAAGCATATAACAACATAACTAATAAAGTTTGCAAAACTTGCAACTTCCCCCTATCGCTGGCTTCGGCAGATGCAACACCGCCTGTAATAAATGATGCTGGCCAACCAGTGACAGGTGCCAGCCTGATAAACACTCAGAATTTTAAGATAGTGAACGGAGAAGCTGCTTTGCAGATTGCTGGCAAAAGGGAAGTATCAGACCCCTCTAAAGCTAAGATTTCTGTGCGGAGCGAATACAATGCCTTAGCGGATGCCGAGTGGACCGACCTCCAATTCCAGGAACCTCCCACTCCATTCCCGGAAAAAGCAGAGATATTTGATGACGATGGCGATGGCATTGGCGATAGGCTGGTGATAACTTATAACCGTCTCTTTAGGAGAGACAGCCTTCCAAACGCTATAGAGGTGAAGTGGGACAAAGACACCACGCTCAACAAAGTTCTCTACACCATAAACAAGCGCACATGGGACGGCGATAGAAAAGACAGCGTATATGCGGCTGTTACTACAGACACGGCTAAATATAATGCCGATAATGTTGCCTATTGGACAAAGTATCTGAGGAACGTCACGGACGCTACCTTGCGTAGCCGTTCCAGCTTGAGCAAGACGGAAATGATGGGTTCAAAAGACGTGATAGAACTCAAGCTAGGTCCCAACAAAGACAATCCTGAACCCAGTGTGAAATTCAGCAAGGATGTGCTAACCCGCAACGAGAACGCCAAACTGAACAGCTGGGCGTCTTTTAAAACAGGCAGACCAGAAAAGCTGGTTAACGTTCCTTTGCCAGGCAGCATAGACGATAAGATACCAGCCATAGTTGTAAATGCTAGGTATGCAGCTGGCGAAGTAGAAGGTTGCGGTACTTCTGTGTCTCCGTGCCGCGATAAGGTAGTGCTTGAGATTTCCGAAGCTATTAAGATGGACCCGGATGCACAGACGGCAACCAAAGAAGAAGTGATGAACGCTTTTGCCTATATGCTCAAAGATTTAGGCCGCAATGACTGGAAAATCTTTCCAGCTGCAACCGCATCTAAAATGAAGGCGTCTTTCGCTAACTCTAAAATGGAGCGTCCAAGCGACAATGGCGATTCCGTAATCACCTTTACCTTTGACCGCTGGAGAGCGCAAGGAGAGACCCCTTCCGAGACCCCAATGCCTTTGGACTCGGTTAAGTTTGCCTCTACCGCTGTTTCTGCACATGGCTTTGCTAAGAATATCTTTGTGGATACCAAAGGCAACAAGCCAAACCCGGAGGAAGATGGTAGGCAGCTAGGCGGCCGCAAGCCCTTTGCGCCGGATAAATTGCCTATAGGCGAGATAGACCCGAATTATCCCAACCATTACGTGGATAAGATAAAAGAGACCTTGAACAACAATGACAACAACAACGGCCGCGAATATAACATATTCCCGAAAGACAAGCCAATAGAGTTGCTCCCTGTTCCTCCTAATTGCGATGTATCTTGCATCAAAATGTATTATCCGGGAACAGTCGGCATGGTGTTCAACCCCGATGTGTCCAGCCAAATTTCGGATTTGGAAGATGCCTATGGCATAACTATATCTGATGAAGACATAGTCTTTTATCCAAAGGCATTCTTCCACACCAACCTTGGACTTTACGTGGCAGACAACGTGTTCCCCAATGGCATAAGGTGCAATGACGCGATTTTCCCGCTCAACGAGAAAACGAACACCCCTTCTTGCAGGGCTAACAAGAGCAAATTCTACATAGCCTGGGACATGAAGGACATGAAGGGCCGCTTTGTAGGCACCGGAGCTTATGTTGGCATATATGATTTCTACTGGGAAGTAACTCTCAATGTCCCAAGCAAAGGCTTATCAGGGCCACAGAGGCAGGAGAGCATAGAAAGGAAGGTAGAAATGCACGGCGTAAAACGGGTAAAGTTGAAGATGTTGTAATATTGTATATTATATCGTGAGAGTTAGCATGATAAAAACCCCCGTCTTGTTATTGTTACTGCTCGCCAGCTATACGCTGGCGCAGCTTCAAACCTACAACTTTTACTTTTTGCCACCGCACGGTGACGAATGGACGCTTGGCACTCCTTACCTTGTTTGGAGAGAAGACAACGTTGAGTATAAAAAAATTCTCTCCGTTGCTGACAGCTGCGGTTGGTACAGATATACCTTTAACGGGAGCGTTCCCGATGGCCCCGCCTGGGTTTGGCTCAACGACAAACCCGATGACCAAGTGGGTGCTTATGGCTTGGACGAAGACCCTGTGGAGTGGGTAAACTCAAGCGGCAGACCAACGCCGTTTAACTTGGCGGAGAAATTTGGCGAAAACCGCATAGTGTTCTTTGACCCGGAACTGGGCGAAAAAGGAAAGGAAAGCGGCTGGGCATTTACCTACTCAGGCAAAGAGGGCAATTGCAGATACAAATTCGCCGCCATGATATACCATACAAACCCAACCAAAAACGGTTCTTTTTATGGTTGGTCTAATACTAGAGTTGATACAATAGTTCATGGTATTGTAAGGGGCATTGTGAAGGATAAACTTGTGAATGGAAAAATGCAGTACTCAGAAACGCAATTCAAGAACACAAGAGGGCAGAGCCACGAATGGACAGAATCTAACTTTTATAAAGCCTTTACCAACACGCCCGGCACCAACGTCCAGCGTTGCTTTGACATGCCCTTTACGCGGAGAGGCTCGCTGTGGGAATTTGATGCTTTGCAGCTTTGCCCGGACGGAAGCGCGGACTATAGCACTACCAACACCTGCGGTGCTGGTTCAGGCGGCCCCATAGGCGCATTTTATGCCCCTAACCTAATGAAGGATGTTGATGAATACGGAAATTACACAGAGCAATATAGGGCTATGGGGGACGGAAATCTAGATAGTGCGCGTGGCACGTTGTATAATAGGGAAATAAATGTTAAGCCTAGAAGCTGCGTTAATATGTGGTGTTTTGACAGAGGCTGGTATGGCGGCGACTGCAACTGTACCGGTGCTAACGACAACTGCGGCTCTACTGCGAACAGTAGGGGCGGCACGACTATTAACGAAGCCTTCAGAAAGTCCCCAACCTTGGTTGGTGATTTAAGCTGGGTAAATTCCAGCACCAGCCAGGAAGAGATTGACGACTATATGAAAACTATCTGCTGGCAGCCTCTTAGGGCAGCCTCTCTTGACTACGTGAATGGGGGTGATAGAAGAAATTTAGGGGATATTTACGATTACAGCCATCCTGTTCCTATAGCAGCTGGCAGAACGCCTAGCGGTGCGCCTAAGGTAGCCAACTATATGTGCTTTGAAAGCGCACCCGCCACCTTTATTTACAAACCGGGGCAGGAGTTCTTGTTCAGAGGCGATGACGATATTTGGGTGTTCATAAACAACCAGCTTGTTGTTGACGTTGGCGGCAACCACGGCCCTGCTCCGGGGTATGTGCATCTAGACACCATAAAAACGCCCGAAAGACTTGTGCCGGGCAAGGAATACTCCATAAACATATTCTTCTGCGACCGCCGCAGCGCGGGTAGCAATGTGCGTATATCCACAAACATATATTTTACCCAGCAGAACGGCATTAAAGTAACGGGCGATGCTAAAGGCGTCGGAGCCAATATCTGCCTGTTGCAGGATGGCGGCAATGGAAGCTGCTCCGCTGCTTCCGGCGATAGCGGGCCGCAAAAGCCCACGGAAATGTGCGGCAATGATGTCCGTGGAAAAATTGAATTTTATATAATCAACCGCAAAGGGGATGATAAGCGTCTTTTGACGGTAAATGATGAGATGTGCAAGCCAGCTGGCGACCTAAAACTTCTGTGCTACGGTGGCATAACGGTTGATATGTCTAACGCCACGGCTAAGGTGGTAAACAAAGAAGTTACAGGCTTGCCCGGTACTTGGTACTTATACGCAAAAGTCAACGAAAATGCACCCGGTATTAAACCGCCTTACCCCGAAGACGAAAAGATAGCTACAATCACAACCGAGACAACCGTCAGAATGGCTTGGGGGGATATAAAGGAATCGCTGAACGGTCCTTCAATTTTTAGCCAATGCAAAAATCCCGCTATTGCCGCAACTGGCGAACTTGTTCCCGTTTGCTTTTCTGGCGGCGAGTACGACCCTGCTAGAAACGTATTTTTGATAGACGATATAGAGGCTGTAGGCGGACGTGCGTTCAAGCTGGAAACAGCGGGCTTTACCGTTGGGAACAGCAAGTTAAAAGTGTTCTTTGATTCCCTTGGGACTGCTCCGGTTCGCATGGACACCGCGCTCACAATACCTATATTGGAAGCGATGGCAATGCCATATTCCGGCTCAAAACCCGGCGTGCTAGTCCTTTGGGTTACCGGAGGGTACGAGCAGGAACCCGATACCGCTTTTTATAAAGTGAATGTGTATGGCAAGCCCGCCAGCGAAGAGGTTGTAATCAAATCCGTTATTCCAAAACTTGAATGGATAAAAGCACCTGGCGCTACCGTTGCGTTAAAAGCTGGCTTTAACTATGGCAGCAAATGGAAAACCGCCGGGAACCCGGAGAGCGGCGTTCTCAGAGGAGAAGACGACCATCCCGCGCCTGTATGGGTTGGCGAGGTTATAAAGCTCTACATCAGGGCGCAGCGAGATGGCAACACCTGCAAGACCTGCAATTATCCGCTTTCTTATACAGCAATTGCAAAAGGCCCTAACAACACCTCTTATACCGAAACAAACGGCAACCTAATAGTTTCTGCTGGCATGAATATAGTGAACGGCGAAGCGGGGATAGAGATAGCTGGCAAAAGGGACGTGCAGCACCCTTATTACGCGAATATTGTTGTGCGGGGCGTAAGCATACGGTCTGATGTTATGTGGGATAGCCTCACGTTCCAGGAACCGCCCACCCCATTCCCGAAAAGCACGCAGATATTTGATGTTGACGGCGATGGTTTTGGCGACAGCCTTGTGATAGTTTATAACCGTGGCTTTAGGCGAGACAGCCTTCCAACCGCTATAGAGGTGAAATGGGATAAAGACACCACGGGCTGGGTCACTTACGGCACAAAAAAGCGCGGCTATGACCCTGAGAAAAAAGACAGCGCATATCTGGCTGATACTACAAAAGCCTATAGAGACAAGAATGTTCAGTATTGGACTCAGTATCTCAAAAACGTTGATTCAATTGGCTTGGAAAAGCGTAAAGACATGCTCAAAACGGAGATTATGAAACTGAACGATACCATAATACTCAGGCGTGGCCCCAACAAAGAAACCGATGTGAAATTCAGCAAAAACGTGCTGACAAAAAACGAAACAGGCAAGATAGCAAACTGGGTATCTTTTTCAACCGGTGAGGGACTAAGAGCAAAGACGCAGCACATTGCCCTTCCCGGCTATATAGAAGATAAAATACCGGCCATAGTTATAGGCGCTAGGTATTTAGCTGGCGAAATAGATGGTTGCGGCGTTAACAGTGCAAATCCTTGCCGCGACAAGCTAACGCTTGAGTTCTCCGAACCGGTGGTTATGGATACCAACGCAAAAGGCGCAACCAAAGAGGAGATAATAAACCCATTTGCCTATATGCTTCGCGATAATAGCAAAACTAAATTTGATATTCTCACTACCGGATTTTTGCCGGATACAAGGTACTTGTATTCTAGAATTGAGCAGCCAAACGAAAATGGTGATTCCATAGTGAACCTCACCTTTAAGCGTTATGGTGACGGAGTCAACAAATCCCTTACCCCAATGCCCGGAGACTCGGTTAAGTTCGCATTTGTTGGGAGAGAAACCGGTTTTGCAAAGAATATCCTTGTGGATATTAAAGGCAACCCGCCCAACAAAAAGGAAATTGGTAGGCAGATAGAGGGACGCAAGCCATTCAATCCTGAGAAGATACCCATTGGCGAGGTTGACCCGAATAACCCGAACTATTATGTGGATAAGATAAAAGGGACTTTGAAGGATAACAAGAGCGATGGCGATTTCTTGGATAGCTTGTTCAACAAAGACAGGCCCATAGAGTTGCTCCCTGTTCCTCCTGATTGGAGCCTCAAGGATGTTTTGAGGGAATATCCGGGAACTGTAGGCATATTGCTAAACCCCGACATATTCAACGAGCTTGCGGATTTGGAGGAGCAGTTTGGCCCTATATCTGATGGCGATATAAAGCTCTATCCAAAAGTGTATTACCACACCAACCTTGGCCTTTACGTGGCAGACCGTCTTTTCCCAGGTGGCATTGCATGCAACGACCCAATTTTCCCGCGCAACGACAAGGGTTACCCTTCTTGCAGGGATAGCCGCAGCAAGTTCTACATCGCCTGGGACATGAAAGACATGAAGGGCCGCTTTGTAGGCACTGGAGCTTATGTTGGCATATACGATTTCCGTTGGGAAGTATTCATAAGGCAAAAAGGCATAACCCTAGAAAAAGAAAAAATCGAACGCAAAGTAGAAATGCACGGCGTAAAACGGGTAAAGGTGAAAAGGTAACGTCAACAGTTGTTTGCAAAATGAACCGGAATTGACAAAATTCCGGTTTTTTTATTATATTTAAAACGAGGTGCCTATGTTTAGGATTTTCAGGTGTTAGCCTGTAAAAATTTATTATATTACATATTAGAGAGATTTTATGGGTATGAATGGGATGAAGCCAAAAATACTGAAAATATTAGGAAGCATAAAGGCTTGCCTTTATCTGATGGTATTAAAGTGTTTTGGGATAAAGCAAGAGTTATATCTGAGGATGAACGGTTCAATTATGGAGAAAAGCGTTATATAGCGATAGGTAAAGTTAAAGGAAAAGTTTTATCCGTATGCTTTACACGTCGCATTTTTTTGAAAAGGCGTTTAATTTCCGTTAGGCTTGCAAGTAGAAAAGAAAGGAGAAAATATTATGGAAAACAAAGTTTACGTTATGACCGCAAAGCAGGCAGCTAAGGCTTTCCCTATAGATGAGGAATTGCACGCTCGCCTTAAAGCTCTGCAAGATGCAGGTTATGAGCCGGATATTTATGATGAACACCCGGAAGTGACAGACGATCCAAGATTCGTTAGAGTAAGCGAATTTGATATGATAGTTGATAACCTATTCGGTGGCATATTTGGCCGCATTTTTAAAAAGTTCAAACGTGCTCGCACCCCAACGTGCTAAAAATCACAAAAAACCGCCTATTTTGTTGAAAATTAGGGACTTACCTTTGTTTTTGCGGAAAAAATTCTATATTTATTGTTGTGAAAAGGCTCGCACCCCGCAAAATTACCGTATTGGAGGTTCTATGAACTCGATCAAAAAAATCGCTTTAACTTTTTCCGTGCTATTGGCACTGCTGGCAGGGGACGCATTTGCACAATGCACTGGCAAAGTAGTTCATATTAAACTGCCTAGCAACTGGGGGTTTGGAACCAACGCTTACATGATATGGGAAGGCCAATGGAAGACTCTTACCGGCAATAAAGTAGGCGAATGGACTACATTCACCATTCCGACAGTGTCAAACGATGCTCCTAATAAGAATGAGATTATATTCTCGGACCAAAACACTTACAATAACCAAACTGTGAATATCAATACCATAACCCATGCCGTGTATTCAAATTCCAAAGATTTAATCTCTACAAATAAATTCACATGTTCCGATTTTGGGCCAAATGGAACTTGGATAATGGAAGACCCAACCACTCCGGGCAAAACCGTCACTAGCACACAACCGCCTAATGCCCGTTACTTCTACTTCTACCCTCCCAAAGAGGATGACTGGATACTCGGCACTCCATACCTTAAAGTTGACAACGCAGCAGCGGTAGCTATGGAAATTGAACCGGATAAGTGCGGCTGGTATAAAATGGTTTATTTCAACAAACCAGCCCCAAGCGACTCTGCTCGCATACTCCTTGGGCTAAAGGGCACAGACAAGCTGGGTATCAAAGGTGTTGACGAAGACCCTGTGGACTGGGGTCCTAACGGGCCTACGCCTTTTAACCTTAAAAAAATGTTTGATGATAAATTTGGGGAAGACAAACCGGGTAGCCTGTACTTTGTAGCGCAGAAAGGCGAAGTTGATGGCTGGACTACTACTGACCCCGGTATGAACGACATAAGCCGTTGCAGATACTCATTCGCCGCTAGAATCTATTTCAGAGGCAAAACAGGCAGCTCTTTCACTAATTATAAAGATAATAATGCTGCTTCCGAAGGCATTTGCAGGGGCTATGTTAAAAACACTCTTGACACGAGTGTGGGTGGAAGACTGGATGGAAAAATGGTATGGAATGGAAGGCCCGCTGCTTGTGCTACTAACTACGCTGGATGGCTAAACGAAACCGACTTTAATAATGCCTTTAAAAGCACTCCGGGTCAAAATACGGAATTGTGCTATGATATGCCATTTGAAAGGCAGAAATCGAGCGGCTTATGGGAATTTGATGCTTTTTATATGTGCCCAGACGGAAGCACCATGGATTACAGTTCCACAGCCACAACTGGTTGCACTGGTGCGGGTGGCCCCGGAAGCATGGGCGGCTTTTATCTGCCAGGGAGCATGTTAGGCGGCATAACTGGTATTTTAACCTATGACGGTGATAGGGTTAGCGTGGCAGATTCAACAAAATGGTGCTACGACAGAGGCTGGCTTGGCACTGGCAAAGGCGATTTGACTGGCAAAACTACCAAAGACGCCATAAACGCAGAAATGCGGAGAGTTTGCACTAGAGAATTTAGGGATGGCGACCTAATTAGCGACAACGAGATAAAATTCACTTGGGGCACAGGGAGAAAAGACGTGAGCGGGCTTTTGTGCTTTGAAAGCGCACCTGCGGAATTTGTCTATCAGCCCGGGCAGGAGTTCTTCTTCCGTGGCGATGATGATATTTGGGTGTTCATCAACAATAAGCTCGCAGTGGACTTGGGCGGCAACCACATGCCAGCTCCGGGCTATGTGAAACTGGATACCCTTGGGCTTACGGAAGGCGAAAAATACCCGCTGAAAATATTCTTCTGCGACCGCCGTGCGCCGGGTAGCAATGTGCGTATCACTACCAATATGTATTTCTCCCAGCAGAGCGGTATTAAGCTGACGGGCGATGCCAAAGGCAGCGGTGGAGCCGATATCTGCATAGAGCGGGATGGCGGCAAGGGAGACTGCAAAGCGGTTGCCGGTGGCAGCACAGGCCCACAGATATTGTGCGGCGACAAAATTGATTTGAGCAAAATAATTGCATTCTATATCAGGAACCGCAGCGGCTCGGCTCAGTATAAATTGAACAATATTGACAACACGGGTTGCTACTCAACCGGAGCACCCGGAGAATACAAGTGCTATAGCGGCGTAACGGTCAATACAAAAACCGGCAACGCTAAAATCAACAACGATGCCGTAACTGGTTTGACTGGCACGTGGTATCTGTATGTAACGGTGATAGACCCAACTATCCCTGGAATAGAAGACATGAAGGTAGGAACTATCTTTGGCAAGTCAAGCATTAGAATGGCTTGGGGCAATATAGTTGTAGAAGAGAACAGCAGCAACAGCGTGAATATATGCAAGAATCCAATCACCGCAGTCACTGGCGAATTGGTTCCAATCTGCATTGCAGACGGCAATCAAACATCGGATAACTCTTTTGATGCTGTTGATGCAGGTGGTTCCAGCTTTAAATTGGTAGCGAGCAATAATCATAACGGGAACAGGCTAAAGGCGTTTTATGACCCCAACGGCGAATTCCCGGCTGATTTGAACAACCCGCTTACGATACCCGGCGGCAGCGGCGGAGCGCCTAGAGCTGGTTCCGGTTCTATACCCGGCGTGCTTGTGCTTTGGGTTACCGGAGATTACGACCAGCAAATTGACTCCGACACTTACACCATAAATGTTAGCGGCAGGGCCGCAGCTGAACAAGTCACATTGACATCCTTGATTCCATATCTACAGTGGACAAAAGCACCCGGTGGTGCCGCGTTGGCAACTGGCGCAAACAAGGGCAGCGTGTGGGTTAATGGAGACCCGGAGCAAGGTGTGCAAATGGATGGCACTTCACCCGCAGCTGTATGGGTGGGTGAGTCTATAAAGCTCCACTTGCGGGCGCAACGAGATGGCAAAACCTGCACCTCTTGCAATTATCCGCTTTCTCTTGCAGCAAAAGCAACTGGCACAAACAACCCACCTACAGAGCAAGATGGCAGTCTTATAACCTTTCGGGGCTTAAACATAGTGAAAGGAGAAGCAGTTTTGGATATAGCCGGCAGAAAGACGGTGCTAGACCCTAACTATGCCGATATCACTGTGCAGGGCGTGAGCGGCGTGTCTAAAATAGATTGGACTGAGCTCCAGTTCATGGAGCCTCCGGTTCCTGTTCCAGAAAACGTGCAGATATTTGACGATGATGGCGATGGCGTAGGCGATAGGCTGGTGATAGCTTATAACCAACACTTTAGGAGAGACAGCCTTCCAAACGCGATAAGGGTGCATTGGGGCAAAGATGCCAAAGAAGTGGTCACTTACGGCATAGGCAAGGGCACATGGGATGCCGCTAAAAACGACAGCATATATCCGCTTGTTACAGACACTACTGCCAACCGTGCGTATTGGGAGAAATATCTCAAACAGCCTATTAAAACAAGCGATTGGAAGAGTGGCGGGGATACCATAGAACTCAAGTATAGTCCCAAGTATGGTCTTGACCCTAGCAATAAGGAACCTGCGCGTTTCAGCAATGACGTGCTCACTAGGAACAAAGACGGCAAGATAGTCAGCTGGATATCTTTTAAAACTAACAAAGGGGTACAAGATATCGGTCCAAGTCCTCCCATAGAAGACAAAATACCAGCTATAATTGTAAATGCTAGTTATGCAGCTGGCACTATAGAAGGTTGCGGTACTTCTGTGGCTCCGTGCCGCGACAAGGTAGCCCTCGCGTTCTCCGAGCCGGTTGTTATAAGCGTGACCGACCCAACCACCGATGAGATGAGAAACCCATTTGCCTATCAGCTCATAGAATATGGCAATAAAGACGTTTGGGATAGACTTAGCGGCACAGCCATACCAAGTGAAAATGACGTTAGGTACGGCAGAGCCGGAAACAAATTGCGCCCCACCGATGTTGTTGGCGATTCCACAGTAAACCTTACCTTTGACCGCTACAATGACGGTGCTGGCAATAAAACAGCTACGCCAATGCCCGGAGACTCGGTTAAGTTCGCAGCCCTTGGAAAAGGTTATGCCGGCTTTACAAGGACTATTCTCGCGGACCTCAATGGCAACGCGCCAAACCCTGAGGAAAGGGGCAGGAAGCTAGAGGGCCGCAAGCCTTATACTCCTGAAAAGCTGCCCATCGGCGAGATTGACCCGAATTACCCGAACTATTACGTGGATAAGATAAAAGAGTACTTGAAGGAGAACAAGAGCGATGGCGATTATAGCTACCTATTTGGCAAAGACAGGCCTATAGAGCTGCTCCCCATTCCTCCTGAGTGCGATTTGGGTTGCGTTAAACAGTATTATCCGGGAACTATCGGCATGATATTCAACCCCGATATTTTCAACGAGCTTGCGGACTTGGATGTACCTGATGAAAACATCACTATTTATCCTAGGGCATTCTTCCACACCAACCTTGGCCTTTACGTGGCAGACAACATCTTCCCCGATGGCATAAAGTGCAACGACAAGATTTTCCCGACCAGCGATAAAACAAATAAGCCTTCTTGCAGGGATGGTCGCAGCAAGTTCTACATAGCCTGGGATATGAAGGACACTAAGGGCCGCTTTGTAGGTGCCGGAGCTTATGTTGGCATATACGATTTCCGCTGGGAATTCTTTACCCCTGCCCTCGGAACGCAGAAGAGAGACGAAATCGAACGCAAAGTAGAAATGCACGGCGTAAAGCGCGTAAAGTTGAAACAATAACGCTCCGATATCCAATATATGGCGACCCTCCGGGTCGCCTTTTTTGTATATTACCCGCCATGAATATTAAATACCCCATCGTTGTTTTAACGGCAATTTTGTTTTTTGCCTGTGCTTCTCAGCAGATCGGTTTAAAGGAAAACTGGATAGACGAGCGAGATATGATGGCTCTCAGAGACATGCCCATAGAGCAATGGATTGAAAAAGCTGGCCTCCCGACCCTCGTTGAAATTTCAGGCGACACCAACATATATTACTACAACTACAGGCCAACGCTCTACGCCGTGGCAGTCTATGACAGCACAACCTTTTTTAAATCGTGGGGCACGGCAAGCGAGCAGAAGCCCGGCTTGGCAAATAAAACCGAGGTTTGGGGCAGCAGAAAAGACGTTATGCAGATAAAGGTATTGAAAGGGGCGGTTCTCTCCGCCATTGTAACCGAAGGCCCCGATAAAAAGGTTTTTATCCGCGATTTGAATGGCAATATAGTTTTGGATCCAAATTCGGGCTACAACACGAACATCTCCGATGAGCAAAAGGTAAACAATTCTTTCAAAGAATTCAGCAAGATATTCAGCAACCTGAAGGGGCAGCCGCCCCAACAGCCCGAGCCAACGGCGGTCGCGCCGGTTCATCCGGTACCGCCGCCACCGCCCCAACAACAACCCGAGCCAACGGCGGTCGCGCCGGTTCATCCGGTACCGCCGCCACCGCCGCCCCAACAACCCGAGCCAACGGCGGTCGCGCCGGTTCATCCGGTACCGCCGCCACCGCCACCCCAACAACCCGCGCCAACGGCGGTCGCGCCGGTTCATACGGTACCGCCGCCACCGCCGCCCCAACAACCCGCGCCAACGGCGGTCGCGCCGGTTCATCCGGTACCGCCGCCACCGCCGCCCCAACAACCCGCGCCAACGGCGGTCGCGCCGGTTCATCCGGTACCGCCGCCACCGCCAACGGTTCCGCATCCTGCGGCGGCACCTACTCCTGAACCCGCTGCTGTTCATCCATCTACAACAGGGGCAAAATAGCCTCCCAAATACGGTTTCTGTCTCCGCTCCAGGCTGGGGCAATTAACATGTTGGCTGGGGACTCGCCGCTCACACGCTCTATGGCTATATCCGGCTGGACAATGCGGATAAATTCCGCTGCGGCTTTGCAATAATCAGATAGGGATATCAATTCTATTTTGCCTTCTTTGTATTCTCGCTCAAAACGGGTTCCCTTTACTATGTGCAAAGGGTGGATTTTCACTGCGGAAAATCCGCATTCCTTTACAAAGTTTGCCGTGTTCGCAAAGTCGTTTGCGTTTTCGCGAGGCAAGCCTATTATCACGTGAGCCGTTGTGAGGAGCTTTGATTTTTTGCACAGCAGTGCCGCTTTGCGGGTGCACTCTGCGGTGTGGTTTCTGTTTATGTTTTTGAGGGTTTGGTCGTTTGAGGTTTGCACCCCTATTTCCACGATTACCGGTTTTATGCGGTTCAACTCCGAGAGCAATTCCACAACTGGCGGGGGCAAGCAATCCGGCCGCGTTCCAACGGCAATTCCAGCGACGTCGCTGTGCAAAATCACTGGCGTAAAAATTTCGCGGAGTTTTTGGACAGGGGCGTGGGTGTTTGTGTAGCTCTGAAAATAGGCTAAAATTCCTGTTTCATCTTTTTTATTTTTTATGGCTTTTATCCCGCTTTCCAGCTGTTGCATAAGCGGCAATTCCGTTTTAGCCACTTGGCTGAATGAGCTGTTGTTGCAATACGCGCAGCCGCCTTTCCCTGCGGTTCCATCCAAGTTCGGGCAGCTAAAACCAGCATTGAGCGCAACTTTGCGAACCCGCTCAAACTGCGGGAACACTTCTTTCAAAAAGTCTTTATAAAGTTTAATAGCCACTTATAAACTCCTAATTTCGTTGTGGCGTTCCCCCCGTTAGCTCTCCGAATGCTTAGTTCCTTTTTCCGCCTATCAAACCGGCTCTGTGCGCCCAGTATATCAGGTTAAAAACCGAGATGATGGCAGCAGCCACGTAGGTTAAGCCAGCAGCGGTTAAAACCGAAGAAACGGCGTTTGATTCCGTGCCCTGCTTGACTATGCCCAGGCTTTGCAGCTGATGCTTTGCCCTTGCGGAGGCATCAAACTCAACAGGTACGGTCACCAGCGTGAACGCGGTTGCCGCAGCGAACAGCGCAACGCCCAAAACCGCGAGCCAATAGCCCATTCCGGTATCTATTTCCGCACCTGCTCCGAGCATAATGCCTATTATAACAAGCCACGGCCCAAGTCTGCTCCCTAAATTTGCGGCGGGCACAATGGCGGAGCGAACCCACATGGGGAAGTAATGCTGGGAGTGCTGAATGGCGTGCCCAACCTCGTGCGCGGCAACGCCTGCGGAAGCGGCAGAACGCCCGTTGTAAACCTCCGGGCTTAAATTCAGCGTTTTGTTCAGGGGGTTGTAATGGTCAGAGAGAAACCCGCTGTGCTGATGTATGCTAACATCGGTTATGCCCATGCTGCGCAAAATCTGTTCCGCAACCTGCGCGCCCGTATAACCGCTGGAAATAGGGATTTTCTCGCCTTTTTTAAAGCGGCTTTTCACCATAAAAGCCGCCCCGCCGGAGAGAACAAGCCCCAGCAGAATAATCATCATATAAGTAGGATCATACACGGTAAGCACTCCTCTTTTTGTAAAATTTAAAATTTTTACGCGAAAAAAACACATCATTTAGAGAAAAAGAGGATATAATGCATATAAAGGCGGATAAAAGGTTACCCCTACAGTATTTTCTAAGTTAAAAACAATGGTTTTTTCTGAGATTTTGGAGTCTAGGATAGGGATTTGCAAAAATCCTGTATGCTTTGGGTTAGACCCAGTTCTTTCGCTGATTCCTGCGGAGGCTGGCTCGCCGGAGGATAAAATTCGCAAATTCTATTTTGATATTTTGGAGGAATTTTTAAAGAGAAATATAATGCCAGCTGTTGCAAAACCCAATAGCGCATATTATGAATGTGTGAGCATAGGGGCTATGCAGGTGTTGGCAGAGATAATAGCTACTTACCGCAGGGAAGGAATATTGGTGATTTTGGATGCAAAAAGGGGCGATATAGGGAAGTCCAGCGAGGCTTATGCAAAAGCGGCTTTTGATGTTTATGGCGCGAATGCCACAACCGTTAGCCCGTGGATGGGCAGCGATTCCGTTAAGCCATTTTTGAGAGCGGAAAACGGAGTTTATATATTGCTAAGAACCTCGAATGCCGGAGCTGCTGATTTTCAGGATTTAAAACTCGCAAGCGATGAGGGAAAAGCGTACAAGGCAGTTGCGGAAAAAATTATAGAATGGGATAACTCCAGCGTTGGTGCGGTTGTGGGTGCAACGAATGTACGCGAGCTTGCAGAGATTGCTAATTTTTTTTGCAGCAAAAAAAAGGAAATTCCTTTTTTGATTCCGGGCGTTTCCATTCCGGGCGTTCCTGGGGGGCAGGGGGGTGACGCAAAAGAAGTTATCGGCGCGCTCAGAGAAGGTGGCTTTAAAAAAAACATCCATGTTCTCAACAGCTCAAGCGGACTTAGCTATGCGTGGCAAGCGAGCGGAAAGCCAAGCAATTACGCAAGTGCCTGTGCAGACGCTCTGGAAAGATTGGCGGAGGCGGTATGAAAAGGGATATAGCGAAAAGCGAAAAAATATTTTTTGCAAATGTTGCCAAAACTCTTACCCAGGGCAGGAGCCTTGTTTGCAGTGCAATAAATTCCGTTATGGTAAAAACATATTGGGAAATAGGAAAGCAAATTATTGAACAAGAGCAAAAAGGCAACGACCGCGCCGACTACGGAGATTATCTAATTGTAAAATTATCCAAGTATTTAGGAGAGAAATTGGGCAAGGGATTTTCAGAAGCAAATTTGTGGAATTTTAGAAAATTTTATACAGTTTTTCCTGATTTTGGTGAATTCTCTACACACTGTGTAGAGAATTTGAGTTGGTCTCATATACGGCTAATTATGCGGCTAGACAGCGAACAGGAACGTTTGTATTATATAAAAGAAACGAATATGGAAAACTGGAGTGTTCGTGTTTTGGAGAGGAATATAAAAACAGGATATTTTAAGCGATTGGTATCTTCGCAAAACAAAAAGAAAAAAGAATCGTTAAAGGCAATATCAAATTTAAATATATCCGATTTTATAAAAGACCCTTACGTGCTGGAATTTTTGAATATGCCTGAGGATATAACAGTAAAAGAAACATTGCTAGAAACAGCGATTATCAGCAACTTGCAAAAATTTTTGTTGGAACTGGGAAAGGGATTTTCTTTTGTAGGCAGGCAATTTCGCATAAGCACGCAAACCACCCATTTCTATTTGGATTTGGTTTTTTATAACTATATCTTAAAATGTTTTGTTGTGATAGATTTAAAAACATCCAAATTAGAGCATAAAGACATTGGGCAAATTGATATGTATGTTAGAATGTTCGATGAATTGAAACGAAACAAAGGAGACAACCCAACAATAGGTATAATTTTGTGTGCGGATAAAGATGAAGCTATAGCAAAATATTCTATTATGAAAGAAAATAAAAAAATTTTTGCGGCAAAATATAAAACTATTTTACCTACAGAAAGAGAACTGGCAGATCTTATCGCTAGAAGAAAGCAATTTCTTTTAAAAGACAGTTCCGTTGCCAGGTGGTTTGTATAGGAGTGAAGATGAAATTTTTTCTTGCGTTTTTTCTTTTCTTTTTTTCCGCTTTGCATGCTGCTCATCCCTTTGTTGGCGAAACACTGGATTACGAAATAAGCTGGGGATTTATCTCTGCTGGCAAAGCTAGAATGTTAGCTAGAGAAACAGGAAATGAAAATGAACTGGAAATAATTTCAAGGGCGTGGAATCATTCTTTTTTTAAAATGCTAACCGTTGACGATACGGTAAAGTCCACGGTTACCGCAGACAGCCTGATGCCAAAGGTTTTTAACCAAAGAATCAAAGAAGGCTCGTATATAAGGAACGCCTTAACCATTTACAACTTTAAAGCAAAGAAAGCCTACATAAAAGACACGGCATACAAAGGCACGGAGCTTAAACACGGCTTAGACACGGTTATAACGCTTGACGGCAATGAACGTTGCATACTCTCTGCCTTTTATTTGGCACGGACCTTTAAAATGGAGCCGGGGGATACGGTTTATTTCAACGCCATAGGGGGCAAGAAAAAGTACCCGCTCAAGGTTATATGCCATAGAAGGGAAGAGATAAAAACCGCTTTTGGCAAAAAAAAATGCCTGGTTGTGGAACCTGTGATACTAGGGGACGGCTTGTTTAAGGCCAAAGGCAAGCTCACAATTTGGCTAACAGACGATGAAGAGCGGCTTCCCGTGGTTATGAAGAGCGAAATAGCCATAGGCTCCATAAAAGCCACCTTAATTGGCGTAACGCGGCAAAATTGATTTTCTATATTACCCTTGGTTCAATTTTATAGGATTAGTATGAGCAAAAGCATCTATGTGGGTAACCTCCCATTCGCATTCGGCAACGAACAACTAGGCGAATTATTCGCTGAATTCGGAGAGGTTAAAAGTGCCAAGGTCGTCATTGACCGCAACTCCAACCGTAGCAAAGGTTTTGGGTTTGTGGAAATGGACGAGGAAGTAGCAGACAAGGCTATTCAGGCTTTGAACGGGAAGAATGTAGGCAATAGGCCGCTTCGCGTTAATGAGTCTCAGCCACGCGAGCAACGCCCCCCACGCCAAGACAGTCGTGACAGCCGCCGCAGATAATTTTACATCTCCTTAATCGGGGCTATCCCCAGCATTTCAAGGGTGCTTCCCAAAACTTGCTGGGTGCAGTAAACTAAAAATAACCTGGAATTTTCTTCAGCGCTTCCTATCACACGGTTGTCGTGTATAAATTTGTGAGCTGCTTCTGCAAGCTCTAGCGAGTATTGAGCCAGTATGTAAGGTTCCCTGCTCTCGCAGGCTATGTTTATTTTCTCCGCTTTGCGAGAGAGCATTTTTATTAAATCGCAGGAACTCTGGTCTAGAAGCTCCTCGCTCTTGAATTGCAGTTCTGCTATATTCTTGCCGCTCTTTCTCAATATGCTGCAAAGGCGCACGTGGGCGTTTTGAATGTAGGGGCCTGTTGCTCCCTCAAAGCTGAGGGCGGCATCCCAGTCGAATTTAACATCCATAAGGCGGCGGTTTTTCAGGTCGTTGAACACTATTGCGCCAACGCCTATTTTAGTGGCTATTTCCTCTTTGTTTGCAAGCTCTGGATTTTTTTCGTTTATAACAGACAGGATTTTTGCGGAAGCCGCTTCTATAACATCTCTTAAAAGGCTTGCTGTGCCGGTTCGGGTTTTGCCCTTTTCCCACTTGCCTTCTTCGTTTTTGTGGAGTATTAAACCAAAGGGAATATGCTCGCAGTCGCTGCTCCAACCGTAGCCCATTTTGCCAAGCACCGCGAACACCTGTTTAAAATGCAAAGCCTGCCCGTTATCAACAACATATAGGCACTTGTCAAAATTGAATTCCTTTTTGCGGTAAATGGCGGCGGCTAAATCGCGGGTTGCGTAAAGGGTGCTACCATCGCTTTTTCTTATAAGGCACGGCGGCATGTCTTCACCCAAAGCAACCACATCGCGCTCTTGGCTATTCACCAGCAAGCCCTTGTTTTGCAGCTCCTCAACAACGGCTGGGATTTTGTCTTCAAAAAAAGATTCCCCTGTGTAGTGGTCAAAGTCCACGCCCATTATTTTATAAATGCGCACCAACTCTTTTAGGGTTGCTTCTTTGAATGCAGCCCACAGCTTGCGGTAAAATTCATCGCCCTGCTCCAACTTTGCAAAAGCGTCCCGTGCTTTAGCCTCCAGCTCCGGCTCCCCTTTGCACAAAGTGGAAAACGATGCGTAGAGTTTGTTCAATTCCTTTACGGTTAAGTTGCAAAGCGTCTGTTCATCGGTGGGCAAATTTTCTTTTAAATATATAACAATCAGTTTGCCAAATTGCGTTCCCCAGTCACCGAGGTGGTTTATCCGCTCCACTTTAAAACCGTTTGCCTTGTGGATGCGAGCCAGGCTATTGCCGAGCATTGTGCTACGCAAATGGTGAAATGCTAATTCCTTTCCTATGTTGGGGGAGCTGTAGTCTATGGCTACGGTTTTGTTTTTTGCGGGTGCAAATCCAAACTCCAAACCTTTTTCTTTTATTTCGTCTAAGATTATTTTTATAAAAGCTGCTTTATCCACATAAAAATTCCAATAGCCGTTGATGGCTTCTGTTTTTGCAAAGCCTTGTGGCGCAGGGAACTTTGCGGCTAATTCCTCTGCTATGGCTTTGGGCGCTTTGCGCAATTTTTTTGCTATGTTAAAACAGGGCAAGCTCCAATCGCCGTGAGAGGAGCCGGGCGGGATGCTGAGTAGGGAAAGTGCCTCGCCAGCGGTCCAGTAAGTGGTTTGCTCGGCGAGTTCCGCAATTTTATTTTCAAATATAGACATGCAAAGGAAATTTAGAATTTTATCTCTCTTTCCCTTTTAAATCAAAAATTTTCACCTTTCCATTTGGCGATGTTTTTTTAATTAAAACACGAGAGCCATCAAAATACATGCGAATGTTTTCCATATTTTTTTCTACAGCATTAACATTTAAAATAGGCGTTGCTTCTTCTGAACTGCTACTACTTTCGATGCTTGAACTGCTTGCGTATGAACTGGAGCTACTTGCCATGCTGGAACTGCTCATGTGTGAACTGCTGCTTGAACTGCTCGCCACGCTGGAGCTGCTCCGTGCGGAGGAGGAACTGCCGATAATCGCTACTTTGAGAGCAGGTGGCGGAATATCCATATCGCTTGCTATGTAGTAGCCTGGGTGAGGCGGCTGGTTGTAAGAGGAATTTTGCCAAGCAACGGCAACTCTGTAAACAGGGTCGTGCATCAGGGTGACGAGGCGTTTTGTAGTTGCCATTGTTGAGGTGTAGATTCGCAAAGCGTTTGAACCGTTGGAGAATATCACTTCCTCGCGAAAATCGCCGAACAAGTCCGCTTGCAGTACGGGGTTGGATTTAGTGCCGTTTATTTGACCGTAGTCGCCAGCAGAAAGCAGATTTTGTCTGCCGCCGCTCACTGTCCATTTATCAACGTGATTACCGTCTAAAAGTTCGCGGTTAAAATTGCCACTCCACCATACCACGTGGTTTGTTGAATAAGGCAAGTCTCCTAGATTGTTGCATTTTGTATCGTAAAGATTCATGCCCGAAGCCCAGAAAGTCCAACCTTTTGCAGGGTCAATCTCTGCGGCAACCGCACGACCTACGTCCGTATCAGGTTTTGGGACGTTGCAAATTTTAGTGCCATCGCTCGCTTGCCTCAAAAGAATTCCGTGACCTGCGCTTTTATCTTCGTGCGGCATAAAAATCTGCGGAGTTGGGGTTCCCTTTATCATGTGCGCAACGTGGAGCGCGTCTCCGTGACCCCATCCCGTTGTGTGTTTCCCTTTTCCATCGGGGCCAATGACCGCCGCTCCGGTGATTATTGAATGTTTGCCGCTGTTGTCAACATCCGCCACGCTTAATTGGTGGTTGCCCTGCCCGGCATACGCACTGTTGCCGGATGTGCCTGAGTCAAACCTCCAACGCTCCGTAAGTTTGCCATCCCGCCAATCCAAAGCCAGGAAAGTCATCCGCGTATAATAACCCCGCTGAAATACCGCAGAGGGCCGTTCGCCATCCAAGTACGCTACCGCCGCGTTGAAGCGGTCAACTCTGTTGCCGTAGTTATCGCCCCAGTTGTTCACCGTGCCTCTCGCTGGCCAATAATCTATAGTGGCTAATTCTTTACCAGTAGCACCTTCAAAAACCGTTAGGTATTCGGGACCGTCAAGGACATAGCCATTTGTGTTGCGGTAAACGGTGGTGTGGTTTGCGTTTGCCGCAGGCCCCATTTTTATATACGCGCCTGTGCCGTCTTTTGTGCCGGGCGCGGTTTTCATCATCACTTCGGCTTTGCCGTCTCCGTCAAAATCGTACACCAAGAACTGCGTGTAATGCGCACCCGCTCTTATGTTTTGCCCCAAATCTATGCGCCATAGCCTTGTGCCTGTAAGAGTATAAGCATCTATAAAAACATTATCGGTTACGCCCGATTGAGAATTATCCTTGGCGTTGCTCGGATCCCATTTTAGCACTATTTCATAAATCCCATCTCCGTCAAGGTCGCCTGTGCTGCCATCTCCGGGGGAATAGGTGCCTTCCTGTGCACCAGTTGCTGGTCTTTGCAAATTGATTTGTATGTACCCTGCGTTTGAACCCTGAGTGTTGTTTATTATCATGGCTTTTTCGCTCGCCTCTCTCTCAACTCCATCAATCACCGCTCGAACCGTGTAGTTGCTGTTTTGTGCGGCGTTTGCATCTGTATAGGTTGTGGAAGTCGTTATGGGCGTGCTGTTGAGCTTTGTTGCATCTCTATAGACGTTGAATCCCGTGGCATAAGGCTCATTTGCCAAAAGCCGCCAAGATAGGTAATAACCCTGCCCAACCCGCACCGCAACAAGACCCCTATTCAGCTTTTCCACTTGCATTGTGCCTGCAAACACAGGCATAAAAAGAGCCAAGCACACGAATACCCAAGATATTTTGTACATATTCACCTCTCTTTTCCTTTTAAATCAAAGATTTTTTCTTTTCCGTTTGACAATGTCTTTTTAATTAAAACACGGGAGCCGTCAAAATACATGCGAACGTTTCCAACACTTTTCTCCGCAGATGGAACATTTAAAACAGGCGTTGCTTCTTCTGAACTGCTGCTGGAGTCGTTCGCTACGCTAGAGCTGCTCGCTACGCTGCTACTGCTCGTGTGCGAACTGGAGCTGCTCGCCAAGCTAGAGCTGCTCGCCAAGCTAGAGCTGCTCGCCATTTTTGAGCTGCTGCTCGGTTGGGTATTGTTAAGCCCGTAGTCTGTTGCCATTTGCGGGTAGAGTTCCAAGCGGGCATTTGACCTGCGAGCGTTGTTGTTCCAGTCAAAAAGGGGCAGTGAATTGTCTCCTGAAAATTCCTGCGGTTCCCATACAAATGTACCCAACCCTTTCTTTGACGGCAGGTTGTAAACTAAATCGTTTACTTCGCGGTGCTTGTCTGCGTATTCCGCCACAGCAATTTTAATGTTGTTTTTATTGGCTAAGGCGGTTAAAACCTTACTCAAATTATTCAAATCACCGTGCCATTCGGGGTAATATGATATACCGATAACATCTATTTTGTTTGCAGCATTGGCTTCCACCTTATTTATGTTTGATTTCAGAGTCTCAAACCAGCTGTCAGCAAAAGTATTATTTTGGATTGTAATAGTGTGCATCATAATCTTGATATTTGGGTCAACATCTTTTACGCCATTGATGCCTGCGTTTACCAAGGTTGCAAAATTTTGGGTATTGCCGCTTCCTTCGGGGTTTATCATTCCGTTAACAACTTCGTTGCCCACCTGAACCATGTCCGGCAAAACACCTTCATTTTTGAATTTCTGCAAACTCTCCTTGGTGTAGGAGCGTACCTTTTCGGCAAGCAAAGGCACGGTATTAAGGGACGACCATGACACGGGTTTATACTGTTTGCCAGGGTCTGCCCAAGTATCGCTATAGTGAAAATCGAGCAAAAATCTCATGCCAGCGGCTTTTATCCTTTTCGCAACTTTTATTGTGGAATCCAACCCACAATATCCTCTGGTGGAATATGGAGATTCACTTTCACCAGTAATTTTTGCGGTTGGGTCAACAAAGAGACGCAAGCGTATATAATTGAATCCGGCTCCTTTGAGGAGTGTAAGCAAATCGTCTTGTTGATTGCCTCGGTAATATTTTACCGCGCCGCCGCCAACAGAAGCAGGATTTTCCCTCTGCTGCATCCAAGATATATCAGCACCCAGTACATAAGGCTCGTTTTGGGCGCAAACAACGCTGGTGGCAAGGCAAAGCACCAAAATGATAGGAATTTTATTCATCCTGTACCTATAGTAGTTGGCTATATAGTAGTTGGCTATATCTATAGATAAATATATATTTTTTTTAGCAATTGTGGTACATATTTTTTTCAGAAATCACGGAAATTTGGCAGTGCAGGGCGCGAGTATGGCTATGGGCGAAGGCCTATCTCAAATTTAGTATATTATATCTGTATGGCAAAAGGAGCAGTATTTTTTGACGAACTTAAAAGCCCGCCATTGGAGCATGAAACCCGTTTTGAAATGGGTATGATTTTAAGAGAGTTTCAAAATGGCGAAACTGTAGGTCCACCTACGGTAAAGCCTGTGGTGCAAATAGGCAAAAGTTGCTATGAAATACGTTATCCAACCGCCAAGCATAATTGGCGGGTTTATTTTGCAGTACGAGCGAACATAGTGGTTTTGTTTTTGGAAGACAAAAAGTCAAAAGCAATACCAAAGGCTACAATAGAAATCTGTAAATCTCGGTTACATTTCTATGAGCAGAAACAAACCGAGAGAAAAAATAAACAGGAGGCTTTATGAGCAAACAAAAAGTATCGGATAAAGAATTTTGGGAATCGCATGGCTTGAAATATTACGACACCGTTTGGGAAGGCGTAGGGCTAACCTCAGAAGAAGCGGAACTTGCGGAAACGAAGTTTCAAATGGCGCACAAACTAAAAGAACTGCGTTCTGCTAATGGCATTACGCAAACGCAGCTTTCCAAGAAAATGGGAACTTCGCAAGCTCGCATAGCGGCTTTGGAAAATGCGGAAAACGTTACTTTGGATTCGTTTTTCCGTGCTTTTCGTGCTTTGGGAGGGTCGGCAAAGGAATTCGGAAAGATGTTCGGTTCACGCAAATTGGCTTGAAGGAAAACTGGATTTTTTCATTAACACTTGACAAGATTAACCCCGTAATCTTATCAAAAAATGATAAGAAATAATAAATCGCTTGCTAGACGGCTTCACAGGAAATTTGACTTCTGGAAAAGTCCAAAAAATATAGAAAATTTCTGCACAAATTTCGGGGCGAATAGTGGCTTTGCGGGTGATAGAGGGACGTTTTTTTATCTATATTTCCTACATAAATAGGAGTTTTTTATGCCTTTTGAATATGAAGAAAACCTGCAATATGGCAAAGATGCCACAAAGTATAACCTCATAGCCACAGCCAAGGAAGCTGGGATTTCCGTTGGCAAGTTTAACGGCAAAAAGATTTTGAAGGTCAGCAGCGAAGCGTTGACCAAGCTGACCGAAGCGGCGTATTCAGAGGTGAGCTTTCGCCTACGCCCCGCGCACACAAAACAGGTTGCCGAAATTTTGGAAGACCCGGAAGCAAGCCAAAACGATAAACTGGTTGCGCTTACATTGCTGCAAAATTCCTGCGTTGCAAACAAAGGCATTTTGCCCTTTT
>Ga0268262_10001650_pt1 | contig 27195 bp, 36 predicted proteins | sample TergutNc150P3_FD_190354 | JGI IMG/M metagenome (GOLD analysis project Ga0268262, IMG submission 190354) | Nasutitermes corniger P3 segment gut microbial community from laboratory colony in Florida, USA - Nc150 P3 (SPAdes) (version 2) | ecosystem: Host-associated > Arthropoda: Insects >... | reverse complement strand
ATGTTGTACAGTTTCCCGCTGCGGACTTGGTCTGTTATCGCGTGGCTTACGCCGAAGAGCACCCTGCCGAAGAAGTCGTATTCCTGATGGAACTGTATTTCGAACACGGCGGTTTCGCCGCCGTCCAACTTCGCTTTCAGGTCAACGCGGTTAGTCTTTTCGTCGGGATCGGATTTGACGGTTTCTTCGGGGATAAGGCCGATAACGTCTATCTTCCTGCCCATGAGTTCGGTGAGGAAGCCGCTGAGTATCCCGTAGTCTTCCTCTTCGCGCAGCAGGTATTTCACCGCGTAGTCGAAAGAAATCAGCGTGCGGTTTGCCATGATAAGCCCCTTTTTTCGGTAAAAATAAAGGTTATCTGTCTATAATATATATTACGGGCGGTGTCGGCGGCAAGTTTTTTCGCCGGACGCCGTGCCGACAGACCGTCCCTCCGAGCCGGAACTCCTTGATGCATAGGCGTTCCGCGCAAAAAACCTGATTTTCACCGCGCGTAATATATTTTATCTTATTGGGTAGAAAAAACGATATTTATATTTATTATTTGACACCGGCGCCGCCGAATATTATTTTATTATTGATAGGATTTGCAGTCAGGTGATCTTTGCCCCGTAGACGGCCAACGGCCCCCTATCTTTCGTCGTGCTAGCAATGCTCTCGTCGTATAGCGGTACTCTCGTTGTACAAGCTGTAACTCTCGTCGTACTCTCTCGTTGTTTGTGTCGTTCAAATTAAACGAAAGGAACCGTGCCGCTATGTTAGCCAAACTACGCTCTATGGCCGTTTTAGGCATCGACGCCTTTGAGGTCGCCATTGAGGCCGACGTCTACGAGATGATGCCCAGTTTCGCCATCGTCGGGCTGCCCGACGGCGCCGTCAGGGAGTCGCGGGAGCGGGTGCTCTCCGCCATAAAAAACTGCGGGTTCGAGTTCCCCGCCCGCAAGATCACGATCAACATGGCGCCGGCGGACGTTCGGAAGGAGGGGTCGGCCTTCGACCTGCCCATCGCCGTGGGGACGCTCATCGCCTCCTCGCAGATATCCGCGGACTCCGCCGCCGACTATATAATGGTAGGGGAGCTGTCGCTTGACGGGACGGTGAAGCGTGTCAAAGGTATGCTCTCCATGGCGGTCACGGCGCGGGAGATGGGGGTTAAAGGGATGATCGTGCCGGAGGACAACGCCCGCGAGGCCGGGGTCGCGGAGGGGGTGAACATCTACCCTGTGGCGACGCTCGGCGACGCCATAGACCTTTTGACGGGCCAGACGTCTATTGCGCCGCGCAAGACCGACCTGAACGAGCTGTTCAACCGGTCGAGGGTCTACGGCGTGGACTTTAGGGACGTGAAAGGCCAGGAGCACATAAAAAGGGCGCTGCTGGTCGCGGCGGCCGGGGGCCACAACATCCTGATGGTCGGGCCGCCCGGTTCCGGAAAGACGATGCTGGCGAGGCGTCTGCCGACGATACTGCCCGACCTAAGCCTTGACGAGGCGTTGGAGACGACTAAGATCCACTCGGTCGCCGGTATGCTTTCGCCCTCCACCCCGCTCCTTGCCGTCCGCCCATACCGCGCCCCGCACCACACGATAAGCGACGCCGGTCTGATCGGCGGCGGCTCATACCCCCGCCCCGGAGAAGTGAGTCTAAGTCATCATGGCGTATTATTCCTAGACGAGCTTCCGGAGTTCAACAAAAACGTCCTTGAAAACCTGCGCCAGCCCCTTGAAGACGGAAAGGTGACGATATCCCGCGCCGCCGTGTCGCTCTCCTACCCCGCCCGTTTCATGCTGGCCGCCGCCCTAAACCCCTGCCCCTGCGGCTTTTACACCGACCGCCGCCATCAGTGCACCTGCAAAGAGGAGCAGATAAGGAAGTACATGGCTAAGATATCCGGCCCCCTGTTTGATAGGATAGACATCCACACAGAGGTCCCGGCGCTGACCTACGAGGAACTCTCCCAAAAGACCCCCGGCCGCGACTCCGCCTCCATGCGCGAGGAGGTAAAAGCGGCGCGAGACATCCAAACCAAGCGCTTCGCCGACCACAAAAACATCTTCTGCAACGCCCACATGGAGTCACGCCAAATCCGCCAATTCTGCGATTTAGACGAAGCAAGCCGCCAATTACTGAAGACGGCCATTGAAAAACTAGGCCTATCGGCGAGGGCTTATGATAGGATATTGAAGGTCTCAAGGACGATAGCAGATTTAGACCAATCGGATGAAATCGGCGCCGCCCATGTGTCCGAAGCTATACAATATAGAAGTATGGATAGGAGAATGTGGTCGGCGGGGGTCGTAGAACCGTTAATATAGATGATTTTGACTTTGCGACGCGAAGCGGCGCTTGTTTATCGACGGGGCGTTGCGGGGCAGCGCCCCGCAGGGTGGGTAGCGGAAAACAAAAATGGGCGTAGCCCATTTTTGGTTGGAGCGAGGGAGGGCGCAGCCCTCCCCTTAGTTGAATTCGACTTTTATTCTTTTTATTTTTGATTTTAAAGATTTTAAAAGAATTTTTTGCACCCCGCCCCGCCATAATATATATTCTACCTCTATCTATAAGGCAGTCCAAACAGTAAAGAAAGGGTGTTCGCCGTATCATGAAAAACGTCGGTTTGCGTTTCGGCATTGTCGCCGCCGTCTTGGCGCTCACGGTATACCTGCTTATACCGTCGTTCCAGTTCTATTCGAAGTCTGAGGCAGAGCAGGAGGCCATCCGCACGGATGCCCCGCAGACCCTCAAGCGTATCCTGAACCTCGGCCTCGACCTTCAGGGCGGTATGCGGCTGGTGCTCGAGATCGACCGGTCTAAGCTGCCCGACAACGACAAGGACGTTATCGATAGGGCGTACGCCATCATCGAAAACCGTATCAACCAGCTCGGCGTGGCCGAGCCTACGCTCCAGAAGCAGGGCAACAACAGGATCATCGTCGAGTTGCCGGGCATAAAGGACGAGACGGTGGCCAAGGAGGTCATCGGCAAGACCGCCCAGCTCGAATTCAAGCTCGTGCGCAGCGATGCCGACCGGGAGCGCGCTCTATCTATAATAGAGGCGACGGTAAGCGGCAAGGAGGCTCCTGCCGACTCGGCGGGCGCCAAGAGCGCCAAATCCGGCGCCGATAAGGAGAAGGCCGACAAGGAGCTGGCCGACAAGCTGTTCAGCGGCGAGGATCAGGCGAATGACTCCGCGGCGGATAAAGATAAAGACAGCGAGGGCGACGGCGGCGAACCCGTCGAAGCCGCAGGCAGTTTCAGGGATCTTGTCGAGTACTGGGGCGAGATGGCGATCGTGAAGCACGAGAACGAGCGCAAGGTTAAAGAGTATTTGATGCGCGACGACGTCCGCAAGGCGCTTGACCGCGCCGGGCTTGGCGGCAACGACTTCCTGTGGGGCAACGAAAACGTCGGCGACAAGGGTTCCGCCAGCGGTTACAAATACCTATACTATGTGAAATCAGCCCCCGAAATGAAGGGCGATGTCATAAAGAACGCGATGCAGTCCATAGATCAGGGCGGTATGAGCGCCGGCAAGGCGAAGGTCGACATGGAAATGAACGCCTCCGGCGCGAGACGCTTCACCACGGTCACCGGCGCCAACATCAACAAGCAGCTGGCTATAGTGCTCGACTCCACCGTCTACTCGGCGCCGCGGATCGTCTCCAGAATATCCGGCGGGCGCGCCGAAATCACCGGCAGCTTCTCCTTAGAGGAGGCCAAGGCGCTGGCCATCATCCTGCGCGCCGGCGCGCTGCCTGCGCCCGTGCGCATAGTGGAAGAGCGCACGGTCGGCCCGTCGCTCGGTCAAGACGCCATAAACAAGGGCCTCATGGCCGGACTCATAGGGACGGCGCTCGTCATTGTGTTCATGCTGGTCTACTACAAAGCCAGCGGGCTTATCGCCCTCTTCGCCCTCCTGCTGAACATGCTGATCGTCCTGGCGACGATGGCCGCCGCAAGCGCGGTGCTCACGCTTCCGGGCATTGCCGGTCTCATACTCCTCATAGGTATGGGCGTGGACGCCAACGTGCTCATATTCGAGCGCATCAGGGAAGAGATGTCGCAGGGGCGCACGGTACGCGGCTCCATAGACCTCGGCTACTCGAACGCCCTGTCGGCTATCTTAGACTCGAACATCACAACGATCATAACCGGCCTCATCCTGCTGTGGAAGGGGACAGGCCCGATACGCGGATTCGCCGTCACGCTCATCATAGGCATTACGGCGTCGCTCTTTACGGCGCTATTTGTCTCTAAGCTGTTGATGTCGTCGCTATTCGGTAAGCGGTCTAAGCTGAGTATATAGTATTAAATGGTATTATTTCTGGGTTGCTTCGCTTCGCTCGCAATGACAGTCATTGCATAAACAAGTTGCGAGGAGCGAAGCGACGAAGCAATCCGGATAAACGATATAAACCGGGCATATAACTTTCAATCATAGAGGGAAGAGAAGATGTTACAATTCTTTAAGGGTGCCAAGTACAATTTTCTGCGTTATTCAAAGTTCGCCGTCGGCTGTTCGCTGGCGTTCATAGCGGCCTCGATCGTGTCGGTGGTCATGCACGGCGGGTTCAACATGTCTATCGACTTCGCCGGCGGCACGACCGTGCAGATGAAGTTCGAGAAGCCCGTGCGCGAAGAGCTTACGGTCATCAGAAACTCCATCGGGTCGCTCAACTTCGGCGCGCCGGAGATAAAGACTATAGGCCCCGCCGAACACAACGAGATACAGGTCACCGTCCGCAGCAAGTCCGAAAACGTGGACGCGGTGCTGAAAGATATCCGCGGCGTGCTGGAGAGGGATATGGCCGGCAACCCGTTTACCGTCGTGCGGACGGAGAACGTAGGCCCCAAGATCGGCGGCGAGCTGACACGCGACGCGGTCATAGCCTCCGCCCTGGCGCTTTTGGCCATCCTGATCTACGTAGGCCTGCGCTTCAAGCTCTCCTACGCCGTGGCGGCGGTGATCCCCCTCTTCCACGACGTTTGCGTGGTGATGGGCATCTTCTCCATGCTGAACTTGGAACTGACGCTGCCGTTCCTGGCGGCGGTGCTCACGATCATAGGCTACTCCCTGAACGACACGATCGTGGTCTTCGACCGCATCCGCGAAAACCTCAAAGGCGGCCTGCGCGGCAAGGTCTTCAACGAAATCGTGAACTCCAGTATAAACCAAACGCTGTCCCGTACGGTAATAACGTCTATAACCACGCTCTTCACCGTGCTGGCGCTCTACGTCTTGGGCAGCGACTCGATCAAAGACTTCGCCTTGGCGCTGACGATAGGCGTGGCGGTAGGTACCTACTCCACGCTGTTCATAGCGGTGACCATACTGGTCTGGTGGCAGAAGAAGTGGCCGTTTGTGAAGTAAAGTTCGGGACTGACAATGCGACAGGGCGGCCCCAAACGGCCGCCTTTTTTTTGGCGATTACTTTGATTTTTGTCTCTTGACATTGTATTTTTTAGAGACAAGTTTCTGGAACCACCGCGCCGTCCGATAGATCAGCGCGGCGACGGCTAAATTCATAAGCGCGCCGACGAACCAGGGCTTACGTTTCTTTGCGAACATTACCGGTATCCTTTCCACATTTGTTTTAAGGAGGCTCCTATATGGAATATACAACAGGCGCGGTGGGCAGATGCGTATGTATCCGCTTGCACGAGAACGACAAGGTCTACGACTCCATCCAGGAGGTCGCCGAGAAGGAGGGCCTTAGCGCCGCCGTGGTGTTCGTCATAGGCGGGGTAAAGAACGGATCGGTGGTCGCGGGGCCTGTCGACCAGGACGAACGCCCGCTCAAAACGATAGTGAAGCGCTTCGAAGACGCCCGGGAGATCGCCGGGATAGGGACGCTCTTCAAAAACGAGGAGGGCCGGATAAAGCTGCACCTGCACGCCTCCATAGGCAAAGACTCCGAGCCGATAGTAGGCTGCCCGAGGCTTGGTCTGGACTGCTGGCTTGTGACCGAGGTGGTAATACTGGAACTCTTAGGCCTAAACGCGGTACGGGCCAAGGAAGCGGGCGGACTGGAGTTGCTGAAGTTTTTGGGGGCGAAATGAGTCTAATCCACGCTATTTCTAGCAAGCGTCGGATTGGGGTTAAATAAAAAATTCGTTCTCAATGAAATAGATCAAATGGGCCAAAACAAAAGCATTAAACTTATTAGGTTTGTGGCGTTCGCAATGATCTCTGTAATAAGCCAGTAATTTCAGAAAAGAGTATTTGTATTTTTCAAATTTAACGACATCTAGCCGCTTACCTATCCAATTTTGGAGTATAATACGCATTATATCTATACAGAATATCTCGTTTATGAGTAACGCGGAAGGGGAGGGGTTGCTTCGCCTTTCCTCGCGTGGACGTAGCCAAAACATCTTTTTTTCTAGGAACAACTGAACATAGAGCGCTATTATCTTGTGATGGTCTATTAGATTGAGATTAGGATCGTCAAAGAACATGACACTCTTCACAGCATCTATACGCGAAGAGTAAGCAAGCTCTATCTCGTCGATAGATTCTTTTCTAAAGGCGATACATCCCTTGTCAGCGTAATCGGAATACTTGACCGCTAGTTTCCTAAACAAGGGAAACCAGTGCTGTGAGTTAAAACGGTTGGACATTTAGAACCATACTGTCCTTTTCTCGTCAATTTCCTTAATCCGAGCCTCGACCGCTTCAGTGATATCTACATCCGATGCGTATATGTCTCCATTTGCCTGCGCCATATACTTTGGCCAGTCCTCAAGCTGCTCGTTCGTCAGCGGCACATCTGGATTCTTGAACAAATCTGCCAAACTATACGTAGCATTAACCATAATTGCTCCCCCAAAAAGGTAGACACAACACTCCGTTTAGGTCAGGGCTACGTAGACTACAACACCTTGCCCTCAACCCTCCCCCTAGTCCGCCCATCTGAACGAACCCATCTCTTTAATATATGTCGAATGTCATAATCGAATATCAGGCGCACAAAATTACTAAAAAGTATAATAAATTTTTTTGTAAATTCCAAATAAACGAGCAAGAAACTTGAAATTTAATTAATAAGCTAACAAACCAAAACACACCGAAAATGGCTAAAATACGCGAAAAACGCTGTTTAATCCCATAATTAGCGCGATATTGCGTACTTTTTGTGATGATTTCCAATGAGGGTTCCGAATCCGTGGCGACCTCAGTCTTAGCCATAACAGTCAATACATATTTGTCAACCCTAACGCATCGCACCGAAAAACCATGTATTTTCCACATTATGGATCAAGACTAGCTTGCCCGCAATGACCCTAAGGACCCATCTAATCCCACGTCTTGGCTCCGTACCCCCTTTTGGACGCCGTCCCCCCGTGCTTCTTTCTCCAAAGCTCAAGGTGGATCTTGGCCATCCAACTACGTAAACCCCTCACCCGTAACATCAATTTCAGAAATAATCTTGGCGATCTCGTCCGGCGCCGGAAGCATGGTAAGCATATCCTCCGGCAGACTATCGTAATACGAATATGTCGCAACGCCGATGGGTTTATCCGTTGTTTTTAGGGTATATTTAACCCGAGTGCGCTTTTTGCTTTTGCAAATGATAATGCCTATAGACGGGTTTTCGTCCGGAAGCCTCATCGTGTCGTCAAGCGCGGATAGATAGAACTGCATTTTGCCTGCGTATTCCGGTTTGAACTCGCCGATTTTTAGGTCTATAGCAACAAGGCAGCGTAGCTGTCTGTGGTACAAAAGCAGGTCTATGTAGTAATCGTCGTCGGTAATGTCGAGGCGGTATTGATTGCCGACAAAGGTAAAATATCCGCCCATTTCCAACAAGAACGCCCGGATGTTTTTTATGATACCGGCTTCAAGCTCCGCTTCGCTGTGTTCTATGCCCATTTCGATAAAATCAAAGTTATAATCGTCTTTTACGGCGAGTTTGGCCTGAAGTCTGTATTTTTCGGGTACGGTTTCGTCAAAATTGGTTTGGTTGGTCAGGTACTTCTCAAACGCCCGGTTTTCGATATTGTTGATCAGAACGTCCTTTGTCCAACCGAAGCGCTTGGTCATTTTGATATAAAACTCACGTTGGAGCGGGTCTTTGCATTTTTCCATGATTATACAGTTTTTTGTCCAGCTTATTTCTGCCACCAATGGTGGCAGATTTGGCGCTAGTAATTCTGCACCCAATGGTTGCAGAATTGGATTTTGCGAATATTCGATAAAAAAGCACCGCATTCGCCAAAGGTTTCGGGCCGAGAACCCTTGAACGCCGGGGAACTCTTTCTGAAGCTCTTTAGCCAAAATCTCAACGACCGACTTACCCCAGCCGTGTTCGCGCTGTTTGCGGTCTATTTCTTCGCCGATTTCCCAGTAAAGCTGTATCAATTCGGTATTGACCTTCTTCAACGCCTCGTACTGACGGCGGTAGATGAGGGCTTTAATATCCTTTATGAATGAGCCGTAAACCGTTAATCCGTTTTCCATATATTTATCCGCTTTCCAAGTTTTCAAAACAAGATCAAAGTCAAGTTACTTGTCTACTAGTAACATCATAAATATACATTATGGATAGCGCCGGTCGCCCCAAAAAGCTCCCCGGATACCGCGAGAAGCACCCGATAGGCGGTCGATCAGATCCCAAAGAGTCTGGTCAGAGCCTAAGTTGGTCTGCATTGTAATTTGTGGCAAATCAAGGAGTTACAGAAGTTTTTGACATCAAAACAGGCCTAAGGGCTTTCTAATCCTCTGGTTTGGGAGTTTGTGGACGTTGCCCCTTTTTGGACGCCGCCACCCCGCGCTTCTTTTTCCAAAGCTCAAGGTGGATCTTGGCCATGTCCATTACGTCCGCGAGAAGCTCGTCGCTTACCTCTTTGGTGCCGAAAAGGGCGAGTTTTAGCTCTTCGTTGGTGATGGTCCGACCGCTTTTTTTGGATTTTTTATCAACGGGCGGCTCCATAGACACGTCGTAACCCGCTAGCCAGGCGGGGCTTACGTGAAGGGCTTTGGCGATAATATAGGTAGCGGACTGCTTAGCTTCATAACTCCCGCGGAGATATTTCCCGATACGTTGCTCGCTTACCCCCGTTTGACGCGACAGTTCCGCATTTTTCATGCCCCTTATGTTCATAGCCCGTTGCAGGCGTGCGGCGAATGTCTCGATTCTGCCCTTAAATTCGTCCAATTTTGACCTATCCTCCCCCCTATCCTAAGTAATATAGATACTATATACGAAAAAGTAAAGAAAAAATTTATTAAAAATATTGACTTTAGTTAAACCGGGATGTTATATTTATAGAGTATATAAACAAAAGTTTACTTTTATATGTGGAAGATAAATCGATATGCGGCCAAAATTCGACTACACCAGGTTACGTGAACGGATCCGTGAAAAGTTCGGGACGCCGGAGGAGTTTGCGCTGGCTGTAGGCCTTTCATCCGCCGAAGTACGGGCAAGATTGAACAATTCTGCGGATTTTAGGCTGCCGGAGATGGACAGGGTGTGTGAGTTTTTGGGTATAAGTAATGAGGATATAGATGGTGTTTTTTTTGAGGTATAGTAAACATTTCTTTAAAATATTAGATAAATACTGAACGAAAAACGCAGATTATAGGAGGTTAAATCGTGCCAAAACCAATATTATACGTGGTACTTGCGTTATTAATACTCTCCGTCAATGCCCTCTCCCAAGAGGTCGAAAACGGCCCCGAAGCCGCCGATTCCGCCTATATCGCCGCTGAAAGCGATACTGCCGCCGTAGCTGACAGCGTCGTAGCCGCCAATCCCGAACCCGACAGCTCCGCTACCGTCGCGGCCCAAGAACCGGACGACACACCGGTTATCGACAGTACCGTCGCGCTTGAACAACCTATACCTCAGCCCATCCAACAAACCATCCAACCCAAACGGAACACCTTTTGGATAGCGCTGAGCGCCGACGCAGCCGGTATCGGGATACTGGGGTTCGGAATATACGAAGAGATGAAGGTGAGAGATCTGATCGACAAAGGTAAATTTTCCAAGTCGGTAAAAGCGGAAAGCGTCCGCGACGTTTGTTACGTACTAGGCACGGTCATTTTAGCGGCGGGAATATCCATCCATATATTCTTTTAGGAGCTTTAACCATGAAGAGCAATAGACGATTCGTAAACGGATTACGCGGGTATGCCAAATACCTATCCCTTTTGACGCTTGCGGTTGTACTCGCGGCGCTCATCTTCTCCTCTTTCTGCACCCACACGCCGGAAAACTGCGGCGACGGAGAAGAACTTAAACCCGGTATGTTCTGCTTTGATAACAAGGCATGGAATAAATGCGGCGGAAATGAGTACAACCCGTACACCCAATTCTGCTCCGCCGGGGCCGTTTACAATAAATGCAACGGGAAAGACTATGATCCATCAAAGCAAACTTGCAACGGCGCAAACATTGTTGATATCGTCGGCAAACCGAAATGCGGCGGCGTTGAATACGACGGCGCGGCGAACTTCTGCCACAATAACACTATCTACCCTAAATGCGGCGGGTTGGAGTATGACCCGTCACGGCAAACTTGCAGCGACACGAAGGTCGTTGATATAGGCAAATTCACCGTTTATTTCAACGCAAACGGCGGTATAGACGGCTCAGATCCCCCAAAGCCCATGGAAGCGGATCCCGGCAGCAGCATAAAGATTCCCGATCAGCAAACGATATCAAGAGACGGCTACAGCTTCGGCGGGTGGAATACAAACGCAAGAGGCACGGGAACCAATTATGCCGCGAACTCTTCTTACACCGTTAACGGTAATGTTACCCTTTACGCTAAGTGGACGGCAATTACGTACACGCTCACGACTAACGCGAACCCGTCAGGCGGCGGGACGGTGTCGTGTAGCCCGAATAAGACTAGTTATACATCCGGTACGAGCGTTACCGTGACCGCTACGCCCAATACCGGTTACACTTTTATCGGGTGGTCGGGAGTGGCATCGGGGACGACAAATCCGGTGACGATTACGATGAACGGCGATAAGGCGCTGATAGCAATTTTCGAACAGATTGCAACAAACACGTACACGCTCACGACCAACGTGAGCCCGTCTGGCGGCGGGACAGTGTCGCGCAGCCCTAATCAGACAAGCTATACATCAGGCACAAGCGTCACCGTAACGGCGACAGCGGCGAGCGGGTACACGTTTATCGGGTGGTCGGGGGCGTCAACGTCTACAAGCTCTTCCGTGACGATTACTATGAATGGTGACAAAACGCTGACAGCAAATTTCGAACAGATTGTAACAAACACGTACATGCTCACGACCAACGTGAGTCCGTCAGGCGGCGGGACGGTGTCGCGTAGCCCTAATCAGACAAGTTATACGTCAGGGACGAGCGTCACCGTAACGGCGACAGCGGCGAGCGGGTACACGTTTACCGGGTGGTCGGGGGCGTCAACGTCTACAAGCTCTTCCGTGACGATTACCATGAACGGTGACAAAACGCTGACGGCCAATTTCGAACAGATTGCAACAAACACGTACACGCTCACGACCAACGTGAGTCCGTCAGGCGGCGGGACGGTGTCGCGTAGCCCTAATCAGACAAGTTATACGTCAGGGACGAGCGTCACAGTAACGGCGACAGCGGCGAGCGGGTACACGTTTACGGGGTGGTCTGGGGCGTCAACGTCTACAAGCTCTTCCGTGACAATTACAATGAACGGCAACAAAACGCTGACAGCAAATTTTGAACAGATTGCAACAAACACGTACACGCTTACAACTAACGTGAGTCCGTCAAGCGGTGGGACGGTGTCGCGTAGTCCTAATCAGACAAGTTATACCTCAGAAACGAGCGTCACCATAACGGCAACTGCGGCGAGCGGTTACACGTTTACCGGGTGGTCGGGGGCGTCAACGTCTACAAGCTCTTCCGTGACGATTACAATGAATGGCGATAAGACGCTGACGGCCAATTTCGAACAGATTACAACAAACACGTACACGCTCACGACCAATGTAAGTCCGTCTGGCGGAGGTACGGTGTCGCGTAGTCCTAATCAGACAAGTTATACCTCAGGAACGAGCGTCACAGTAACGGCGACAGCGGCGAGCGGTTACACGTTTACCGGGTGGTCGGGAGCGTCAACGTCTACAAGCTCTTCCATGACGATTACGATGAACGGCGATAAGACGCTGATGGCCAATTTCCAGCAACAAGCCGTGACATATACACTAACGACAAGTGTATCACCATCAGGTGGTGGTAGCGTATCGCGTAGCCCTAATCAGACAAGTTATACATCAGGGACAAGCGTCACAGTAACGGCAACAGCGGCGAGTGGTTATAGGTTTACTGGGTGGTCTGGTGCGTCAACGTCTACAAGCTCTTCTGTGACAATTACGATGAACGGTGACAAGACATTGACGGCCAATTTCACGCAACGTAGTGGCGGTAATTACGATGTTTCGCTCAGTTGCGGAGATCGTGCTTGCAGGACGGTGAATATAGGTAGTCAGACGTGGATGGCGGAGAATCTGAATTATCAGATGGCGGATTCTCGGTGTTATAAAAATAGTGCCGATAACTGTACGAAGTATGGTAGGTTGTATATATTTGAGGCGGCAAAAGTAGCTTGTCCGGCGGGATGGCATTTACCGACTCGTCTGGAGTGGGCAGATTTGAATATTGCTGTTGGTGGTACCGGTACTAATGGTTACAATGGTACGGCCGCTAAAGCGCTGAAATCAACAACCGGTTGGGATGATAATAGAAACGGTACTGATGCATACGGATTTTCGGCGTTGCCGGGCGGTTCCTACTGGTATGGTGGCGATTCGTTCAGTGGCATCGGATACGTCGCCTACTGGTGGACGGCAACGGAGGACTCTTATAACGATTACGCCCATGGCCAGAGCATACGCGACAACGAAGTGCAGGATTCTTACACCTTCAAGGCGGGGTACGGCTATTCGGTGAGGTGTATTCAAGATTAATAGCGCCAGTTCGGCGCATGTAATATAACGGTGAAATACCATAACTTAACCATATTGGAGGAATAAAATGACAGTAATAATTCCGAAAGAGTTCACGGACACGTTTATTAACAACCAAATCGCAGAATTAAAACGTTCCATTTCAGAATGTATTAGCGAACTAGCTAATTTACGAAACCGTATTTATTATTTGAATAATACTTTGGCTACATTTCAAAACATGAAACGCGACCATTTGAATCAAGCACGGACATTGAACGCGCAATTTGGTTTTCAAGGGTCATTTCTTTCTTCTGGAGATTACGCGATGCTCGCTCATTATGATAGTAACATTATTAAATCTCATAATGAATTATTAGAGGCAGGTAATAAAATTACACAATATGAGCAACGTAAATCTGAAGACGAAGCGAAAAAACGTGAACTTGAAGCGTTGTTGCTAAAAACGGAAGAGCAACGGGCGGAAGAATATTACAGTAGGCTTCATTAATAACAATATTTTTGTGGATAGTCACGATTATTGGAGAGGAGATAGCTATGCGGACGGATGAAAGGACTGCTGATCGTATAAGATATGATGAGAAAAAAGGTAGTATTATTTGTTTGACTATTATTAGCATCGTATTAGTCGGGATAATCGGTGGAATAGGATTCTCCTTTCTTCCAGCGGTTTTAGTTGGTGGCAATCCTTGGTATACAGTGGGAATTCCAGCTATGATATTAGGAATATTGGGATACAAGATAGACGGATGTTCTTCCGGTTGTGGATGGTTAATTTGGGGGGCGCTCGGAATGGCCTTTTTTTGCTGGTTACTTTCGGCAATACCAATTATAGCTACCATTAGCATAGGTGCGGTGTTAGGTGCGTTGATTGGCGGGGGTGCGGGCTGGTTTATATCTTTGAAGATATATGATATTGATGCTGGCAAACTAAACCAACCGCAACCATGGCCAGATGATATATATTGATATTTGAAGACGAGAGCCATAAGGAAAACTGTATGGATATTATCGGCAAAGCCATTATTTTTTCCGTGCGTCAATACCAAAGAATCCCGCACCCAAGATTCTGTAAATTCACCCTGTCATGCTCCGCCTACATGATTTTGGCGGTAGAAAAGTACGGGAGCGTGAAAGGTCTTTTCAAGGGGATAGCGCGAATATTCCGCTGTAACCCTTTTTCTAAGGGCGGAGAGGATTATCCATAGAATCTTTACCTTTGCTTGTGGAAGTTGGATTGATATTTTATGACATGTGATTATTTTAGATAGAATTTTCTTTTTTACCATCTATATTAATTTTTTTAACCTTACAAAAATGGAGGGTGTTATGAAACTCTTTAACTTGGGGAATGCCGAATTAGCATTTCTGAAGCATGGTTTGATGTTAAACGCGCCATCAATGATGGATTTTTCTTCAGCATATGGTGCGTCATGCTACGTTTGCTCGTCTGTATGCCAGACTGGATGTGGCGCTAACTGCAGTGGTACTGCTAGCGGTGGATACGGGTGTAGCGGTCATTAATAGAGTGGTTGTATCAAAGGGAACATGAGATGGCAATAATTAAATCAGATTTCAGAAAGACGATTATGTTTACCATAACAGAGGCGTGTAATTTGAATTGCCTCTATTGTTATGAGCATAACAAAACGTCTAAGGAAATGTCTAAGGATTTAATCTTAAAAACCATCGACAGTGCTTTGCAGGATGAAGCCACCGCCATGGAATTTTCTTTCCATGGTGGTGAACCTTTTTTGAAATTCAATTTAATGCATGATATTGCAGAATATTTTTGGAGAAAGTATAATCCTGAAAATAGATATGTTTTCTTTGCTACAACAAATGGTACATTATTAACCGAAAATATTAAGAATTGGCTTTCTGAGCATAAAGAGCACTTTTGGTGTGGGCTTAGTTTTGATGGCACAAAAGCAATGCAAAATAAAAATCGCTCGAATTCGGCAGATAATATTGATTTAGACTTCTTTGTAAAAACTTGGCCTACGCAACAAATCAAAATGACTATTTCGCAAGAGACTTTACCTAACCTTGCGGAAGGTACGATCTTTTTGCATAAAAGAGGTTTCAATGTCCATAACAATCTTGCGTATGGTTTAGATTGGAATGATAACGTTCACATAAGAATTCTTTCCGAACAATTAGAAAAACTTATGGATTTTTATCTTGAAAATCCAGATATTACGCCATCATCAATGTTATCTATGTCTGTCCAATGGTTTTCCAAAGATAATAACCTAAAATCACAAAGAATCTGTGGTGCTGGTAAGCAAATGAAATGCTTTGATACGGCAGGGCAAGAATATCCGTGTCACTTTTTCATGGATATGAATTTAGGTGGAAATAAATCGAAAGCATCTGGTATGGAAATGCTCATGAGTGAAGATTGTTTAATGGATCCTTTTTGCAAATCTTGCGAAATAAAATTGGTTTGTCAAACATGTTATGGATACAATTTCATGGCTACCGGCGATCCGGCGAAAAGGGATAGAAATCTTTGTGTTTTATCAAAAATCCAAGCTGTAGCCTGCGCAATATTTGCATTGCGAAGAATTAAACTGGACGGCAAATTGATTATTAAAGGTGACGAAATTCCAATTGGAAATGCACTCCACGGTATTGATTGTGTCTTAAATAATGAGTTTTTCATTAATGATGAAAGATTAAAGGAATTTAAGTTAATGTAACAAGGAATACTTAGCCGGAGTCGATATCTTCGCTTTTCCGTACACCTCGGATAGTGGTGCAGCAGCGGCAGAGCGGCGGGGAGGCGTTGTTCTCTCCGGTGGTCAATCCTGACGATTTTGATAATGACGCGGACTACTTGAATGCAATTCCGGATATGATGGAACCTATCATGGCCTCAATTAACACGCCGCCCGAAGAACGGGAGCAGGTGCCTGAGGAGTTGTTTAATGTATAATGTTGTTTGGACAAAGCAAGCTAACATAGTATTGAAGTCTACGCCAAATCTCTTTCCCAACCGTATCATCGTTGCATACCTCAGCCGCCTGACCGCGCCATTTTCAAAAAAGGCGTTTTGGTAGTCTGGAACGTTTGAGAGCCGCAGCATTTCCCCAATGACCTCCGCCTGTCGCTTGCCGCTCTCAAAGAAGTCTCCCATAATACCGAAGTATCCTATGGGTACGGGTAGCCAACCGGTCACGGGATAGGTGGTCGGTACCTAGTCGGTTGGCGTCATAATTCGTTGAGAATCAATGAGTTATGTGTAATATAGTGTGTTTTTTTCACCCAAACGCAACAAAAAACATTTTTGGTAATTGACTTTTTTATTCCCCTATATTATATTATACATAGCCCTAATCTGGGTGGCCGAAGCCGGTTTTGAGGGTTGTTTTTAATCTTGATTAATTTAGTAGTAAATAATATATTATAATATTCCACATGAACAAAAGTCTTTAATTTTTAGGAGGAAATGCCATGTCAACAGCAACCGCTGCCCGTCGTGATTTGGCAGATTTGTTAGAAACACCGGATCGCCCGCTTACTCCGGAAGAGGAGGAGCACTTTGACGAGTATATGTCCTTCAAAAACCATAGCGAATCGGCGGCAGACATTAGTTTGACCGAAGGCGTTGACGAGGTGCTTTCCGACCTTGACTTCTATTTGGGGCTGAAAGACGAAAAGGGCTGCTAAATATGAGTAGACACTCTGCGCACTGGATGCCAGACCTAGAAAGACTTGGCATGGGTTTTTATGAACGGAAGCTAAACGCCAAGTATGTTAGGTACTGGAAAAACAACTATGACGCAATAAACAATACTTGTGATGCCATGACAGAAAAAATAAAAAAGGAGATGTTTCCAGATTCAATACAAAATGATTGCCTTTTGGACTGGCACAAAATATTTGCGGTTCATGTTTTGGCCTTCCTTACTAATAAGCTATATACCGATGGTGATACCACAAATGGTAGAAGTGTGATAGATCGTCTTGCAAATGAGTATTATTGCCTATTGCTATTAGACGCTATCGCGTGGTCATGGCATAGATATAGGGGCGAAAACGGTCGTCTTGTGATACCCCACGACTATGAGCGGTGTCTTATAAAGATATTCTATAAGTATAAGGCGTCAGGGCTTTTAAACGTTACAGATACTACCTTTACCTATGCGCTGGCAAACATTGCTTATTTTGTGGACAAGTGTTTTTGGGTGCGGCGCTGAACAATGTTTTAATAACAATCCTATTTCACCGGTTTTTATGATTGAGGATGATATAGAAGAGCGTTTTTTACAGTATGGGAACAAGGTCGCGATAAGCTAATCGACGGATTACGCCTAACACCGTCTATCAACCCGTTTTTCCTTGTATAACTCTATCAAAGAGTAAACGGTTTTTCGGTCACCGGTTATGGTTTCCACTATATAAGCTAGTTCTTTCCCCGTTCGCAAAATCTCTTTTACAAACGGATTATCGTTGTATATCTCCGATGTGGGAAACGCGATAGGTTCGAAAAAAGCGTTTTTGTATTCAGGAACGTTTGAGAGCCGCAGCATTTCCCCAATGACCTCCGCCCGTCGCTTGCCGCCCCAGTCGTCTCCCTTCGTCTTGCGGTTGGGTGGTGTGGGTCGGTTGTAGTATCCGTGGTAAGTCAAAAACGAGGACGCACTACTACGGGGAGTGGTCAATCGGTCATGGGAGAGGCGAGCCAATGTTGAGTGGCTAACGTCATAACTTGTTGCAAATCAAGGAGTTACATATAATATACCATGTTGCCGACCATTGCAAAAAGTCAGGCTTGTTAAAAATTGACTTTTTTGTGGCGCGATTATTATATTATAGTATGTGAGTGTTGGGAACCGATAAAAAGGTATTGTAGGTCGACTTAATTTTTTGAACTTAGGTTGGGGTGACCGGATGGATGCGGCAATCAAAGCAGAATTGAACAAACTCGCGGAAATCATAGTCAACGCCGTTCCGGTTGAACAAATTTTCCTTTTTGGCTCTTACGCTTACGGAACTCCGCACGTTGGTTCAGACTTGGATTTATATGTAGTGTTAAAGGACGATACCCCGCTCAGGGATATAGACGCTGGTGTGGAGATTAGGACGGCTATACTTCGCAAAAAGTCTATGCCGGTGGACATAGTCGCCAAAAAGAAAAAGGATTTCTTAAATCGATTAGATGACATTACTCTCGAACGGAAAATCGTTCGGGACGGGGTGCGGATTTATGGGTAAGCAGACAAACGCACCCAAAGAGTGGCGGTTTCTCGCAGAACGAGATATGACGGCCGCCGAATACTTGGTCAAGATGTATCCGCCACTAAATGAAATTATTGCTTACCACTGCCAACAAGCAACAGAAAAGTATCTAAAGGGTGTTTTGGTCACGTTAGGGGAAGAACCGCCCTACACACATAACCTTGATGAATTGTGCGTATCGCTAGAAAAGTACCGTCCCTCGTTTTCAGCCATATTGTCTTTTTGCACAAAGATATCGTAATTCGCGGTGCAACCGCGGTATGACTTTGGTATAAGCCTTTCTGATACGGATATGCGCCTTGTTTTAGAGTATACCCGAAAGATCATAGCTTTTCTAGAAAAAGAAGTTCCGGAGATGTTTCCGTCTTAACTTTTTGTTAGAGACTGTTTTGCCATCCCCAAAAAGTCATCCATAATACCGAAATACCCGATGGGAGGCCAACCCGGTCACAATGGAGGCAGGTCGATACTTAGGCAGTTGGCGTCGTAATTCGTTGAAAATCAATGAGTTATGTAAAACGTACTAAGCTACCAACCATTGCCAAAAGGTTAGATCGCCTAAAATTTGACTTTTTTGTGGTGTGATTATTATATTATTGTCTGTAGACAGTGTTGTATGTATCTAACCGAAAATGGGGGTGGTGGCGATGCCTTACAGTCCGATAGATATTGACCGAGAAAAACTCACAATTATGGGCGTCAGTTTTAGCTCTGTCGACAATTTTGACGCGGTTGTGAACGCTATTGGGACAGTAATGTTTGAAGGATTCGACCCAACACCAAAGGGTATAGAGATTATTCGAGATTATTTGTCAGAGAAGATAAGTATCGATCAATTGGTTCGGTTAACCAAAGAAAAGGCCTATGCGTAACAACTACGAATATATTGATCCTGATTATGCTTATACCGACCCACAAACAGGTGTCCTGCGAAATTTAGCCGGTATTACCGACCATGACGACCTTCTGTTTTTTGAGAGCGCCGCCGTTATCAAGCGGACGAAAAAGGTTACATCCTTAATTTGAACCAATCGGATAATCTTGACGTATATGAGCGCTATATGTCAGGAACTATTGATGGAGATGTGAGTAGATTGGCGATTATGATATTGGAATTATTGAAGAATTGATCGTTAGCGGTCATATATGAGCACACCGTATTGATAAACAAATATTTTTCATGAAGGAGGGAACTGATATGTATCGTATAGATACGGAAGAAAAACTTAACCGATTTCTTGACGGGTTGGAGAGCGGTAACATTGTTATCGGCGGGACAAATCCGACAGAACAGGATTTTGCCGAAATCAGCACTGAAATTAATGAGTATAGGGCGAAGTTACGAAAGAGCCGTGAGAGTGTGCCGACGATTTAAGCTCAATGATTCTTATGGGGGATTTTATGACCGCAAAATTATCCATGATTTGCTCAAAGCAAAGCAATGACACGTATTTTGCTGTTTGTCCTGAGATTAGGGGTTGTTTTACGCAAGGCGATACTTATGAGGAAGCTTTCGCGAATCTTAAAGAGTTGGTTGAAATTATTATAAAAGAAGGTTTGACGGAAGAAGAGATTCAAAATGTTATGCAGTCAAAGACAAAAATTTTCTCAGAATTTGAAATTGCTGTTTGAGAGCCGCAGCATTTCCCCAATGACCTCCGCCCGTTGCTTGCCGCTCGCTCCAAAGAAGCCCCCCATAATACCGAAGTACCCGATAAGCGGCCAACCAGGTCACGGGCGAGGCGAGTCGGTGTTGAAGCGGTCTGAGTCATACGCCATCCAAAATTGTCCCTGACAGTCTTCTCGGAGACTCTTCTCCCCCCCCGTAAACTTGCCCCCGAACGCGTCCGGCTAACCTCGTCCGCGGATCTCCTAAAATCAGTCAAAACCCCTCAAATGACCGCAAAAACGCAGTTTTTGGACAAATTTGAGCAAAATCTAACGGTGAACTCGGGCGCATTGCTGGAATTTCGGAGGACCGGCGTCAAAAAAAATTAAAAAATAGCTTGACTTCAATAGCGTAAGCATATTATTTTATAAATTAAGTATTCTGTGGATATGACGGCTTGTTCAGGTTCAAACCGATGAGTCCACATAGCGCGAAGCATCTTATGCCGAAGGAACAGAGTTTTGGAAACCAAAGTCGAAGTACAAACACAAGTAAGTTCGGTCCCCAAACCGACTTTTATGGAAATGGACTGCGACGAGATCGATCGTTGTCTACTCCAACCAAGCGCATTCAGGCGTCCGCTTATTGCGCCTATCTCTGATGTTGCCCCGCCGCAAGGCAATCCTTTTTTAGACAAAGTAGAGAGTTTGTATAACTTGCTCAGAAAAGAACCGTTTATCTATCAATAGGCAACTGTGTATGAGAATTTTCTTTTTGCGTATAACAAAATTTGTCTTGTCATGGTTTAATTCATTGCTTAGACAGATTGATTATTTTATCATGGATCATCTCTTTTTGATCAATCAGCGGTTAAAAACAAACGCCGTTGGGAATTTACATGCTAAAGCCTCGAATGTAATAGAAGAGGCTAAAAAACATAGTGAGAATTCTGTTTTTGAGCAAAAAGAACGCGACTTCGTCTATTATCATTATCTTATGAAGTATTATACGGCGGTATACGAATCGTACTTTGGGATTGTTCCTCCTATTCAAATATTCAACGAACATAGAATGTCTTTGGATCATATTATAAGGGCAAAAGAAAAGGACACTGTGGAGAATATGGGTAAAGCCACGGATCACGCGCTTCGTGGTTTGCTCGACATTCTTAAACTTAACTGCGCCGGACTAAGAGAAAAGATTCAAAAAGAGCACAAAAAATACCCTCCTAAAGCATTGGGATTGGTTTCAGACGGGGACTATATAAAGAAGTTTGCCGAATTGCAAAATAAGGCAGAAGATTATATGTTCGAGGCAAAACTCGGCGATTACAATTTAGAAGAGAGTGGATGTAGAAAGATTGAAGTTGCGAATAAATTCATATATGCCTTTGATGCGCACGACGAGTGGTTACAATTTCAACAAGGGTATTGGGGCAAGATTATTGCTGGGTATGCCAAATACCGTATGCTAAGTTCTGGGTCTTTTCTGTTTGTGATTATCACCGGGGTTATCGCTGGAGTTATCGCGTGTTATATTTATAGTAAATTGTATATGTAAGGCATTAAAAATCATTTTTTAACATTGTAAAGATTGAAGACTTAGAAGAACTTCTGCGCAACTGCAGTGATGAAACAAAGAATATATATACCAAACTATATCAACAGCCAATATCTTTGTTTTCAACAGTGTAATTAAAACGATCCCTATTAGGAATTAACGTAGGGTTCAATTGTTTCCAAAATGGAAATAGTTCAAATTGTGGATACTGCATTTCCCAATGACCTCCGCCCGTCGCTTGCCGCTCTCAAAGAAGTCTCCCATAATACCGAAGTATCCTATGGGTACGGGTAGCCGACCGGTCACGGGATAGGTGGTCGGGGCCTAGTCGACCGATGTTATAATTCGTTGTAAATCAAGGAGTTACGTATAATATGCTAAGATTTTCACTAAAACGCGACAAAAAACGTTTTTGGGGTTATTGACTTTATTATGTCTCTTATATTATATTGTATAAGTAATGATGCGGTCACGTGCGGTTGGTATAGGCCAATAGACGCTACGGCGATAGCATAACCTGCCAAAATACGGGCAAGTAAGGATTAGCTTTATATATTTAGGAGCCGAATTATGTATAGTCTGGTGAGAAGAAGTCCTACGGTCGCGATGTTTATAGATAAGTGCAACACGGGGTTAATAATAGTCTTGGCTATTCTTGCGGTCATTGGGATCATTGCGATTTTCAACAAAAGATTGCGCGGTAAAACGGCGTTGTTCGCATTTTGCGTCGCCGCGCTTGTGGCGTTCGCCTTGGAAGCCACAGCGTTCAATTTTCTGCACTACCTAAAATACTTTGCCGGTCCGCCCACCGTTATCACGGGGGTATCGGAAACGGATAAGAATATCTTACTGACCACAGACGACGCATACGCGGAATTGCTCAGCGACGGAGTGCGCTTTAAAAACCTTAATAGGAAGGTTACATCCGTATTTGTGGATATGGAATTTAATAACATAGAAACAGCGGAAATGGTTGTCAAATGGACGGATGAAGGCATTACGCAACAATACGTAAAAAAACTTTATAAATACCTGCCGCACGAGAATTACGCGCCGCTCCAACCTTGCGGAAATGTATCTGAACTCACGGTTACGTTCAACGCGCGCACCGATCAGATCATCGCAAATAAGATCATGGTAAATAAACCCATCCCGTTTTACTTCAGCGGATTGCGCCTCCTAGTCGTTTCGTTTTTTATCTTCGCGATCTTTGCGATTGTAAATAAAACCCTTCGCGCAAAGGCGGCGTATTGGCTATTTGAGTATAAATTTGACCCGAAAAATGTAAAGCAGAACATTATTTACGCCTGTACCGTCGCGTTGTTGATACTTTTTTCGTGGGTTTGCGTGTTTACGTCCGTTAGCGATTATCATGAATGGGAAAAGAAATACCACATATACAATGAGTATTTGGTTGACGCGCTTATAAACGGCAGAACATATTTGGAATATGGGAATCCGCAATTATGGTCTAACGTGGAACGTCCTTACGACGATACTTGGCGAAAAACGAATGGGTACGAAGAGGTGACGAATTATGAGGCGTTTGATTGGACTTGGTACAAGGGGAGATATTATTGTTATTTTGGGGTTGTGCCTGCCGTAATACTTTACATTCCGTATAAATTGATTACCGGTGAATACTTGCCTAATCACGTCGGAACGTTCCTATTTTGCGCGATTACCGTAATTTTATTAGCGTTGTTATGGCGTTACTGTGTTAAAAAGTATATGCAGGATATGCGATACGCGCATTATTTGTTTTCATTTATCACGCTGTTTTTTGCGAGCGGTATAGGTCCCATTTTAAGGTATGCCACTTTTTATACCATAGTACAAGCGGCCGGACTCATGTTTACCGTCGCCGGGGTTTTATTATTGCTTAAATCCGTTGACAATGAAAAAATAAGTCACCTAAAATTGTTTTTTGCTTGTTTGTGTTTTGCGCTGATTTTTGGTTGTCGTCCCAGTATGGGACTCGCATCGCTTTTGGTTCCGGTTGTTTTATGGAGACATAGAACATGGAAATTGTTTGCATTTGCTATGTTCCCGTATGTAATTGTCGCGATTCCGTTGTGTTTGTATAACTATGTCCGTTTCGGATCAATTTTTGAGTTTGGGGTAAATTACGTATTGACAAACTTTAATATAAATGTATTTGCTCAACAGAATGTACTTGGCAAGATGTTTAGGACATTTGTATCTTCCGCGAATTATCTCTTTTGCCCGCTAAAATTCTCGCTGAAGTTTCCTTTCATCGAATTATGGTGGGGGGACTCGCAACAAATTAGTCAGGGCATTTTGTGGAATTTTCAATGTGCTATGGGTATAATCAATTTCCCGATAGTTTTTTCCCTATTTTATCTATTTAAAAACAAAATAAACAGAAAACATTTATATCTATTATCCGCGTTTTTAATTATTGGCATCGCCGTAGCGGTTTTAAATTCTATCGCCCAAGGATGCGCGGTAAGATATATGCCGGATATCGCCGTATTTATCATTTTTCCATCGCTCTTTTGCGCATATTATTGGTGTCAAGATAGTGAGTGGAGTGGTATCCGCAGATTTATCGGCCATACGGTTCGTCTAAGCGTGACGTATGTTTTAATAGCCGCAAGCATATTTGTCGGATTGTTTCTTTTTGTAGTCGCACAATCCACATATTCCAATCCTACGTTATACCGTTATCTCGAGTATTCTCTTGGAGTTATCAGAAATGTTTAATCTGAAATTACTTCGTCCTGAACAATGGACAAAGAACATATTCGTGTTTCTGCCAGTATTCTTTAGCGGACAACTGCTGAATGTTTCTGTACTAATGTCTTGCGCTATAGTATTTGTAGCATTTTCCTTTATGGCTAGTTCCATTTATTGTTTTAATGATATTCACGATGTTGAAGATGACAAATCGCACCCAGAAAAATGTAAACGACCGATTGCATCAGGCGTTGTTTCTATAAAAGCGGCATACACTACAATGGCGGTTTGTTTGTTGATGTCTTTTGGTTGCCTCTTCTTTTTGGGTGACAATGTGAACCGTACGATAGTGGCGTTGCTCTTATTCTATTACGTGATGAATATCGCGTATTGTGTTAAACTCAAACAAATAGCCATTATAGACGTTGTGGTTATCTCTATCGGATTTGTGTTGAGGGTTCTTGTCGGAGGAGCCGCCGCCGGAGTGGAATGTTCGGAATGGATTATTATATTGACATTTCTGCTTGCCATGTTTCTAGCTTTTGCCAAACGGCGTGACGATATGGTTCTATACATGAACACAGGCGTTTTACACCGACGAAATATCGTCCAGTATAGTTTGGAATTTATGAATCAGATAATAATCATCATAGCGACCATTGCCGTAGTCGCTTATATTATGTACACGATTTCGCCGGATGTAATTGAGCGGCTTAATAGCAAATATGTTTATTTAACGACAATATTCGTACTGATCGGTATTATTAGGTATTTGCAGATTACCAATGTGTTGTCGAAAAGCGGTAATCCGACAAAAATTTTATTGCGTGATCGTTTTATACAATTATGTATTGTCGGATGGATTGTGTCGTTTTTTATAATCATTTACTCAAAAAAGGTCATCGCAGTATTTATGGCGATTATTTAGAGTGAGTTAATGAATAGGGAGAATGAAATGATTCCCGGAACCGATTTAATTTACAAGTGTCCAAACTGCGGTAGGAATACGAGGAGGGGGAGTATAATATCCGGAAATACGTTCGGTTCGGTATTGTATTCCGATGGGAAACAAATTGCGCCGATGCTCCCTGAATTTCCGTATTTTATAAAATGTGAGAAATGTAAAACATTTTATTGGTTGAATGATGAGAATAAAGCGGGGGAATATGAAGGCCGTGAGAGATTTTATCGGTTGAAAGACGAGTCTAAATGGAAAGACAGCGATCACGCAAGATTTTTGTCTTCGGACGAATATCTTGAAGCTATTAATTTAAAAGTATACAAGACCAATGACGAAGAACAGTATTTAAGGCGTAGATTGTGGTGGGCGTTTAATGATAAATATCGGCGTGATGATGAGTTTGTCTTTAATGAGAACGATAAAGACATATATGAATCAAATTGTATTAAATTAATCGAGGTGTTGGATAAAAATGAAATAAACGATAAAATAACGTGTGCGGAATTATATAGAAATATAGGGAATTATGTGGAATGTAAAAATATTTTAGAAACGATTCAAGAAGAGAAATATAATTGGATAAAAGAAATATTGCTGAGAGAATGTGAGAAGAATAATAAGAAAGTGATAATGCTAAAAGGGTAGTTACTAGAAAAAATCAAAACCGGAAAATAAGGTTTATATTGCCCCCGCCATCCGGTTCCGCGCCTATGTTGATTTGTACTTTTTCGTAAGGTTTTGTAAAGATGTACGGTAACGCCGTCCCTATGGCCGCCCCGGCGATTACGTCCGACCAGTAGTGATTGCCCGACCAGACGCGGGAGTATCCCGTTGCGGCGGCCAACATGTAGGCTGGGATGCCGACCTCCCATCCGTACCGCCGTTGCCAATAGGCCGCGCCGGCAAACGCCGCCGTAGTGTGTCCCGACGGGAAAGAGCGCCCGTGTTCGCCGGGTTCCTGATAGGGTCTCGGTCTGCCGATCGCGTATTTTAACCCTTCCGCTAGGACGATCGCGGTGCCGACCGACCAACCCCATTTCTTTGCTCCGTCGAAATCTTTTATGATGAGGGAGTACCCTAGCCCCGACGCCGGGAGCGCTATTTGCAGTACATCGCCGGTGTATGTAAAAAAAGCGTCCTTCCGCCGCTCGTGCAACGCCTTGATAGCCTCGTCTCCGTACGACGGCAGGCAGGCGGCGATAACGGCGATGATGGTCAGGCGTCTTATAAAAAGGCTGTCCATCAGGCCGCGCCCCCTTTATGCCTATAAACGTCGTGTTTCCAGTTTTCGATGTGTTTTTTGAGGGCGGCGAAGCTTTGCTCGCTCATTACATGCTCCATGCGGCACGCGTCGCCTACGGCGGTCTCCCGGTCTACGCCCAGGAAGATGAGCCAATCGGCGATAAGCGTGTGCTTTTCGTAGACGGATTCGGCGGTCTTGCGGCCGGCTTCCGTGAGGGTGATGTGTCCGTCGGCGTCGGTATCGATGTACCCGCACGAGCGCAGTTTCTTCATGGCTATGCTCACGCTCGGTTTGGCGAAATCGAGTTCGTTGGCAATATCCACAGCCCGAATCGGGCGTCCGCCGTCGCTTAAAACCAATATGGTTTCAAGATAGTTTTCTGACGATTCTTGTGAGTTCATGCCGCCGCCCGCCTTTTTAATTATACACGCAATCAATCTATTGCAAAATTCTCAGAGTTAAAATTACTGTAATACCGCCCGCTCTCCGCCGTGAATTTTAATATTATAAAATCCCCGCCGTCCGCTCCACCTTTATAGTACGTTTCAAATTCATCTTTCCAAATCTCTTTTTTGATTTTTTCATCGTCCAATACGTCCATCGTCCCCTTCAGCATTACCCCGCGAAAGAATCGCTTATCGCAGAAATACACGCAGGCCTTGGGATTGTTTCTATATTGCTTTATTCTCATGGACGGGCTGTTTGTATGCCAATAAAATATCTTTATACCCTCCCGTTTAACGGGCGGCAGCATTGCCTTTGTATTGGGATAGCCGTCTTCATCAACAGAGCTTATAAAGCCGACGCTTTGCTTGTCGATTAGGTTGCCGATTGTTTCTTGTGGATTTTTCATCTACACATTTCTCTGTCCATAACTTTTCTTAAGTAATAGTTAATATACATCTGGTATTCTTCATCACTATCTGTTT
>Ga0268262_10001649_pt1 | contig 27203 bp, 20 predicted proteins | sample TergutNc150P3_FD_190354 | JGI IMG/M metagenome (GOLD analysis project Ga0268262, IMG submission 190354) | Nasutitermes corniger P3 segment gut microbial community from laboratory colony in Florida, USA - Nc150 P3 (SPAdes) (version 2) | ecosystem: Host-associated > Arthropoda: Insects >... | reverse complement strand
AACTTCCCTTCGCCTGTTCCCAGATTAAGGTTCCGGTAAGGTCCGCCGGCAGTAAATCCGGGGTGAATTGTATCCGTTTGAATTCAAGGCCGGTTATCTGGGCAAGGCTTTTGACCGCCAGAGTCTTTGCCAGCCCCGGCACCCCTTCAAGGAGTATATGCCCCCCGGCGATAAGGGCGGCAAGCAGCCCGTCAATCATTTCCTGCTGCCCCACGATACGTTTTGCCATTTCTTTTCTGCAGTTTTCAATCGTTGTTTGGGCCAGTGTTATACTTTTATCCATAATAGTATTAGCGGCAATGGGACTCGAACCTATGACCGAACGGATATGAGCCGTTTGCTCTACCAACTGAGCTATGCCGCCGCTTTCATGCTTAGAATATGCCAAAATGGCAGGAACTGTCAAGATAGCATTATTTCAAGAAGAATCTCACAAAGATCACGAAGGGAAAGAAAAGGGGGTTATTGTAAGCAATCTAAGCTTTATAATTTCACGATAAGATAACAGACAAAAACCCCCTTTTTATTTCTCTTTGTGTTCTTCTCTTCCTTCGTGATCTTTGTGTGAAATCTTTTCCTTCCCGCTATTTGCCCAATTCTTTTTCCATTGCTTTTACAATGTCGGCGGCTTCGGGCATTTCGGGCGGGTGATCGCCGGAGGCGGGGACGGTCACCGGCGGGTATAGTTCCCATGCCTCGCGGATGGGGTATAGCGCGGCTTCTTCCCCATACCGTCTCCATTCACCGGCCCCGGTTCGCCATGCGCGGGTAAAGCCTTCGCCGGGGATGGTTATCTCAACCGGCAGCCATCGTTTGCCGCCAATTTCGATTATGTCCCTGCTGCCCTTCTGCCAATTATTGTCGCCGATTTCAAAAGCGAGGTAGAGATGGCCGGGAATCGTGATAAACGCGGTTTCTATTTCCAGCGCTTCAAGTAATGAGCAATACAGTATCGAAAGGTAGGTGCAATCGCCGCCGCGATAGTATAAAGCCTGATAGGGATAGCTGACGTTATCCAGAGCGGCCTCGTTAGCGGAAAGGTTTTTGTAAGAGGCAGCCGGAACCACCACATAGCTTATGCCGTACAAGCGCAGGGCTTCAAACATTGCGGCGGCATAGCGGACATTTTTAGGCGTGCCGGCGGAACTTGCCCCTGCCAACTCCTGCGCCTGTAACGCGCTTGCCACATAGCGGGAAAAAATACGGACAGCGCTGTCGCGGGGGGAGACAAAAGCGGCGGCGCGGCGGTCGTCTTCCCAACTGAAGGCGTTGCGGTGAAATATGGGCATTTGTACCGTGGCGGCGCTTTTCTTTTTTGCCCCCAAACTGCGGTACTGAATTTGTATCGCTCCCACCGCGTTGGTGTTTTCAGTCAGGTTGATTAAAACTTCGCTGAACAAAGCCGTTACCGGAACTTCCACGCTTTCACCCGCGCCAACACGGGGCAGCGCCGCAAAAGTCCAGGGCTGGATCATGTAACTGTCCATATACAACGAAAGACTTACGCCGGTAATGGCGTTGGGTTCTTCGTTGGTAATTTTTACTTTCGCTACGGGGTTGTTTTCATACCATGCCCAGGAAACCGGAAATACGCGGTACTGTTCTGTTTTTTCCACTTTCACCCGCGCCCTGCCGCCCATTATTTCAGACAGGTTGAGTCGTATGCCCAATGCCGCGTTTATTGAAGAGATGGGCTGGGACGGATCGTAGACACGATAATTGTAACTACCTTCGCCGTATAACGAGATATAGGGCAAGAGTCGGAATTCCGCGCCCATGTTAAAAGAGGCCAACGCTTTTGTTTCGTTCAAGTCGCCTCTTGAATAATGGTAGACACCGCCGTTTATTCCGGCGCGGACAGCCCAGCGGTCAAACGTACCCTTTTGGGTGCGGGGCATCCAGCGGACAAACGGCCCCAGTTTACCTTCAAATATGGCAAGCGGATCGCCTGTCTCCACAGTGATACTGGTAAAACCGCCCCCGGCGCTCAGACCGAAATTGAGGTTTTTGGCAAAGGACAAGGCGGAATCTCCGAATAACCAATCAACAGACGCCGCCGCCCCCATGCCGGATTTTAAATACTCGACACCTAACGGCATTTCATACGTTGGCGCAAGAGACAGAGAAAATTCACTTTCAGCGAAACAGGGAACAGCGAAAATAGAAAGAAGAATATAACCACGGAGTACACGGAGTAACACGGAGTTATAAATTTTTTTATCCTCCGTGAAACTCCGTGGTTTAAAATTCTTTTCTTCTTTCATTCTCATTTTTCCGTTAAATTATTAACCGCGTCCCATTGTTCAGGCGGCGGATTGGCTTCGTATTTTACACAGCGGCCCGCGTATAACTCAGCCACTTTATCACCGGGATTTTGTTCCTTCAGGGAAGTAAATATTTTCGCGGCTTCCTTAAATTGCCGCTGTTCATACAAGTCGATTGCCTGTTCCCACTGTTGTACCTTTTTTAGTTCAGCGTCATTTGTTGTTTCCTTAACTGCCAGCAATTCATACAGGCGCAGGGGCGTGTTAATACCCACTACCCTAACCCTGTCAAGCCGCCGCAGCAGAAACTCATCGCCTAACTTTTCACGGGTGTATTCGCTTATCAATATGCCGCCGGTGTGGTACTGTTTGTTTACGCCCTCAAGACGGGCGGCGAGGTTTACCGCGTTGCCCATTATTGTGTAGTCCATTTTGTTTTCAGCGCCCATGTTTCCAACGACCATTTCGCCGGTGTTTATGCCAATGCGGGTAAAAATCGGCGACGGGCTGAGCTTTTCTTCCAGCACCGTTTTGTTCAGTTCGTACTCCGCCGCCTTCATCGCGAGGGCGCTGCGGCAGGCAAGGGTCGGGTGGTTCTCGCGGAAAACCGGAGCGCCAAAAAACGCGATAATCGCGTCTCCCTCGTATTTGTCAATCGTTCCCAGGTTTTCCATAATGATGTTGCTCATCGCGGTCAGATAGCGGTTGAGCAGCTGGACCAGATGAACAGGATCAAGTTTTTCGGAAATCGTGGAGAAGCCCTGTATGTCGGTAAACATTGCGGTCATTTCCCGTTTTTCGCCGCCCAGGTTGAGTTTGTCGGGGTCATTGATAAGTTCGGTAATAACTTCGGGGGCAAGGTAGCGGGAAAACGCGTTGTGCAAAAACGCTTTCTCGCGGCTGGCGGTAAGAAACTTGACCGCCATCATCGAGATAAAAGTGAGCGATGCTGCGGCTAACGGAACGGCAAAACCGATGTATATTTTTGTGAATATAAAGAACGCCGCAAAAACGCCGCACAGTATCAACAGGCCGGACGCGCCGGTTATGATTGACAGGCGGTTATCAAAGCGGCTTAAAAGAAATCCGATTAACAGGGAATACACAAGCGCGATGATTGCCGGAATGTACCGGGGCGTATCGCTTAAAAATTCCCCTGACAGCATCATATTGGCGGCGACGGCGTAAGTGCCTACGTTGGGGTAATTTTCCTGAAAGGTGATAAGGCTGTTATCTGTCATTGATGTCGCGTCGGCGCCGATAACGCAAAAACTGTCCCGCAAGGCCGCCGCGCCCTTTCGAATTTTCATCATGCTGTTAAACTGATCGCGGCTCGCGTCAAACAGTTCCCGCACAAAGTCCGCCGTTTCCTGATCACCACCCACATCGGCGAGTATGGTTTGCTCATAGGAACCATCAAGAAATGATTCGCAGGAACGGAAAAAATTCTCTCTCGCCGCCAGCCATTCCTCTCCGGCCGCGCCATTTTCCGCAAAGGCCGCGCTTTTAATTTCTTCCGCCTCAAGATAATATTCCCAGGGATTTTTTCCGTTATCCCAATAAAAGAAAAAACCCGAATCGTTCATCAACGCGATATTACGCGCAAAATACGATTCCAGATCCGTATGCTGGATGATCTGTACCAGCGACATCATCCGGTAATCGTAAAATGATTTTTGGGGCCATTTGAGGAGCATTGCGCCGTCCTGGGCGCGGGGTATACACAGTTTTTTGCCGTCCGGTTTTACCAGCGCTACGGCGCTGTCGGAAACTTCTATTAACGTGTACCCCAATTTTTCGCGTAACGCGGCTAACGTCAAGTGGCCGTAATACGCGCCCTTGTACTTTACCAGGAGGTTTATCCGCCGCCTGAGTCCGTCAGAATCCGGGGAGGCGTTTACAAAACCCGCGCCTTTCGTCCGGCTCAGGAGCTTGTGTATAGCCGGCATTACACCGGCCATGTCGCGCGTTTTATGATCCCCTATGTTAATAATGTTTTCAAGGGCGATATAATTCGCAAGGTATTGGTCAATTTCAACGTTAGCTGCAATCTCACCGCCCTCGAATATGTCTTCGGGCCGAAGCATGGTCAGGGTAAGCCATGAGCAGTCCGAAAAAGCCAAAGCATGGGCAAAGTATTCGTCAACATCCCTGGTTAAAAGAGAAAAGGACGTTTCCAGTTCACCCCTTACGCTGCGGTGCAGGCTTTTCATGTCCTGTTTGTACAGTTCGCGCTCATTTCGTTTGGCGGCAGGACCAATCGCGTCAATGACCGCCGCCACGGATTCATCCAGCAGGGCAAAATTCGTATCAAGAGAACGGCCAAACACGTCCGCCGCGTAATTGGGATCAATCCGGTAGGGGCTTTCGTCAAGATAACTCAAGTCGAAGGCAATTGTCTGTACTCCAAGTTCTTTCAATAAAATTACCACATCCGCCATTACTTCGCGCCGGAAAGGAAAGCCGCCCGCGTAATTAATGGAATCATCGTCCAGGGTCAGGACAAAAACCTTTTCGTTCTCGGTCAACGACGGCAGAAAACGCAGAAAGAGGTCAAAAAACTTGTTGTCCAGCGAAGTAAGAAACAACAGCGAAGAAACCGCAAAAGCGGCTAATGTCACCTTTATAAATGATTTTTTTCGAATAATTTTAGCCATCGCTCGTTACTACTCCGCCGCTATGTCTCCGTCCTGGGCGGCGTCGCTGGCGCGGGCCGAAGCGGTCGATGCCTGAGCCGTTGTCCGGGTTGCCACATTGGTATCCGTTTTCGCGACATTTCCGCTGATGCGTACTCCCGAACCCGCGGCGGCCAATTCCGCCACTTTACCGCTGCGGGCCGCCGTAACCGTGAATGTTTTATCTTTGTCTTTCAGTACCAAAGACGCGCCTACTCCGGTATGAATAACCGTATCGGCGGACAAGGTATCTCCGACTTTTAATTCCACCCGGTTACCGCCCTTTTCCTGCTGAACCCGCCCCGTTACGCTTTGCACGGTGTAACTCTGCGCGAAAGCGCAGACTGTTAATGCGCACATCATGACAAATAAAATAACAATCTTTTTCATACATGCCTCCTCAATCTATTACATTTCAGCTAACAGCCGAATTAATTACTTTCATATTCCGAATCATTTGTTCTCCGCTGTTTGCTCCAACCCCCGCAGGGCGGCGCTGTTTTGGCTGTCCTTTGCCAATGCCTGCCTGAACCAGCGTTCCGCCGCGGCGAAATCACGCTCGATTAGGGCAAGGTTGCCCCGGTTGGTCATGGCAGGAACGGAACCCATGCCGGCGGCTTTCTCATAATTGGCTTTACCCTCGGCTATCCGCCCGGCGCGTACCTGTACAATGCCCAGGCGGTTGTATAATGCCGCCGTGGGATTAGCGTTAACCCGCGCCAGAACCTGATTTAAAACAGGCTGTATTTCCTGAGTAACGTACTGCTGCATAGCGCGGTTTACTTCCTTTGCCGCCGCGTTCGCGTCCGTGCGGACAAGGCGGCCCCCCTGTTCAAGCGGCGTGGGCGGGTAAACGGCCCACGCTTCCTCTACCATGACAAAATCAGCCTGTTTACCGGACTTAAAAGTTTCGTTTAACACTTTAACGCCCCGCGTCCACGCGGCGTAAAAACCATCGTTGAAGGCGGACATTGACAGGGGCAGCCATACTCCGCCGTTAATTACCAGCACATTTTTAATGTCGCTGAACAGGGTTTCCGCCGCGCTCTGGTTTACGTTCAGGGAAACGGCTACCAGAAAATCTTCTTCCATCTGAACAAAGGCCGCGGGAATTCCCACGCTTTCAAGACACCCGGCGACGAGCAGGGCAAGATCGCGGGCGTTGCCGCTCCGGTAGGACAAGGTTTCGGCGGGGAACTGCGCCTCGGTTTTATTCGCGTAGGTACTGCCCAAAATAACGCCGCCTGCCCTTAATCCTTCCAACAGCCAGATTGCGTACTGCAAGTTTTGATTATGCCCGATGCGGCGGTCGTTTCTCGCGAGACCCGCGATAAATTTCGCGTAATCAAGTGTATCTGGCGACGTAGGGGAAATGAAAGCCGCAAGAGCCGCCGCGTCCCCTTCGGTGACCATGTTGCGGTTATTCGTCGCCAGAATGACCGAACGTACCGACTCCCTTTCCTTGCCCAAAAACCGGTAACGAATAACAACTTCACCCAATATGCGGCCTTTGTCGGTAAAGCGTAAAATTGCCGGGGAAAAGTCAGCCAGCAGGGGCAGTTGGGCGCCGCGGCCGCGCGCTATAAACGAAACCGTCCCGCAGGGGTACTCCGAAGTCGTGTAACCGGAGGCGCGAAAACTTACTCTTACGTCGCGGATTTCCGCGTTTTCGTTGTTGCGAATCGCCAGCAAACCTACGGCGTTTTTCTGATATAACTGCATAAAGGCGGGATATACCGCCTCGTACTGGTCAAAAACCATTCCCACCGCTTCGCGGTTAGCGTTCCTTCCGGTCTGGAAACTCAACTGCGCGGTCAGCCCCGTGTATATGCCGGAGTTGAACACGCCGCTGTCAGCGCTCTCTTTACCGGCATTAAACTGCCGCAGTCCGCCGTTAGCTGCAATGGTAAAGCCCGGTGTAAAGCGGAAGCCCAGCTCGCCGCCGCCGCGCCAGTATATGCCGGAGTAACCTGTTTCTCCGTTAAAATCCGGAATATACATGCCTATTGATCCGTCAGCGCGGATGAAGAGCCGTGATAAGGGGAAGAAGTACAATCCCAGGCCGCCGCCCGCGGAATAAATGACCAGGCTTTTACCTCCTTCACCCTGTATGCCGCTCAATAACATTCCGCCCTCGACACCTAACGTGTAGCCGATGCCGAGCGGGTTGGGCCAGACGCTTGATAAATCAATCTCAAAACCCAAATCACCGCCGCCGCCCATGCTGTACATAGCGTTGCCTTCCGCGGATGTAACACTGTCAGACGGAAGGTAGACAAAGCCGCGGGGACGGAAATTAAAATCCAATCCCATTACCAATGAGCAATTAACAATAAGCAATAGAAGAATTAATAATGAACGAAAGTATTGATAACTGTTCATTGTCCCGCCAATCCTTTCAAAATCGGATAGCCCTTGCCTACCACCGTGCTGAAGTCCCATGGCGATTGTACAGGAATATCATCCTCATCTTTTTGTTCATCGAATTTTAAAGTTGTTCTCCAGAATGTATCGCTTACGGTATGGCTGCCTATGGTAATGTCCTCGCCATGTACGGTTTTCGGGCCTGTATAATCTTCATCAACTTCCTCTGCCGTTATGCGCTTCTGATATTCCCCGGTTCCAACCAGCATTTTATAATTAGCGTAGTTATTTGATAATCTGTTTCCACTTCCTGAAATCCTGCCTGCCTGACATCCAAGGTAGTAAATGGGTTCACCAGGGGGGTCTTCGGGGTTTTCGGGCTTAGGGGTGTAGCTAAGAAAGGGACCGCCTACGGTAATACTTCCGCCCAAAGCCGCCGTGTTAGTAATGTCTGATCCAACAATTTCGTCATCATCGACTGAATCGACTGATCCACCAATGCCGCCGGCAAAAGCGGAGGTTTTCGCAGATTGGGCAATTACCTGCCCCGCGCTAAAGCAATATTGTATCTTTCCATTCCATGATGATGACCCAACCAGCCCTCCGGCATGGGCAGGAAAAGTATCTCCGATGGTTTTTTCCGCCAACACATCCCCTAGCGCATAACAGTTCTTTATTGTCCCCAGGGAAAAACCTACCAGACCTCCGACACCTACATTTCTGTCACCATAATACACCGAGCGGACAGTCCCGGTTGCATAACATGACGTGATCGAAGATTCAGTAGCGAGAAGGCCTGCAAAACCGCCTGTATAACATGTGTAATCGGTAACTTCGCCCCCTTCTTCATAGGTATTGCCGTTTCCTCTGGAAATTACATTTGCCCGGCTGAAACAGTTGGATATATCACCTATAACTTCTGAAGTAAAACCTCCGGCAGTAATATATTTTCCGTAGTCTTCTACATAAATGTTAACAGTTCCTGCCATTACGCCGCAGTTATTGGTATAATGGCTGTTTAATTTAACATGTCCAGATATCCAATAGTCTTCCTCATAAATACTACCGCAGAAACCCCCTGCATGAATTGCGCCTTTAGTATTGACTGCCGTTATGTTCCCTTCCTCAAAAAAACTGTTGGTTATTGTAACAGTGCTTTCTTTGTATATTGAGGTACCTAAAACACCGCCGACATTTATATTGCCATTGAGGTTGACTCCGGCTTTTATGTTTCCCCGTACATTGCAGTTGTTGATATAAACATCGCCGCTATCGACATAAGAATTACCAATAAGCCCGCCCAGCGATATCCAGGTATTTTCATCATTCAATTTATTGATTGTGCCGATAACGCCGCCCACAGAGGAGCAGTCTTCCATGTTTGTATTTCTCGCATAACCTGTAATGCCGCCAACAATGGTACTGCCTGAAGCATTGGTTCTGTCGAATGAAACCCCGCCGCCTGAAACAATAATATCCCTCATGGTGTTGTTCGAGCTGATGCCTGCCGCGCCGCCAATATTCAAATCGCCGGTACTGCTTGTACTGCCGCTCGCGTTAGCAGTAACCGTTACTCCGTCAATCGCCAGATTAGCAAGGGCAATATTGGGGCCTTTTCCTTTAGGATTAGTGTAACCAATATTTATGGATATGCCGCCGCCGCTTCCGGATTCGGCAAAGCCCGCAACCGCCCCAATGTTACCGGAACCTGCGCCGTCTGAATTAAGCTTCACATTCAGGCCGGCGCGGCAGTTGCTGATGAAACTATTCAAAACCATGCCCGCTATCCCGCCAAGATTCGCGTTGTTGCCACCGTTCGGAGTAAGGGTGAGTGTTTCCGTACCGGACGCGCCTTTTACGATACTGTTGAGTATGTTCGCGCCGCTCCACATCTGCCCCACGATACCGCCCACATTGACCGCCGCGCTTACGGTAACATTTCCATACACGACTGTCAGGTCGCGGACAATGCCGCCTGATACAACACCGAACAAGCCGGTGTCAGGGCTGGCGGCAAAGCCGTTTATCGTAACCGTGCGGCCGTTACCGTAGAACTTGCCGGTAAAGGGGGTTGTCTCCGCGCCAACCGGAATCCACGCGCCGGAAACAGCGATATCATCGGCAAGCACATACTGCCCGCCTAAATTATCCTTCATAGCGGCAAGTTCCGCCCCTGTTCTGACTTCCTTTACAAAGCTGTTATGCGCCACGCTCATGCCGGGGATGTTCCATATCTTGAAGGAAGCCCTGCTCTCCATTATTCCATCAACATAGAGTTCTATAAAAACCGCGTATTCCCTTATGCCGCTGACCGGCCTCCCTTCCCGCACACCGGAAACGTCGGGACCGGGAACACCGGAGATAGCGCCGCCGCTTATGTCAATGTTCGCTCCGCTGTTCAGCCGGTAGTACATTTTTACATTATCGTTATTCGCGCCGGTTTGATCATATAAAACCTTGATACTGCCCGAATTGGTACTTTCGTTATGGGTATATTCCGCGCTCCATGAATTAAAATAAACATCTTTGGCAGAAGACGTATTCCATGAAAATGAATACCCCGCTTCATCCATTGAATCGCCCTGCGCGTTTTTAATGCCTTTAACCGTTACGGTCATTAAACTGTTCGCGGGCGGCAGATTTGCGCTGACATTCATGGTAACGGTAAAAAAGCCGCCGGAAGCCGCGTATTCAGGTTCATAAAACCAGTTGTTTTCCTTATTGGTAGTAACAATGCCGCCGGATTTCGCCGTGATCCAAATGCCGTCAGTGTTTTCCGCGTCCGCGAACTCGATCGTGTTGGCGTTCAACGCGCCGTTAAAATAGAGCACTATGTCGCTTGCCCTTGAATAAGGCAGGTCGTTGGGGCGGTTGCGCGGCTCTGTTCTGGTAATACGCGGCTGTGTGTCGCACCAGGGGACAAGGGTTACCGGCTCGGTGGTTAGTATGGTGAAAGTGAAAGTTCCGCCCGACGCGTTGACCGCAGGGAGCGTTACCTCGTCGGAACCAAGCGGTTGAATGTTTTCCGCTTTAATAAGCTCCGGGTTTTCCACCCAACTGCTGGAGTCGGTCAGGCCGTCCAGTTCTGATGTAAGGAACACCATCCATGATTGAAGGGTATACGCCGTGTCGGGGGTAAACTCCACACTGAACTCGTAGCCTCTGCGAATGTCTCTTGCCGGGGTAATACTTCCCTGCGGAGGGTTGCTTGTTCCCCATACTGACGGGTAATCAATCCTTACCGACAGTTTCGGGGCGTTTGCCCAATCCACTTCATCACCGATTTGCTGAAACAGGTCAACTTTGGGGCCGGTAAAGAGATCGCAGGAAAAAAATAAGTAACAGAGAGCAAATAACACCGTTAATTGTTTACTCATAGGTCACCTTTATCTATAGGTATTTACCACTCCATATGACTGGTATTTACTTACATATAAAAAATGTACCATAAAATCTTGTTTTTTTCCAGTAGAAAGTGTGAAATTCCGCCAAAAAACGCGAAAAACAGGAAAAAATTAGGGTATTAAGGACAAATAATGAGGCTGACACGATTCGAACGTGCGACCTTCAGATCCGCAATCTGATGCTCTATCCAGCTGAGCTACAACCTCGGTTAATTTCGGAGCAGGGGGGATTCGGGGTTCCGGTCGCAAACATCCTGTTTGCTCCCTCCACCCCCGCCTCCGCGCTCCCCGGCGCGTCCTGCGCCGGCTTTCTCTCTCAATGCTTACGCATTGGCCGTTTCACAGGAGCGCTCCGGTTCGAATCCCCCACGTTATCAGCTACCAATAACTTTTTAACATAAGGGGAATCTTTCGGCAAATCAATGCCAGTTTCGGAGCAGGGGGGATTCGAACCCCCGGTACCCTTTCGGGGCACAACTCCTTAGCAGGGAGCCCGATTCGGCCGCTCTCGCACCGCTCCAATTCAGCACGAGCTAACGCCAATAAGTGTCGTTATCCCGTGTAAATTCCATAGTACCGTTAAAGCATCATTATGTCAATTTGTCGCACTTCGTTCGGAGCAGGGGGGATTCGGGGTTCCGGTCGCAAACGTCCTGTTTGCTCCCTCCACCCCCGCCTCCGCGCTCCCCGGCGCATCCTGCGCCGGCTATTTCTCTCAATGCTTACGCATTAGCCATTATACAGGAGCGCTCCGGTTCGAATCCCCCATGTTATTGGCTACCAATAACTTTTTAACATAAGGGAAATCTTTTGGCAGAAAAACACCATCTCCGGAGCAGGGGGGATTCGAACCCCCGGTGCCTTGCGGCACAACGGTTTTCAAGACCGCCTCCTTCAACCACTCGGACACCGCTCCAGTAATGCAGCCCGTCAAGGGCTGTCTCTCGAACAAATTCAACACGAGCTAGCGCCAGTAAAAGCCACTGTTCCGTACAACGGTAGGCAACCTTTAGGTTGCCGTGCGCGCGCTCCAATAATGGTTTTATATAGCCATTTTTTGGGCCTATAGTCAAGCCGACTAATTAAACAAACAGCCGGCATTCGCGCTGGTTTCCGCCGCCAGTTGGTCTTCTGTTTTGCCGAGAATTCCGGCGGCAAAGGCGGCAATGTGGGGAAGGAAACACGGCTCGTTGCGGCCGCTTTTTCCCCGTATGGAGCGCGGCAGGTTACGGGGCAATAAATAGGGAGCGTCGGTTTCCAGCAGCAGGCGGTCAGCGGGAATATGCCGCAGCAGGGGAATAAGATGGGCGCCGCGGCGCTCGTCGCATATCCAGCCGGTAATGCCGATGTAACAGTCCAGGGCAAGATAGGCTTCCAGTTCCGCCGCCCCGCCGGTAAAACAATGAACCACCGCGCCGGGCACATGTGAACGGTATTGTTTCAGAATGGATAAAAAATCGTCAAAGGCGTCCCGCTCATGGAGGAATACCGGCTTTTCCAGCCGCGCCGCAAGGGCAAGCTGATCCTCAAAACATTTCCGCTGGGACTGCGGCGGGGAAAAATTGCGGTTGTAATCAAGGCCGCATTCCCCAACAGCCGCCGGTTTCTGTGAAACCAATTCTTCCAGCCGCGCCGCCGCTGACGTATCCCAATCTTTTGCGTTGTGGGGATGTACCCCGGCGGTGGTTTTGCAATGCGGCTGAGTTTGAGCGAAAGCCAGGGCCTCGGCACTGCCCGCGATGCTGCTGCCGGTGATGATCAGCGTTTTTACGCCGGCGGCTTCCGCCCTGGCAATGACGGCTTCCCGGTCCCGGTCAAACGCGGGACTCATCAGGTTCACACCAATGTCAACAAGGTTGAGCATACGCGGTCAGACAGGAAAAAATTGAGGTTACCTTTTTTGGGCAGTAACCGGTTGAGTAACGCCGAAAAGCTGTTTGGTCAATTCAGGGGAAGAATACCATAAGGTAACCGGATCGCCCTCGCGGGTATTTACCTTCAAGTACACATAGCCGCTGGGGAGATTCCATGAACATTCATAGGGGCGCAGTTCCTTTATAATTCCGTCAAAAAGATAGGTGGGGCCAAAACGATCCCGCAATTCCTGCCGTACCTCGTTATAGCAGCGCATAAGCTCGTCCATCGTGTAGGTAAGAAAGTAGTAAGTGCCGCCCTGTAGTCCCGATTTGGAAAAATAACACAGCATATAGGTAATATATCCGTTTACCTCAATATTTTCCCACACAAGGGAAACAAGCCCGTTAATTTCTTCCCGCGATACCGGTTTTCCCATTTTTTTGATCACTTCATCCATGCTGGTTCCCCAGGGAAAATTCCGGAAGGTAACATTGGTTTCGTAACGCGCGGGTTCTTCAATTTTACGATCTTTATCCGCGGCGGGTAAAACGACAAGCGGCAAAAGGAAAATCAACAGCAACTTTTTAATGACGAACCCCCAGAATATTATCGGCACGAACTTGAAAAATCTTGAGTATTTCAATATAGTTACATAAAAGACGGATAATATGCCTGAATATACGCCAGAGGCCGCCGTGGAACGGCGGATATATATTGATTATAACGCCACTACTCCCCTCAGGCCGGAAGTAAAAGCGGCAATGCTGGACGACGCGGACATTTACGGTAACGCTTCCAGCATGCACGCGTCGGGGCGGCATGCCCACGCGCAGGTAGAACAAGCCAGAGGCATGGTGGAAAAATTGTTGGGAGCGCAGCCGCGGACGGTGTTTTTTACATCGGGCGGCTCAGAATCCAACAATACGGTATTCCAAACCATGCGGCAGCTTGCCTCCGTTCCGGATGGCCGGTGCGAATTTATCACCACCGCCATTGAGCATCCCTGCGTATTCAATTCGGCAAAATATCTGCAAAGCCTCGGCTTTAAGGTTCATTTTCTGCCGGTTGATGAATACGGCAAGGTTAATATTGACGCGCTCAAAAACGCGTTAAGCGAAAAGACCCTCCTGGTTTCTATAATGACAGCTAACAATGAAATAGGAACGATTCAGGATATTAAAGCGATTTCCGCGCTGGTAAAGGCCGCCGGAGCGTGGATGCACACCGACGCGGTACAGGCGCTCGGCAAAATACCGGTCAATGTTGACGATATGGGAGTGGATTACCTTACCGTATCGGCGCATAAAATTTACGGGCCCAAGGGAATTGGCGCCCTGTATGTACGCAAGGGAGCGCCCTTGTTCCCGCTCATCCACGGCGGACATCAGGAAGACGGCCTGCGGGCCGGGACATACAACAATCTGGGCATAATAGGCTTTGGCAGGGCGGCGGCAATCGCCGTGGACGAAATCGCGCAATACGGCAAAAAAATTGCCGCCCTCCGCGACCGCCTGCGCGACGGTCTGCTCGCGGCAATCCCCAACATTAAAATCAACGGCCACCCAACGGACGTACTGCCCAATACCTTAAACGTTTCATTCCCCGGCGCGGAAGGCGAGGCGATACTCCTCTCCATGGATATGCTGGGAATAGAAGCGTCAACCGGATCGGCCTGCGCGTCGGGAAGCCTTGAGCCGTCCCATGTGCTCATGGCGATAGGGGTAGGACCGGAGCTGGCCCACGGTTCAATCCGTTTTAGTTTGGGCTGGGGAATCAGCGCGGATGATATTGATTATATCGTTACCACCCTGCCGCAAATAATCGCCCGGCTGCGGGCAATGGCGTCTATGTAAAGGAGTTATTATGCCTGATTGGTTATATTCAGATACCGTTAAGGAACATTTTACCAGCCCCCGGAATGTCCTTATGGAAGACGAGTCCGCTTTCGCCGCCAATGCCCGAGGCCAGACGGGAAACATTAAATGCGGCGATCAAATGCTGATGCTCCTGAAAATTGACAATGATATTATCACTGATGTGCGCTGGAAAACCTACGGCTGCGCCAGCGCCATTGCCTCTACCAGTATGCTCTCTGAAATGATCAAAGGCATGAAGATAGAGGACGCCTACAAAATAAGACCGGAAGACCTCGTTGAAAAACTCGGCGGCCTGCCCGCGTATAAAATCCACTGCTCAGTGCTGGGCGACAAAGCCCTCCGCGCCGCCATTGACGACTACCTCGCCCAAACCGGCAGACAGGGAACGCTCAAGGAACCCGCCGTCGAAATTTGCCATTGTTTGGGCATCACCGACAAGGACATTGAAACCGCCTTTCAGAACGGCGCCCGTAACTGGGAATCCCTGCAGCAAGCCACCAAAATCGGCACCGTCTGCGGCAAATGCAAAGGCCAGGCGCTGGAATTACTGCATGGGTTTGAACATATTTACGGCTGACGCCCCTACACTACATTTGGGTATCATTCATTTTTGGTAGACTTACAGAACTCGTCAAACTCCGGCTCTACCGCCAGGAAAACATCAACCAGTTCCGGATCAAATTGGCGTCCGTTTTCTTCCAATATGATTGATTTTGCTTTCTCGCGGCTGAACGGCGTTTTATATGATCGTTCAGAGCGTAACGCGTCATAAACATCGGCGATGGCGATTACACGCGCAAGAAGAGGTATCTCTTTTTCTTTTTTACCGTCAGGATAGCCTCTGCCATTCCACTTTTCATGGTGATGTTTGGCCATTACAAACGCGTTTTTCAAAAAGTCGTTGTCCTTTGCAAACTGCATTGACTTTTCCAGAGAATCCGCCCCTTTTGCGCTGTGATTTTTCATCACATCAAACTCATCATCGGTCAATTTTCCGTTTTTAAGCAGAATACTGTCCGGTATCGCGATTTTTCCCATATCATGCAGCAGGGAAGATTCCGCTATTCTTTGAATATCAGATTCAGTCAGGTCATAGCCGCGCTTTACCAATTCACGCAGTAAAATGGTAACATATTCGCTTACACGTCTGGTATGTACGCCGGTGTAGCCGTCTTTTTTTTCTATCAAATCGCTCATTGAATAGACAATCGCTTTTTGCAGATTGCGGATACTTTCAGTTTGCCGGTCAACCTCGGACTGCAACTCCTTGTTAAAACGCTCAATTTGAGCGTGAGATTCATTAAGCTGCCGTATCAAATCCTCTTTTTCGGTGATATCCGTTACTATTACAACAGTACAGATCATTTCGTCAAATTTATCATAAATATAATTCAGTGATATTTGGCATTTTTGTCCTTCAACGCGGCAAACAGCGTCACAGTTGAAAACAGCCGCGTCTTTTTTATGGCGGTGCAGTGATAATGAGCTGTCTGATAACGAGTTATCGGTAAAATCAAACAGGCTGAATAATTTCAGTCTGTTAAGCTGTTCAGTAGTTTGTTTAAAAAAACTTTCTGAAGCCGTATTGCAGAGCACAATATTGCCGGTATCATCCAGAATAAGCACGGGCAGTTTAACAGCCGTATAAACATAAGCGGCAAGGTTGGAAATATTAAAACTAAAACTGTTATACTGTTTTGCGTAATGGTTGCAGATAAAGAGAAGCGCCAATATTCCGATAAAAGGGATAAGTTCTATAAAATACGAACTAAGGGAGAATAACAGGCAGACAAGGGAAAGAAGCGATACAAGCGATGCTATTGATATTGTTTTTGCCTGTAAACGGTCGCGTTTTAGGGACGCGGTTCTTATCCATTTATATAACAGAAAAATCAGGCAACAGAAAGAGAAAATAACAATTAAAAGAGTAAATATATTAAAAAAAGGGGAAGAAAGAATATCAATCGCGTTAGTGGATGTAATTAAAATAATAAATATTGAGGCAACAGCAAGTGAATTGGCGGAAAGTAAAACATATTGTAATATTTTGAATCTTTTTGAATTGATTTTTGAAAGATTAAGGATAAAAGCGAAAAGAAACGGAACAGCCATAATTTTTATTGTTTGTAAAACAATATTTGTTGTGCTGAATATATAACTTGATTCGCCTAAATGTACGTTTTCCAATAAGGCTTTATAAAACGAAAAGCTGGTGTTAAAAGTGGAAATCGCAACTACCAAGCAAATGGCAAAAAAGTACCAGTTTAAGGTACTGCGCTGGTTTTTACCCACAATTTGAAATATGCCCAGAAAAAGCGCGAGGAGGGAGATTACAATGTATATAAAGGTAAAAATCAAGGACTGTTTCTCCTTATTGACACTATATTTGTCATTGGACTAAAGTCCGCCGCGCAACAGGCGTTTGCCATAGGCGCGTCCGGCTATAATATATACTACAAAAACCAATAAAGCGGTCATTAATGTAGGAACAAAAATATTATACCTGTTAAACAGCCAGTTGCCAACTATACCAATTAATACAATGGTTAAAATTCTCCAGCTTATGGATTTATTAATTTTTGGTTTTTTCGTAAAATATTCAAGAAAAACAAGAACAAATATCGGTACAAATACCATGGTAATAGACGTCAAAAAATTTTCTAAAATTAACTCAAAACGATTAACCGGAAAAAACACGCAAACAAATAATGTAAGTAAGCCAATTACCATAATGGGAATTCGAATATTTCTGCTTTTTATCCATTGTGTCGATGAAACCGCCGCGGAATAAATGGCGACAAAGTTAGTGGTTATGGTGGATAAGAAAACTATACCACAGGCTATGTAGCGAAATTTACTTGACGCGATAAATGTAAAAATGTCATTTCCGCCGGAAATAACGATTGAAAGTCCGATAAAATACATAAAACAACTTCCCAAAAAATATCCGAGAAACGGCATTACAACAGCGCACGTTTTGTCATTCGCTTTACAGGAATAATCTCCCACCAGAGGCAGCCATGAAACCGGCATCGCTATGGATAATTCTATTCCCAGCATTATGCTCATATTATTTGAAATAACAACAGAATCCGATGTATAACCTGTTGATTCAACAAGAAATAAAATACAAAGGCCTGCCAAAAGAACAACCGCTATATCGTTTATTTTTCCTCCCGGACTGCCAAAAATTAACGCCCACGCTATTTGAAAGACAGACAAGGCAAGGGCCGCCGTCCAAAAAGGTAAATGGGGGAATACAGCGGCAATCGCGCCTCCCGCCTGTACTACCAAAATAATAATCCAGCCTACAAGTTGTATCAGGTTACATAACGCGACAAGTTTTCCGCCGTTTTTACCGAAAGAAAAAACTACGCTGTCCATCGCGTTGACTTTTCGGTAATAAGAAATGTAAGCGCCGCCCGCGAAAAGTATCGTTCCGATTAAATGTCCGATTATTATTACAATAAACCCCTGAACAAAACCCAGGGGAGCAAGTAATCCGCCGGTAAATATCTCTGAAACAGAAATTGCCGCTCCGACCCAAAGTAAAAACATGGTGCTTTTATTCATTAAAATACCCCATAGAAAATTTCTAAAATTTCCTTATTTTTTTACAGAATATTATTTCCAATGCCCCATCCAAATATTTAAATCCGCCAATTTCCGTATACCCCATTTTCCTGTAAAAATGCTGCGCTTCTTCATTTGATTGTGTTGATGTCAATACATTTTTATAACCCTTTTTTTTCATTTCATTTTCCCAAAAGTTTAGCAGTTTTTTTCCCATTCCCTTGCGTCTATATTTCTCCGGAAAATATATTAAATTCATAAATGGCACATTATCCCAAAATAAATTGTATCTAAGCCATCCAATTATTTCCCTGTTTTCCTGAACAACATATATTTCTTTTGCTTCTATTTTTGTTATCAATATTTCTTCAGAAATATGCCTGTCGTGTTCTTTTAGCCATGAATAATCCGTGATTTCAGCATATCGTATTATCATATTCATACCGTAAAATTTCCTTATGTTATATCCTATACCATTTTTGCCCTTTATACAATATAAAGGGCGCGCTGCTGGTATTTTATTCATAAATGTGAAATAATTAAGATACCTCATGAAACATATTGTGATTATAATGGTTTCCGCCATGATGTCTTTTTTTACCCGTAAAAATGATCCTGGTGAATTTACCTATGATTTTACCGGCAAGAAAACCGCGCTTCCCGTTCCCGCGGCGGAAAAACTGCCGTCATCATGGAAAGGTTTTAATTTACTCAATATGTTTTATTTAAAAGGGCGGAATACGGATACGCCCTTTAATGAAAAAGAATTTAAAATGATGTCGGACTGGGGTTTTAACTTTGCAAGAATACCGGTTGACTATAGGATTTTGACAAGGGCAAACGACTGGAATAAGATAAACAGGTCCGCCATGCGGCGGTTAGACAGGGCTATTGAATACGGGATTAAATATGATATACATATATGCCTTAATTTACACAGGGCTCCCGGATATACGGTGGCTTCCCCGGCGGAAACCACAAACCTCTGGACGCAGGCAAAACCTCAGGAGGCTTTTGCGCGCATGTGGGGTTTTATCGCCAAACATTATAAAAATGTCCCGCATGAGCGCCTTAGCTTTAATTTCCTGAACGAACCTTCGGGTGTTGATGAAAAAACGTATGCCGATGTAATTAAAAAAGCCGCTGACGCAATACGGGCGCATGATCCCGATCGTGTTTTAATAGCGGACGGACTGGATTACGGCAATATTCCGTCCTGTTTAATAAAAGAACTTGGTATAGCGCAGGCAGCAAGGGGTTATGCGCCATTCCCCCTCACTCATTATAAAGCTGATTGGGTGGAAGGCTCTGACAATTTTCCTTTGCCCGCATGGCCGGCCAACGGGCAAAACAGGGAATGGCTGAAAAACACCTGTATAAAACCGTGGGATGAACTTATAAAAAACGGCGGCGGGGCAATGACAGGCGAATGGGGCGCGCATAACAAAACGCCTCACGAGGTTGTTTTGCGCTGGATGGAAGATAATCTTTTGAATTTTAAAGAGGCCGGCATGGGCTGGGCGCTCTGGAATTTAAACGGTTCTTTTGGCGTTCTAAACAGCGGAAGAAGTGACGTAAATTATGAAAATTACAACGGATACAAACTTGACAGAAAAATGCTAAATCTTTTGCAGAAATATCTTGACCCTCATTATTATCCCTCCGGCATTGAATTCAGGTAATTGACATTATGATATAAGACAGTACAATGTACATATACAAGAGGGGTATACCTTGAAAGTTGTAGTCATTGGCGCCCAGTGGGGCGATGAGGGAAAGGGAAAAATCGTTGATTATCTGGCAAACGAGGCGCAGATAATCGTTCGTTATGCCGGCGGCGCAAACGCGGGGCATACCATCGTCATTGGCGGCGAGCAATACGCTTTGCACCTGATTCCTTCGGGTGTTTTTTATTCCGATAAAATTGTCATTCTGGGCGCCGGCATGGTGATCGATCCGGTGGCGTTATTCGATGAAATTAAAATGCTGGAAGACCGGGGCATTGACACCACGGGGCGGCTTTTAATTTCCGACCGGGCGCATCTGGTGCTGCCCCGCTACATTAAAATTGACAAAGAGCGGGACGCGGCGCGCAAAAAACCAATCGGCACAACGGGCCGGGGCATTGGCATCACCTATTCCATGAAAAGCGACCGCGAAGGCATCCGCATTGCGGACCTTGCGTGGAAAGACAAAATGGCGGAACTTGAGACCGGAGACCGCGATTTTCTGGCTCCCTATTCCGAAAGGCTCCTTGCCATGTCGGTTGATCTTGCGTCGTATCTGGTACATCGGAAAAATTCGCAGGTGTTGTTTGAGGGGGCGCAGGGAACTCTGCTCGATCTTGATTTGGGAACCTATCCTTATGTAAGCAGCGGAATGTCCTGCGCCGCGGGAGCGGCGGTGGGCGGCTGTATCGGGCCGAGGGCTATCGACAAAGTGCTGGGAGTTTTTAAGGCCTATTCAACCCGCGTGGGAAACGGCCCCCTGCCCAGCGAGTTTGATCCCCAGGCCGAGGACGAGTTATGCCGCTTTGTCCGCGAAACGGGCCGCGAATACGGCGTTACCACCGGAAGGCCCCGGCGCTGCGGCTACCTGGATTTGGTTTCCCTGCGCTACGCCTGTATAACCAATTCCATCGACAGCCTGGTAATGACCCACCTTGACGTATACGACACTTTTGACGAAATAAAAGCCTGCATCGCCTACCGTATCGGCGACCGCATTGTGGAAAAATTCCCCGCTTCCATTGAGGAACTCAACAACGCAAAGCCGGTGCTGCGGACTTTTGCCGGCTGGAAAAAATCACTCGCCGACGCTCTAACCTACGAAGAATTTCCCCTTGCCGCGATGGAGTACATTGACTTTGTAGAGCGTTACTGCGAAACGCCGATTGACATTGTTTCAGTCGGCTATGATCGCAAAGCGACAATTATCCGCAAAAGTCCCTGGACAAGATAGCGGATAGTGGATAGTGAGTAGATTGAAGGATAAGCGATGAATATATTAAACGCTGTTTTGTTAGGTGTAATTCAAGGATTAACCGAATTTCTGCCGGTTTCCAGTTCCGGCCATTTGGTTTTGTTTCAAAAAATCTTTGGTATTGAGGAACCGGCGCTGTTATTCGACACTATGCTCCATGTGGGGACGCTTGCCGCTGTTTTTATAGTATTGTGGGCGGACATTTGGGCCATTCTGCGTAAACTCAACCAGCCGCTGACCGTCTATCTGATAATCGCCACCATTCCGGCGGTGATTTTCGCCCTCGTCTTCAGAAAGCCGCTTGAAAAGGCTTTTGAAACCGGTCAGTTTTTGGGCTTATGCTTTTTGTTTACATCGGCGCTGCTGGTTATGGCGGAACTGTTATCAAAGCGGGCCGCTCAAGGTAACCTAAAAAAAGCCGGTGAAATGAACTGGCTGGACGCGCTGGTCATTGGCATTTTGCAAGGCATTGCCATTATTCCCGGCGTGTCCCGTTCCGGCGCCACGCTGTCCGGCGCGCTTTCCCGCAGGCTCGAACGTGATTTTGCCGCCCGTTTTTCATTTCTGCTGTCAATTCCGGCAATACTCGGCGCGGCGGTTTTTCAGCTTAAAGATTTGGTAAAAGGCGGCAAAGCGGCAGGCTTGCCGGTATCAGGCGGCATCGGAACAGCGGCGATCATCGCGGGAACTTTAAGCGCCGCCATTGTGGGTTTTTTCGCCGTGCGGCTGATGCTGAAAATTGTCAGAGAAAGATCGCTGTGGGGCTTTGCTATTTATACGGGAGTTTTAGGTCTGCTGGTGCTGGTTGATCAACTTGTAACGCATCTGGTGTTTTCATACCGTTAAAAAATCACCTTTCACCCATATTAAATATAAATAAACAAAAGCAATTGCCATTGATATAATAAATACAATAATTATATATTTTTTTGAAATAAAATTGTTTTTCCAGACAAGTATATATATTATTATCTGAATTACCGGATGTATTAATATTGTAAATCTCAAAGCCATAAAATAAAATATTATCCATGGTACTAAAATTATATATCCAAAAATATTATCTGTTAATCCAGAAAGTATATTATGAACTTCAAATATATGATAAAAAATATTAACATACAGCAGCGCGCTGTATGTTCCTGGAATGATATACAGCAAATTTAAAATTATATAAATTGAATTTTTCGATAGTTTTTTCAAATATGACGCCTAATTCATTATTTATCCATCACGCCCGTGAATAATTAGGCGCTTCCTGGGTAATGGTGATGTCGTGGGCGTGGCTTTCCCGTAAACCGGCGGCGGTAATTTTTACAAACTTGCGGTGCTTTTTTAATTCTTCGATATTGTGACAGCCGCAGTAGCCCATTCCCTTGCGGAGACCTGAAATAAGCTGGTTCATGTAGGTAGACAGCTCGCCCTTGTAGGGGACGCGGCCTTCTATGCCTTCAGGAACCGGCTCTTCATCTTTGCCTATCTGGTAACGGTCGCCGGCTCCGTCGGCAATGGCGCCCATGCTGCCCATGCCGCGGTATTCCTTGAAAATTCTGCCGTCATAAATTATTTCCCTGCCCGGCGCTTCCTTGAGTCCGGCAAAAAGGTTGCCGATCATCACTACGCTGGCACCGGCGCCTATGGCCTTGGTAATATCGCCGGAGAATTTTATGCCGCCGTCGGCAATAACGGGAATATTCGACTTTGCCGCTTCTTCGGCGCAGTCCAGTACCGCGGTAAACTGCGGCACGCCAATGCCCGCGACAATCCGCGTGGTGCAGATTGAACCGGGACCGATGCCGACTTTTACCGCGTCAGCGCCCGCGTCAATCAGGCGGCGGGTTCCCTCTTTTGACGCGACATTTCCGCCAATCACGGGGATGTTAAATTCTTTTTTAATACTTGTAACCGCTTCCATGACATTTTTTGAATCGCCGTGGGCCGTATCCAGCACTACAAAATCTACCCGCGCGTCTTTTAACAGGGGCAGCCGCGCCGCGTAATCCTGCGGGGATACCGCCGCCCCTACAATCAGCCGGCCTGATTTGTCAGTTGCCGCGTGAGGGTGGCTTTCATGTTTTACCATATCTGTTACAGTAATCAGCCCGGTCAGGCGGCCTTCACTGTCTACTATCGGCAGTTTTTCAATACGGTGCTTGTCAAATTTTTTCCGCGCCTCGTCAACAGAAGGCTCGCCCTGCACCACAATCGGGTCTTTGGTCATTACTTCGATGACCGGCAGCGCGTCATCGCGGCAAAAACGTAAATCGCGGCTGGTGATTATCCCTTTAAGCTGTCCGCTGCCGCTTACTACCGGTAAGCCGGATATACCGTATTTTTCAATAAGCGCCTTCACATCCCATATATGGGCGTTTTCGGGAACGGTTATCGGCGAATCAATAACCCAGTTAAGGTATCGCTTAACGCCCGCTACCTGCCGGGCCTGTTCCTCCGGTTTGAGATTCCGGTGAATCACGCCCGCGCCGCCTTCCAGCGCAATGGCAATAGCGAGCTTTTCCTCGGTTACCGTGTCCATTGCCGCCGAGATAATGGGTGTATTAAGCGATATGCCATCGCATAATACCGTTCGTACGTCACATTCTTTTGGCAGGGTATCGGAATAACCCGGCAGCAAAAGCACGTCATCATAAGAAAGTCCTTCAATAAACATATCAGCCTCCCATTAATGATTTATATTTGCGCGCCAACGATTTCGCTTTGCGCGCCGCAAGACCCGAATACCGTTCCGGCTTTTCAAAAAATGACAGCGCATCATCAGGCAAAGCAGCCAAACCCAGTTCCGTCATTTTGCCGCCAATCCGCTGTAACACATCCGGCTCCTGGGCAAGAGCCTGGGCAAAACTTATATTCGATTTTTCCGCGTTAAGCGTAATTTTACGGATCACTTCGTGAGCGTCGGACACGCCGGCCTCAGCCAGCAGTATATACGCGGGTTCCGCCAATACGCCGCCGGTAAAACCGCCGGTACCGCCGCGTAAATTGGCAAGCAGACGTTCCCGGTCCGCGCCCAGCCCTTTGATTACCCCCGTCATGCGGGAAATTGCCAGACAAAAACCGGCGATGTAATCGGCAATAAAACGCTGGCTTGCCGAATTGGAAAGGTCCCGCTGATGTTCGCTTATCTGATCCATAAAGAAGGTATTCACCCGCGGCATAAAAGCTTTCCATAAACTTTTAACGTGTTCCGAATTCCAGGGATTGCGCTTTTGCGGCATGGTAGACGAACCGACCTGATCCGCCGCAAAACCTTCCCGCACTTCCCCGATTTCGCTGCGCTGCAAATTACGCAAATCATCGGCAAGGTTGGCGATAATTCCAAAGGCGGTATTGAATTCCAGCAGTAACCTCAGCAAATACTCAGGTTCAACAAGCTGGGTTGAATGTTCCGAAGGCTCAAGGCCCAGTTCCGCAAGGTACAGCCGTTCCAGTTCTTCAGGGTTCTGCACAATCATGCTGGTCGCGTTGTAAGCGCCGACCGCGCCGGCAAGTTTCCCTTTGAGTTCCTTTGAGCGTTTTTCAATTTCCAGAATTGACTTGCCCAAACGGGACACATATTCGGCAATGGCAAAACCCAGGGTGATAGGAACCGCGTGCTGGCCGTGGGTACGGCCTACCTGGGGAGTTTCCGCTTCACGTTCCGTAAAATCACAGAGCAGCAACTCCAGTTTTTTCAGCAGGGGCAGCACAACTTCCCTGGTTACGCCGGCCATGCGGTAGGAAAGGCCGGTATCCAGAATGTCAACGCTGGTAGCGCCCAAATGAACCAGCGGGGCCAGGTCCGCCGGAACATAGTTTTTAAGCACATTCACCAAAGCGCGGATATTGTGGCGGGTTTTTTCTTCCTCGGCATACACTTCCGCGGGGTCTATTGCGGCGGCGGCCTTTTCCAAATCACCGCGAATCGCCGGACTGATCGTACCCCGTACCGTCAGATGGGCGATAATCAGGGCAATTTCCGCTTTTACACAGGCGGCAATCAAAGCTTCCTCGGAAAGCCAGGGAACGAGCGAGTCAAAAACAGCCTGTTCGGAAATGGAATAACGGTGGTCAAGGGGGGATAAATTGCGAAAAATGTTACGGGCTTCCATATTCGATACTGACACAAAAGGGCTTTTTTTGTCAAGAGGGCAATAAATTTAAAAATGACAGTTGTCGTCCGATAACTTCTATGTTTTTCTTCGCCTTTTCTGGCTATTTCATTTAGCTATTCTGGATGTAGATGTAATTGCCTTCTTTGTTAAAGTAATTCTGGTAGATATTTGTCTTGTTGGGAAGACTGTCAGGCGGATTCTCACGGAATTGAAATGTATGCTCTCTTTTGCTGATATGCATTTCCCAGTTGTTAATTACATTTGTTCCAAGAATGATGTCGTCTTCCTGACGGCCCTTATAATTTCCCGCAAACGCAACGACTCTCTCAAGGACAAAATCGCCGATCATAATTTTATCTATGGAAAACGCCTCTGCTTCTACAACATTGGCTCCGAGGCTGTATTTCATCTTAAAACCTAAAGGATGCCCCGATAGTTCCGCGAGGTCTCTGGGGATCATTGTGTTGTAACAGCCGGTATCTAAGAATATAGTTGTTTTAACAAACTCATTTGCCCGTAAGTTATAAACTTTCGCAGCGAATTTGTAGCGATGCTTAAACAATTTCGATAATGCCACTGTCGAGTATGTCATCTTTGGGTATCCATCCTTTCATTAGAAGTACTTCGCCGTGATACTTGCCGCATTGAATTTCCCTTAGGGCATCCCGATCTTCGTCGCTTCCGTCACCGCAGGCAACTATATATCCCATATCATCCTCCGGCGGAAAATCCCTTTGGTCGAATAAAACCCAACGCCCGTCATATTCGGCGTCTACTTCCAGACAATTAAGAACACGCTTTTCCGTATTCATTGTTACCATACAACAGCCTCCATATCTGGTTAAATATACCATAAAAATCGCATGTTTGGTATTATACACGCACTTTTACTACTTATATTCTTTTCGGGCTTTTTGAGGAAGCCATGCCAGCCTGTTACTGGCTAACATTTCTCCCTAAAAAGACATTTACTTTCAAACAAAATAACAGCCGCTTTCGCTTAAATCTTTTATGGAGATATTATGAATTTTCCGGCGATTTTATTAATAAACGGTTGACACGCCACACCATAAGCGACACAATATTCTTAAATGAGCCGAAATTTCGCCCATTATAATTTAATTTCGCACAATGCAAGCTTAAAATTGCCAAAGGCAATTTTAAGCACTGATCGCAACAGGCAACAGGCAACAGGCAACAGGCAACAGGCAACAGGCAACAGGCAATTATACACCTAACCGTCTAAACCGTGTCAATAATCCAATAGTATATATCACCTCACATTTTGGTATTTCCTTTCAATCAGACAGTTTTTATTCTCATTATTTTGGAAAAACGCCGACTGTCAACAGCGGCTTTTTTATATATCAATCAAATTATAGGGAGAATTTTGTATGAAAAACATTTTCAAACTGTTCGGCATTATTGTGCTTGCGGCAATAATCGTATTTTCAATGGCTGCCTGCGGTGGCGGCGGTGGTGATGATACGCCGCCCCTGTCCGCGTTTGCCGGGACGTGGAACGCAAGTAACGGGCGTTCAATCTTTATCAGCGGAGATTGGTTTGAGTATAGAGTCATTGCTGACAAACCGTATCAAGGCCATTTCTCTGTTTCAGGCTCTAACATTACTTTTACCCCAGATGATTCAAGTGCGAAAAGCGGTAAATACACATTATCAGGTAACACGTTTACCCTTTCAAACCACACCTTGGATAACACGGTAAACGGCACATACACCAAAGTAGGCGACGGCGGTAATACTGTAGTTAAAACAATGACTTTTGAAGAATTTAATGGTTATTGGAATGAACCCGGGCATGAGACCGCTCACAGATGGGGTTATTCCTACAAAGACGCAAGTAATCCATTTGACCTTGCCGGTATGTACGCTAACAATAAAGCGTATTTTTTTACCTATTCATTAACATCTGATATTGATATTGATGATTTTGGCAGTGTGTTCCAAAACAACGATGGTGATGATTGGACTATGATTTCGAACTGGTCAACTGTAGTATGGGACTGCAAAAAAAATACCAGATATAGCAGTTCGTCATTTTTTGTTCCCAATGCTGATGCGGCTGGTACTCAGTCCGC
>Ga0268262_10001648_pt1 | contig 27211 bp, 24 predicted proteins | sample TergutNc150P3_FD_190354 | JGI IMG/M metagenome (GOLD analysis project Ga0268262, IMG submission 190354) | Nasutitermes corniger P3 segment gut microbial community from laboratory colony in Florida, USA - Nc150 P3 (SPAdes) (version 2) | ecosystem: Host-associated > Arthropoda: Insects >... | reverse complement strand
CATTGCGATTTCGGTTCTCATAGTATTTGATAACCGCCAGTGCGGTATAGGTTTTGCCAAGCCCGACGCTGTCCGCTAGAATACAACCGTTATATTTTTCCAGTTTATTGATGATTGCAAGGGTTGCCTGGCGCTGGAAGCTGTAAAGGATATTCCAAATTTTACTTTCCTTGAAGCCTGTCGCTTCGTTTGGCAGTAAATCATCTGAAATATCTTCAAGAAACTCATTAAAAATGTTATACAATGTGAAAAAATACAGAAAATCGGCGGGGTTTTCATTATACGCCGCTGTAATACTGTCTATGACTTCATCGGTAACATTTTGCAAAAGTGATTTATCGTTCCATATCTGGTTAAAGCCGTCCAGAAATTGTGTGCTCTCGGCATGTGAGAATTTTATTGTCGTGTGGGTGATGTTATTTCCGCGTTCACATCCTAGATCGGCGGTTGTAAATCCATCCATTGGCGTATATGAATACCCTGCGTAGCCGCTTGAGATATCAAAAAACGTATCAATACTGCCGTTTGTAATATTTGAACGGAATTTAACTTTTCCCCGAATCCAGTCTGCGCATTCACGGGCTATTGCCTTTTGAGAAAGCTTGTTGCGAAGTTTGACCTCAAACTCTGTCCCGTAAAGGCTGCGCTCCCTGTTTAGGCGCGGGATATAAAACTCCCTTTTTTCTTTTGGAGCTTTCTCGGTTACAAAGGCTGGAGATGTAAATATGAAACGCAGCTCGTCAATTCCGTCAAGTTGCTTTTTAAGCGCCTGATATGCGTAAATGGAGAAGCAGGCGCTGGCAATAGACAATTTACTTCCTTTTTCGATGGCAGTAATCAAGTCGTCTTTGACGGTTTTATTGATATTATCGAATACCTGCATATCAGTATCCCATTAGCAGAATACCTATATATTGCCCTTTTAACAAGCACAACTTTAATCTGTTCCCATTCCCAAAAATTCCAGATAAAATCACACAATGCCTATAAACGCCAAAAACCAATTTCTCTGGACTATTGCCGGAATAGCGTTTCTGCTTGCGCTCTGGGAGCTTGGCTCAAGGTTTTTTGGTTCGCGTCTTATACTGCCGGGGCCTTTGCCGGTGTTGGAAAGCTTTGTCCGCCTGATGCAGACCCGCCGCTTTTTACAAGCACTGGGAGGCAGCCTCTTGAGGGTGCTGGCTGGGATTGCTATTGCGGTCCCGCTTGGAGCGGCGGCGGGAATTGCGGCGGGACTGGACAGCCGTGTACGTGCATTTCTTAAACCGCTTTTTTCTGTGATTTCCGCAACGCCGGTTGTTTCAGTCATCCTTATAGCTTTTCTCTTTCTTGGCTCAGGCAGGACTCCGGTGTTTACGGCTTTTCTGATGGTCTTTCCCGTGATGGCCGCCAATACCATCGAAGGCATTGGCAGTACGGATAACAAGTTAAAAGAGCTTTTTACCGCCTTTAAAATGAACCGCGCTGAAACCCTGAAGTACCTATATATACCCTCGCTTGTCCCTTTTATCCTCGCGGGCTTAAGGAGTTCGCTTTCCCTTTGCTGGAAAGTTGTGGTGGCTGCGGAAATTATTGTTCAGCCGATGCGTAGCCTTGGCGCGGGGATGCAGCAGGCAAAAGCTTTTCTGGAGACGCCTGAGCTTTTCGCGTGGACAGCCGCGACTGTGATCGCTGCCGCTTTTACCCAGGGCATCCTTTCTCTTGTTATAAAATGCCGGAGCAAAAAAAGATGAAGATTAGTATAAAAAATCTTTCTTTCGGCTATTCCGGGAAAATGATTTTTAATAGGCTTAGCGCTGTATTTGACGAATCTGATGGGCCTCTTGTTATTCTTGGTCCTTCCGGCTTTGGGAAGACCACTCTCTTAAAGCTCCTGGGCGGTCTTTTGAAACCATTAAACGTGGAAATAAATTTTTCACACGAAGGGGAAAATAAAAACGGTGCGCCTGTGTCCGCTTTCATGTTTCAGGAACCAAGGCTTCTTCCCTGGCTTGGCGTTCTTGAAAACATAAGCATCCCGCTTGAAAAAACATATGGAAAAGAAGGGGCAGAAAAAAGGGCACGCGATTTTCTTTCGCTGGTTTCGCTTGATGAAAAAGAAAAGGCATTTCCGCCTGAGCTTTCCGGCGGCGAGGCGCAGCGTATTTCCATGGCCAGGGCTTTTGCCTGGCACGCCCCTGTGCTTTTGATGGACGAGCCTTTTCAGTCCCTGGATATTCCCCTCAGAAAAAACCTGATGGATCTGACCCTCTCGCTTTTGGAAAGAGAAAAACGCTTTCTTGTCATGGTAACGCACGATCCAAGGGAAGCGGTTTATCTGGGCGGGCGCATTATTGTACTGGGAAGGCCAGGCGAAGGAATTGTTTTTGACAGGGTTATAGGCAATCGCGGCGGGAAAAGAAGCTACGGTTCATCAGAAAGCGCAGAATTGGAAAGAGAAATTATCGATTCATTGATTACTGTTTAATCTTGAAAGTGTAATTGTACCTTAGCCGCGATGCGACAGGGACGCCGTTGGCTTCGGCTGGCTGTGCCTTAAGTCCCTTCAATGCGTTTACAGCCGCTTCGCCGAATCCCCTGTTAGGCGGGTTTTCCCTGAGTATTAATATGTCGCGTATATTTCCGTTTCTATCAATCATGAGTTCAAGGTAAGCGGTTCCTTCGATGCCCGACCTCAACGCGATAGGCGGGTAAACAACGGCACGGAGAATTTCGCTTTCCGGCAGAACCGCCAGGGAAGTAACCAGATGCTGTTGGAGGTAAACAATTTCTTCAGGGGGAGCAACCGGAACTGGGACAGGTTCGGTATATACCACCGGAGGCGGCGGGGCTTCGTCGGTTTCGATCATTGTTTCCGCGACTGTTTCCATCGTGTTGGTTATAGGTTCAGGAGGCCTTTCCGGGGGAGGGGGAATTCTTTCCTCAACATCAACCAGTTTCATTACCCCCGCGACCGGCTCCGGAACGGCGATGATTGTTTCAATGTTAAACGCGACAAGCAGAATGATAAGCACATGCAATATTGCCACTGCGGTAAAAGTGAGGAACCTGACCCTGCCGATGTTAAATGTTTCGGCCCTACTCATTTTTCACCACGAAGCTTACAACCCTGTATTGAAGGAGTTGGAGTATGTCCAGCACTTTATGGACGTTTTCAAAAGGGGTATCCCGGTCGGCGATAATGTGAACCCTTGTGTCCGGGGCAGCCCGATACGCTTCCAGAATGCCGTTCTCTATAAGGGCCAAACTGCTGGGATCGCCATTCAGGTATAAATTGCCGGAATAGTCCACCCATATTTCAAGGTTTTTTTCCGCGCTTACCTTTTTTGCCGTTTCCCCTTCGGGGTACTGGATTTTAACTTCCTTCCTGTAATTAATCAGGGATACAAGCATGATAAAAATTAACAGGAGAAAAGCCACGTCTGACATGGAAGCTAACGGAACAAAAAAATTGTCGCGCTTTCGGTTTAGCTTCATTGCTACTGCCTAATCCCCTGTTTTATATTGAACGAGAATGAATCCACCTTCAGCTTTTGGGCAAGCTCCACAAAAAAAACAACCTGCTGCCAGGGGGCTTTGCCGTCAATGGAAAGGACAACCGCCAGATTGGGGTGCGCCGCGATTGCCGTGCCAATTTCACGCTCGGCCTGGAACAGCTCCAATTTTTCGCCGTTGTAAAAAATAGCTCCTGCGCTGTCCATTTCAAAACGCATCAGCTCGTCCCGTAAAATCAGGCGGGTGGAATCCTTGGCCGGAAGGTTCATCAGAAAGCCCTGGTTTATATTGAAACCGGCTATCACCAGAAAGTAAATGATGAGGAGGAAGGCAACGTCGCTTGCCGCGCTGGATTCGCTTACGGCGCTTCTGTTCCGGCGCTTAATTGTCATTTTTTTTCAGTCTCGCGGGATTCACCGATGTCGATGATCAGTTCCGAGCAGGCGATTTCCACATCCGAGGCAAACTTGTCCACAGCGTGGGTAAAAATGGAATGGGCAGACATGGCGATAATGGCGATGATTAAACCGAACACGGTTGTTATCAGGGCTTCGTAAATGCCGTTGGCTACGATCTGGGCGTTTACGTCGACAGCTTCGGCAATGGACCTGAACGCCCCAATCATTCCCGATACGGTTCCCAAAAAGCCGGTAAGGGGCGAAAGGGAGCCAAGCGCTGTCAAAAAGTTAAAGCCGTTTTCCAGCGAAGCGATGCAGCTCATCGCCTCGGCCTCCACGGCTTTTTCAAGGAGGTGTTCGGAATGTGCGGCGTTATTCACCAGGGCTAAAAGTATCCTGGCGCCTATTCTGCGGCGCGTATGCTTCGATAAATATTCCTTTGTTTCGGCAATGTTTCCGTTCTTAATTGCCTCTTCTACTTTTTCCTTCAGATCGCCAAGTTTTAAGTTATGGTACAAAAGGAAAATGGCGCGTTCAATGGTAATTGCCACGGTAGCAATGGAAAAAACCAATAGGGGCCACATAAAAACGCCGCCCATTGAAAAGAGCTGTAAAAGCGAGAAACTTGCGCTTGAACTATCCATGGGATATAGTCCTCCCTGTTATTTTGTTTTTTGCAAGGTTTTATTATTAAAGGTACTGATAATTGAAGCCCATGAATACTCCATAAAAATCCATTGCAGCGCTTCTTCCCAGTCCCGGAGCAGAGCGCCTGAATCGCGGAATTCCCAAAGTGCCTCGGGGAAAATGCTCTTTGTATAGGTCAGGTTCCATTTAACACCGTCCGCCCTGCTCCATTCGGCATCTCCGGCATCAATCGAGGAATAATTTTGCGGGCGTTTCTTTTCGGAAACCAGCTCCGGAAAAAGCAGGCTTTTCCAGTATTCGTCAAATTCTTTCTGGTTGTAAATAGAAGCTGGATTGCCGGTTTTCTCCTGCCATTCGCCCATCCATTCGGTCAGGCTGAGAATTCTTTCCCTTCGGTTCCGGAGCGCCGCAAGCGCGGTGTTTCCGGTAAGCCGGCGGCTCTTGAGCCTTATTTTCCCCGAGGAGATCTGAACCCGCTCAGGCGCTTCGTAAATGCTTAAAACGCCGCCTGTTTCCTGCCCGGTCATAAAATTCCCGCTTCCCAAAAGCTCATAGTCAAGCTCATTCCAGCCTGAAACATGGGGCGATAAAACACGCGCCTCTGTCAGCTGAAAGCTGCCGTCGGAAGCTGGGGCGCTTCCACGCAGGACAAGCCCCGGCCATTGGCTGTTTGTGATTTCAATAAAGTTTTCACCGCCCTTGCCCGGCATTTCTTTTAGCTCGATACCGTCTGAGCTATAAAGCGCCGTCGGCTTCGCTGCAAAAGCGCTTCCTTCCAAAACTTCCCCGCCTTTTTGAATCAAGCTTGTACACCCAGTCATTAGAAAGAAGAAAAAGCTTAATTCAAAAAAACTTCTCACAAAGGCACAAAGCTCACAGAGAGCACAAAGGGCTATTGGTGATTTGTAAGTTAGTCGCATCTTTCCTGCTCATTTTCAAAAAAAATAAAGAAAAGATATAATGGATAAATCGTAATTAGGTAACTACTCATAGTCCTCCGTGTTTCTTTGTGTTCTCCGTGCCTTTGTGAGAGGTCTTTTGTAATCATTTTAATAGCTCCACTTAAAGCCGATAGACACCATGGGGACAGGCATTTCGTAGGTGGCGCTGTCGCTGCCGGTGTCTTCCTGGCCTGTATACCCGTTAAAGCTTGTATTGGCCTGGGATTTGTATATCAGCGAAAAAAGGTTTTCCGCAGCCAGGTATATTTCGGTCTGTACTTTGTTCTGTGGATTGGAAAAATTGTAGGACAGTTTTAAGTCCAGGGGAACTGACCAGGTGGTTCTGGAATTGTCATCGCGCCAGACGCTCCGTTTGTATTTTTTTATTGTCTGGGTTTTGAACTTCCCCGGGTTTTTTTCATCGGGAACAAGTATCGGCCCGTTTTCATCCCACAGTTCTACATCGTAAGCGGTTATTTCTCCAACCACAGATTTTGGCCTGCCCGACGCCAAACCCAGCCGTGTATAGATATTGAAATTCTTTACCGGCTTTAAATTCAATACCAGGTTAATGTTATGGAAGCGGTGAAAATTGGGATAAAACCAGCCATATTCGGCAACTTCGCCAGGCCTGCCGCTAAGGGGATACTCGGGGATGTAGTAGCGTGCGTTGGTAAAAGTATAGGAGAGCCAGCCGTCCCAATAACGGCTTTCAAATTTCTGCAGCATTAAATCAAAGCCCCAGATTATCCCGCTGCTGTTGAAGCGAAAGACCGTGGAAGAAAGCTCGTTTCCCGGTTCCAGGACATTGTACTGGTACGCCCTGTCGAAAACGTACTTGAAATACCCTTCCAGGTTAAAACTCCAGCCCCCTGTAATATCCGTTTTCACGCCAACTACCGAAGTCCATGAGCGGTTTGGCTTTAGTTCAAAATCGCCGATGCTGTCGTCCAGGCTGATCGAAGCTATAGCGTTATTCATCGAAGAAAAGAGGCCTGTTCCGAATGTAAGGTCCAAAGAATCCGCAAACCCCTGGCCCCTTAAGACATTAAAATCCAGATTTAGGCGGGGGTTTAAAACAGGCATGGTCTGAATGTTAAAATCCATTCCGCTAAAATAAAGATGATCCAGCCTTAAGCCCAGTTCCGCGCCAAAGCGTTTTGCGGGGCTTGTATATTCGTAGAGGGCATAAGCGGAGCTGTTAAATCGCCGGTTTCTTGTTTCAGGCATATTCCCGTAAGTCGGATAGTGGATATACCTAATTTCTCCGGCAGGTATTGATTCAGGAAGGGGCGGTGCTGGATAGGGGCCTATAACTCTTTGTTCGACAAAAAACTTCCCTTCCATTACAGAGACCCTTTCGTTAAAAAGCTCCTGGATACCTAAAGCAAAAAGAGAACCGTTTCCCAGGCTCCAGTCGAAATCCACCCTGCCCTGTACATTGGATGATGACAGGTTTCCATCAAAATAATTGTCCAGATAATCTCCGTCCAGCTCGTAACTCAGGTTCCTGACACCGTTTTTTTCTTCATAAACCCTAAGGTAGTCATAATCTCTCAGCGCGTTTATTTTGGCCTCTTCGTAGCCTGCCCCGAGTTTTGCTTTCAGGAGCATGGAAGGCTGCGGGTTGTAGCTCAAGCCCGAAATAAAGAACATCTGCAGATTATCCCAATCTAAAACCATGTGCGAGCGCGATTCAACAAGAGCGGTGGTTGAAAACGCGTTAGGGCTTTCGTTCAGGTAATCCGCCCCTACGCCGTCTGTGCCGATAAAGGCATTAAGGCTCATTTCCAGATCGGAATTAATGCGGTAGAAAAACGACGCCGCGCTACTGCGTATATAGGGGGCTGTGGTTACCGCGTTCACCATTTGGAGCGTTTCGTTATCCCAGGCCTTACTTAACTGTTTTAGCGTCCAAATGAAGGGATCCCAGTAGGTAACTTTTCCCATGAGCATTAAGCCGCCGCCGGAACCGACGGGAAGCGCGGCGTTCAGGTTTACGGCGCTGGTGGAAATGCCCAATTCCAGCTCCGCGTAATCGTTTGCCGCCCGTCTTGAGCTTACCTCAAGCAGCCCGGAAATTGTGTGCCCGTATCGGGTAGAAAAAATACCGTGGGAAAGCTGGGCGCTTGATACCATGTGGGGATCAAAAATTGAGAAACTCCCGCCCCAGTGGTAGGGGTTTTCAATGTAAAAGCCGTCAAGGGCAGCCATCAGGTCTCCGGGATCTCCGCCCCTTATTGAAGGCAGGGCGTTAAACATCCCCGAATACCCAACGCCCGGCAGAAGCTTTATTGATGTCATCACGTCTTCGATAATGCCGATTTGGGAACTGCGTTCCATTACTTCCCCGGAAATCGCCACGCTACGGCCGCTTCTTGTTTCGCTTACGCCGGGGCGCTGTGCTTCTATTACCAGCTCGCGGCTATGGACGGCGCCTCCCAGGCGCAAGCCCAGGGAAAAAGCATCCCCCCTTAACGGAATAACCAGCCGGCCAAGCTCGTAACCCGGGTAGCTAACCTGAATCGAGACCTGCCTGTCATCAGGAACAGATATAACTACCTGCCCATGTTCATTGCAGATAAAGTCGCTTCCGTCCCACGAGCGAACCGTAGCTCCTTCCAGGGGCAGATCAATGTCAAAGTCCGTAACAGTAATCGTTACATCCCTCGCCCAAAGATAAGCAGAAAAGCAAACAATAAACAGTGCCAGAAGGAGAATCTTTGATTTTTTTACCATATTCCCGAATACTCTAACATAAAGTATCAAGAATTAAAACTCTTTATAGGGAGTAGGGAGTAGGGAGTGGGGGAGTGTTGTTAGAAAGCAAAGCGTCTTGCCAAAACGCTGCTATTGCTAACAACAACCCTATTCCCCATTCCCTACTCCCCATTCCCCATTCCCCATAACTATGCTATAATCAACTCAATGCCGAATGAAGCAAATGGCTTGTCAGAACGCCGTGCTGCCATTATTGACGCTTTGAACAAAGCGATTGAAATTTTTTCCTCCCACAGCGAAGAATTGTTTAACGATGTAATGTCAAACGGCATTAAGCCAATTGCCGATGCGGTCGGCCTGGATCGGGTTGTTTTCTATTCATTGGTGGGCAAGGAGGAGGAAAAGCGTTTTGGGCAGATATACCGCTGGGACAAATCGAAAGGCGGCTTGATGTCTGTAGCAGACGAACTGCAAGTTTTACACGATAACCCGGTCATAAAACGCATTTCTTCAATTATAACGAAAGGCGATTGCGTAAAATTTCGTGAAGGCGCCTTTAACGAAGACGAGAGGGCCTTATTTAGCGCTTACGGCGTTAAGTCGGTGCTGTATATGCCAATTTTTACGCTTGGTAAATTATGGGGCGCAGTCGCCTTCCAGGATCATACCAATGACCGCTATTTTGATGAAGGCTGCCAGGATTTGCTGCATTCGGCGGCGCGCATATTCGCAAATGGCATTATCAGGGAGGAATTCAGGCTCAGCGCGGATAAAGCCATTGGTTCGCTTAAGCGCCGTGAAGTAATGATGGCTGCGCTGAACAGGGCTGCCGTCAGGTTTCTCTCAAAAAGTGAGGAATCTTTTGAAGCTACCATGACGGCGGGCGTAAAGGAAATAGCTGACGTTTTTAATTTGGACAGGTTTTCACTGTTGCGTAATTTAACCATAGTTGACGGCGTACGGTATGGAGGGCAAATTTACCGCTGGGACAGGAAATCAGGCGGGACTACAGCGCCGGTAAAAGGGCTGGAATCTTTTTCTCCTGACAAGTATGTGCCGAGCTGGGGTAAAATCCTGGCTTCAGGCGGGACGATTAGCGGACCGGTACGGCATATGCCCGAAGGGGCTGTGCTGCAATCGTTTGGCTTAGTGTCGATATGCGTTACGCCTGTTTTTGTTAACAACATTTTCTGGGGAATTGCCTTTTTTGAGGATCTGCATACCGAGCGTTTCTTTGAAGATGACAGCGTCGAATTGATGCGCTCGGCGGCGTTTTTGTGTACAAATACCTATATACACACCGAAATGGAACGCAATCTGGACAACGCCCATGAATTTACCCGCGCCGCTCTTGACGCATCGCCGATAAGCTTTACCGTTTTTGACGAGAACGCGCACGTTATTGACTGTAACGACGCTACTTTAAAAATGCTTGGTACTACAAAAGAATATTATATCGAGCATTTCCTTGATTTTTTCCCCGAATCCCAGAACGACGGAATAAAGTCCGGCGAGAAGATAGACGAGTTTGTAAAACGTGCGCTGGGCGGGGAAAAGCTGGTCCTGGAATGGACAAGCTGCTCGGCCTCGGGAGAGTTTATTCCTTTTGAAGTCACGCTGGCGCGAACCAGGTATAACGATAGATATGTTGCGATGGCTTACAAATACGACCTGCGCAGTACAAAGAAAATGATGGAAAGCATAAGCAGGCAAAGCGAACAACTGAAAGAGGCGCTTGAAAAATCCAATGTGGCAAGCAGGGCAAAAAGCGAATTCCTTTCCAATATGAGCCACGAAATGCGTACCCCTCTGAACGCGATAATAGGAATGACTGAGATAGGCAAAAACTCAGACGATCTGGAAAGAAAAAACCACGCGCTTGGCAGGATACAGGACGCGTCAACTCATCTTTTGGGCATAATAAACGACATACTTGATATGTCGAAAATAGAAGCCAACAAGCTGGAATTGTCATTAATTGAGTTTAATTTTGACAAGATGCTCCAGCAGGTAGCGAGCGTAATCAGTTTCCGTATAAACGAGAGGCAGCAAAATCTTTCGATTGATGTAGATAAAGACATTCCCAAAACATTAATAGGAGACGATCAGAGGCTTGCGCAGGTTATTGTCAATCTGCTGGGAAATGCCAGTAAATTCACGCCGGTGAAAGGCTCTGTTTATTTCGAAGCGCGTCTGGAAAAAGAAGAAGACGGCCTCTGTACCATACAAATTTCCATAAGCGACACAGGAATAGGTATAAGCGCCGAACAGCAGGAAAAAATTTTTCAGATTTTCAGGCAGGCCGAGAACAGTACGGTGCGTAAATACGGAGGGACAGGGCTGGGCCTTGCGATTTGCAAAAACATCGTAGAGATGATGGGCGGCAGGATATGGGTACAGTCCGAATTGGGGAAAGGCTCCACTTTTTCCTTTACGTTTAAGGTGAAACGCGGCGAGGATGTAAAGCATAAACTCGGCGAGCGCCCTACAAACAGGAACGATTTACGTGTTTTGGTGGTTGATGACAGCAAGGTTATTCTGGACTATTTCCGGGTAGTCGCAAGGAAGCTCGGCGTATATTGTGACACGGCAATTTCCGGAGAAGAAGCGATTGCCCTTGTGAAGCGCGATAACAGCTACCATATATATTTTATAGATTTGCAAATGCCAGGTATGAACGGCCTGCAAGTATCACATGCGTTAAAACCGCTGGTGTCCGAAGACTCCGAAGTGATCATGATGACCGCCAATGAATGGACTACCGACGCGGAAGAAGCTAAAAATGCCGGGGTTAATAAATTCCTTTCCAAGCCCCTGTTCCCGCCTGTAATAGAGGGAGTTATAAATGAATACCTCTGCGCGAAAAGCCAGGAAGATACGAATGAGAGCAGCCTTAACGTGGTGTATGAAGGCCGCAGGATATTGCTTGCGGAAGACATGGAAATAAATCGCGAAATCCTGCTGGCGCTGCTTGAACCTACGCTCCTGGAAGTAGACTGCGCGGAAAACGGATCGCAGGCTGTCAGTATGTTTGCCGAAGCGCCGGAAAAGTACGACATGATCTTTATGGACGTACAAATGCCCGAAATGGACGGTTATGAAGCCACGCAGCGCATCAGGGCGCTGGATATTCCGTCGGCAAAAAACATTCCGATTGTCGCCATGACCGCCAATGTGTTTCGCGAAGATATTGAAAAATGCCTGGAAGCGGGAATGAACGACCATATAGGGAAACCGCTGGATTTCGATATGGTCCTAAAGAAACTCCGCACTTATTTACCACCCGGCGCTTAAGCCCAACATCATAACTTAAGAAAAAATCATTTCAGAAGAACTCTCACGGAGGCGCAAAGTACACAAAGAGCACAAAGCTTGGGATTAATTTGAAAATCCCGATGTACCTTTTTCTATTTCTTTAAACCAAAGACTGAGATATTAAAAAAAATTCTTGTTTTCCTTTGTGTCCTCTGTGAGCTTTGTGCCTTTGTGAGATAAAAATTTTGAAATTCTCCTAAAATTTATGATGTTGGTTTAAGCGCCCCGCGCTTCCATGGCTATTGCCGTTTCGGCGGCTTTTCGCATCATCTTTTCTATTGCTATTGGGACTATGATAACAATGAATGACAGGTTCTTTTTCCCTGCCCTGCTTTTCCAGGCAAGGCACAGGCCTTCCCAAACCTCAAAAAACTGCGGAAGGAAGCCCAGCATCAGCGAAATGTAAAGGCTCATGTTTAATTTGTTAATATGCAGGAATGTTTCAAGGCGGGAAAGCGATTTTCTGATTTCATAGGGGGTGGTAACCGAGAAAAGCAGGGTTCCTGCCGAAAAAGCCGCGCCTATCCTGAGCGAAAAAATAATTGCCGCAAGGAAGCCTGAAGGGTTTATTTTAAGCGGAGAAAATTCCACAGCTTGCATAAGGAAGCCCCAAAAAATTACAAGGAAAAGCGGGCTGCTTCCCCTGAGCAATGCCCACGGGCTTATGCCGGCAGTAAAAGAAAGCGCAACCAGGATAGCCGCTATTGTTCCAAGTAAAATAAGGCTTTGCGTTTCTGTTCCGGGAATGAATGAAGCAATGGAAAGCAGCAGTAGAAAAGCCAGCTTAAAACCGGCAGGCAGCCTGTGAAGCAGAGTAGGGCCTTTTCGATGTTTATTTCCTGGCGGCAAATACGACCAGGGAGTAGCCGCGTTTTTTCTCATAACCACGTACAATCCCCCGCGTTTCTGTAAGCCTTCCTTGGATCTCTCACCCCCCATTCCGGGTTTAGCTTTTCCAACACCGCTTCAGCGTCGCCTGAATCCCTGATCTTGCCTTTCCAGAGGATAGCAAGGCGATCGGCAAAAGCGAGGACTTTTTCCAGTTCATGGGTCAGGATGATTGTGGTTTTGCCGCTTTGTTTCAGAAGGATTATTACCTTTAAGACCTGGACTACGCCGGGCCAGTCCAGGTTTGCGAATGGCTCGTCCATGATGACGGTCTCGCAGCCCATGGCCAGTACCCCGGCTACCGCAAGCCTTCGCTTTTCCCCGCCTGAAAGGTGGCGGGAAGCAAAGCCGCGCTTTTCCGAAAGCTCCAAAAGCGAGAGGGTTTCTTCAACGCGGCTTTCAATTTCTTTTTTTTGAAGCTTTAAGTTTTCGGGGCCAAAGCGTATGTCCTCTTCCACGGTTTCGCCCAATATCTGGGCGTCCGAATCCTGAAAGATTAGCCCTACCGAGCGACGGATTTGATCTTTACATATCTCAATAGGTTTTCCGCAAAAAAGAATCTCGCCTTCTGTTGGTTCCAAAAGGCCGGCCAGTATCCGCATTAAGACGGTTTTTCCGGAGCCGTTCGCCCCGGCTATTAAAAGGCATTCGCCCTTATAAATATCCAGTTCTACGCCGGACAGGGCTTCAAAGCCTTCCTGGCTGTTAAAGAATTTTTTTTTCAGGCCCCGGACGGAGTATAGGATTTCAGTTTCTGTCATCCGATTTTGTCAACCGTTTTTGTCATCCAGAAAATCCGCCGCGATTCTCCTGAGCCTTGGGGCGATGAGAACGGCGGCAATTCCCTTTAGAGCGTCCCCTATTAAGAAGGGAATTATCCCTGTAATAAATGTTTTTATCCAGTCAAGGTTCAGCCTTGTTTTTAGCCAGATTAAGCCTGGGATGTATATGACAAGAAAGCCCGCAATTACCGCGATTATAACGCGTATATTAAAAACCTTAACGCTCGCTTCTGCTTTTGGCTTGCCCGCTATTAACCCCGCTGTGAGGGCTGCAAGAAGGTATCCAATAAGGTAGCCGCCGGTTGGGCCTGCGAAACGGGCTATGCCTCCGCCGCCCCCTGAGAAAACCGGAAAGCCAAGCAGCCCCGCAAGCAGGTAAAGTCCCACTGCGGCGCTGCCCAGGACGGGGCCCAGCACAAGGCCGGACAAAAGCGCTAAAAGGTTCTGTAGGACGATGGGAACCGGCCCGACCGGAATTGCGATAAAAGCCCCCGCAGCGGTCAAAGCCGCGAAAAGGGCGGTAAAGGCGATCTTTATCAGCCATCTTACAGAGACTTTTTTTGGTTTCTCGGTGTAACTCATTTAGTGTATTCCACCATTCATCATTAATGCTTGTCAAGTTTACGCATTTATATTAATTGCCTTTACTTTCGATGCTTTTTTATAGTAAACTCTATCTTGACAATGTTTTCCACTGTTGGATAGTGGCGTTAACCCAACCCGGCCAGCCTGTTTCGGCGGCGGCGGCGTTTTTTTTAAGTTTTTTGTTATAAAAACCGTCTTTTTGGCGGTTTGGTATTCGTTTGCCCTGATTTACTAATGGTTGAAAAATAAATATGAAAGTTGTAATTCTGGCCGGCGGGTATGGTACCCGTCTTTCCGAGGAAACGGAATTACGCCCAAAGCCCATGGTAGAAATAGGCGGCCATCCGATTCTCTGGCATATCATGAAGATATATTCCTATTGGGGCTATAATGAATTTGTTATCCTTACCGGCTATAAATCCCATGATATTAAAGACTACTTTATCAATTATTACACCCGCTACTCGGACATGACTATTGACATGGCAACCAATTCTGTTGAGCTGCACAATATCAGGAATGAACCGTGGAAAGTGACCATGCTTTATACCGGGCCTGATACTCAGACAGGCGGCAGGTTGCTACGGGCAAAAGATTTTTTGGGCAATGAAAGGTTTATGCTGACCTACGGCGACGGTGTCAGCGACGTGAATATTTCTGAACTTGTTAAGAACCATGAAAAATCCGGGAAAACAGCCACATTAACCGCTGTCCAGCCTGCCGGGCGTTTTGGCGCGATTGAAATAAATGAAGAGGGTGCTGTGGAATCATTCAGGGAAAAACCTGCCGGAGATGAGGCATGGATTAACGGCGGCTTTTTTGTGATGGAACCGGGAGTGTTTGACTACCTGACTGATGGAGACGCGACAATACTGGAACGCAGACCGCTGGGACGCATGACAAAAGAAGGCCAGCTATACGCTTATAAGCACTACGGGTTTTGGCGGCCTATGGACAGCCTTCGGGACAAAACCGTATTGAACGATATGTGGTCAAAGGGTACGGCGCCCTGGGCAGTATGGCTTAAATAGTGCTTGATTTTTACAAAAGGAAAAAAATTTTTTTAACAGGGCATACAGGCTTTAAGGGGACATGGTTGTGCCGGATCCTTTTGCAAGCCGGGGCCGAAGTAACAGGATACGCATTGGATCCGCCTGGCACACCCTCTCTTTTTGTCCAGACCGGGACAGAAAAAAATATTCATTCCATAACCGGCGATGTAAGGACTCGGGACGCCCTTGTAAAAGCGGTAAAAGAAGCAAAGCCGGATCTGTTGTTTCATCTGGCAGCCCAGCCCATAGTGCGGCTTTCTTACCGTGAACCTGCGGCTACCTACGAAACCAATGTAATGGGAACGGTAAATATTCTGGAAGCGGTAAGGATGGCCCCATCAGTAAAATCCTTTGTAAATGTTACTACCGATAAAGTTTATGAAAATAAAGAATGGCATTGGGGCTACAGGGAGAATGAGAACCTTTGCGGCAACGATCCGTATTCCAACAGCAAGTCATGCAGCGAGCTAATAACGTACAGTTACCGAAATTCATTTTTTACCGGTGAAAGCGCTCCCGCCATTTCATCCGCACGTTCCGGCAATGTTATAGGCGGCGGCGATTACGCCGAAGACCGGATCATTCCCGATTGTGTCAGGGCGGTAAACGAAAAAAAGGAGATTATTGTTCGCAATCCCCATTCTACCCGCCCCTACCAGCATGTGCTGGAATGCCTTTCCGGCTATCTGCTTTTGGCGGAGAAGCAATATGGCGACAAAACCATTGAAGGGGCATACAACTTCGGTCCCGATGACGAAAGCTGCGTTACCACCGGAGACCTTGCCGGGCTTTTTAGCGCTGCCTGGCCTTCAGGCGTAACATGGCATGCCCAGGGGGACGGCGGCCCTCATGAAGCTGCTTTTCTGAAACTGGACTGTTCCAAATCAAAAACTGTGCTGGGCTGGAAGCCCTATTGGGGCATAAAAACGGCGATAGAAAAAACCGTGGAATTTGCCAAAGCCCAATCTGATAATGAAAGGCTGGCTTGTGTTGACAGGCAGATTAAGGATTACTTTTGTTAAATGAATGAGCAAGAACTGTTGCAAATCATTGACAGTGGTGAATCAAGCATAGTGCAGTTCAAAGAGCGTTTACCGCATCCTGACAGCATTGCCCATGAGATGATTGCCTTTTCAAATTCCCGTGGCGGAAAAATAATTATTGGCGTAAATGATAAAACAGGGGAATTGAACGGGCTTTCTTTTAATGAAATACAGCAAACCAATCAGCAAATCGTGAATGTTGCGTCACAAAAAGTATATCCGCCTGTTTATCTTGTTACGGAAACTGTTTCTGTAAAAGGTAATCAAATAATTGTTATAAGCATAGAGGAAGGTTTATCAAAGCCTTACAAAGACTCGGATGGGATTATCTATATTAAGAATGGGTCTGATAAAAGAAAAGTAACGTCAAACGATGAAATTGCCAGGTTATTGGGAAGCAGGAATCTATTTGCTGACGAAACAGAGATTTACGATTCCGGTATAAAAGACCTGGATACCTGGCTTTTTTCAGATTATTTTAAAAAAGAATTTGAAATGACCTATGAAGAAAAAGGGTTAACTTTGGAAGAAGCTTTAATCGCGAAGAAGGTTATGCGCAATAACCATTTAACCCTTGCCGGGCTTTTGTTTTTTGGCAGGGAACCTCAAGCACTGCGTCCGGCCTTTACTATAAAGGCAGTTATGTTTGACGGGAACGATATTGGCGGAAATAATTACCGTAGCAAGCCGGAAGACTTAACCGGGACGATCCCTGAGCTTTTCAAGCAGGGAATGTTGTATGCAAAAAGCTGTATAAAATACATGCAAAACGGGCAGGGGTTTAATTCCCATGGCGTGCCGGAAGTTTCCCTTATTGCCCTTGAAGAAGTTTTGCAAAATGCCCTTATTCACCGTGAATATTTTAAAAACGCGCCGGTGCGTTTGCTTGTTTTTGATAACCGGATAGAGATAATAAGCCCCGGTAAACTCCCAAACAGTTTGACCGTAGATGAAGTGAAATACGGAAACCCCGTTATACGAAACAATCAGATCGCCTTGTTTGCCAGCCGAACCCTGCCTTACAGTGGTTTGGGTTCAGGCTTGCGTCGCGCATTGGCAAATCAATCGGATCTGGAACTTGTTAACGATGTTGAAGGCGAGCAATTTATCGCGCGTTTTCCGCGAAAATGAATGATATGCAAAACAGGCTTATTCGTTTTGATGAACAGATGGTAATGGACGCGAACACTGATGTTTTGGATCAAAAACTTTGGGAGCGCTTCAGGACGCCTCTCTCGCCGCCTGATAATAATGAATTCCTTGAAAAATTGCGGCTAATATCGCGTGACGATGATGGCATTTTCCATCCGACTGTAAGCGGAGTATTAATGGCCACGGAATGCCCGGAGCGTTATATTTCTAATGCGTATATCCAGGCTGTGTGTTATATCGGTGAAAGCCACAATTCTGAGCAATTAGACGCGCAGGATTTTGCCGGGCCGCTGGATATTCAAATCAAGGAAGCATGCAAATTTGTGAAGCGAAATATGAAGGTCAGAGCCATTAAGGATCCGGGAAGAATCGAAACTCCGCAATACTCTTTGAATGCTGTGTTTGAAGCCATTGTTAATGCTGTTGTACACCGCGATTATTCGATTTACGGTTCGAAGATAAGGCTGCATATTTTTTCTGACAGGCTGGAATTGTATTCGCCCGGCAGCATTCCAAATACAATGAGTATTGAAAGCATTTCCTTGCGGCAGTCGTCAAGAAACGAGCTGTTAAGTTCATTGCTTGCTCGCTGCCGAATGAATTTTGACGCTACCGGAAGCAAACGGGTTTTTATTATGGACAAACGCGGCGAAGGGGTTCCTATTATTCTATCGGAAAGCCTTGAACTGTCCGGCAAAAAACCTGAATATTTATTAATTGATGATACAGAATTACGCTTGACAATTTTTACGGCTTTTTAGCAATAAAAATGTTTGAATCCATGACCAAAGATCAAGCCACCCAACACATCCTTGACAGCGTAAAGGAATACTACAGGACCTTCATGCAAAAACCGCCGTACAGGGATGGGGATCGCATTCCATACGCCTCGCGGGTTTTTGATGAACAGGAGATGGCAAACCTGGTTGACAGTTCGCTGGAGTTCTGGCTTACTTCCGGGCGTTACACCGATCGCTTTGAGAAACAGCTTGCTGAGTACCTGAATGTCCCCTATTGTTCGCTGGTGAATTCCGGCTCTTCCGCCAACCTCGCCGCTTTTATGGCGCTTGCTTCCCCATTGTTGGGAGAACGTGCGGTCAGGCGCGGCGATGAAGTAATCACTGTCGCGGCGGGCTTTCCCACCACCGTTACTCCCATTCTGCAATTCGGCGCGGTGCCGGTGTTTGTGGATGTTGCCATTCCCCAGTACAATATTGACGTTTCGCTGCTCGAAAAAGCATTGTCGCCCAAAACAAAAGCTGTAATGTTGGCCCACACTTTAGGGAACCCCTTTGATCTTGCGGCTGTAAAAGCCTTTTGTTCCGCCCATAAATTGTGGCTGGTAGAGGACAACTGCGATGCCCTGGGTTCAACCTATACCATTGACAGCATTACGAAATTTACTGGAACCATCGGCGACATTGGGACATCCAGCTTTTACCCGCCCCATCACATGACTATGGGCGAAGGCGGGGCGGTCTATACCTCAGATCCCCTGCTTCACAAAATTATCTGTTCCCTGCGGGATTGGGGCCGGGACTGCGCTTGCCCTTCAGGGAAGGACAACCTCTGCGGAAACCGCTTTAACCGGCAGTACGGCGAGCTGCCCCTGGGGTACGACCACAAGTACGTCTACAGCCATTTCGGCTACAATTTAAAAGCCACGGACATGCAGGCTGCCATCGGCTGCGCCCAGTTGGTAAAATTTCCTTCGTTTGTAGAAAAGCGCCGCCATAATTGGCAGCGTTTGCATGAAGGGCTTAAAGGTTTGCAAGATAAGCTGATTTTGCCCGAAGCCGCCCCCAATTCCGACCCAAGCTGGTTTGGGTTTTTGATAACCTGTAAGGAAGGCGTTAGCCGCAACAAGCTGGTTCAGCATATCGAAAGCAAGAACATCCAGACTCGTATGCTATTTGCCGGGAATTTAGTTAAGCACCCCTGTTTCGATGAAATGCGGAAATCGGGTTCTGGTTACCGCATAGCCGGAACCCTGGACAATACGGATCGCATTATGAACGGTACGTTCTGGATTGGCGTGTATCCGGGCATGAACAATGAAATGGTAGATAAGATGATAGAAGCGATAAAGGGATTTTTGCAATGATTTTAAGCCATGAAGAAAAAATAAAACTAATGGGTAATCTAAACTGGGATTATCTTGATACGTATGAGGATATGCTGGCAGTAATCGAAGGACGGCTAGATAGTTCCGGAGCGTTTACCCAGGATAAGCTTTTTGTTAGATCACTGGAACGGCTCCCCTGGCATTACGTAACGGCTCTTTGGGGAATTGAAAAAATCAAAGAATTGTATACGCCTGAAATAGCAAAACGTATTTGGCCGAAGGAGAGGAGGTATCATTTTGATTTTGCCCTCGCGGTATTACGAAGAGAACCTTTACCCCCTGCAAGATGGGGTGATGAATATTTTACAACAAAGCGGCACAAATTTTTTTCTGACCGGGGGAACAGCGCTTAGCCGTGCCTATTATAACCATCGTTATTCTGATGATCTTGATTTTTTTTTAAATCAATCTAAAACATATGATGATCAGCTTGATAAAGTTTTAGCTCTGCTTCAGGAAAATGGATATACTTGGGATAAAAATAATGAATATACCAGAGCTAAAGACTTTACAACACTTAAAGTTAGAAAGGATTCTGAAACATTATTAAAACTGGATTTTGTAAACGATCTTGTCCCTCATTATGGGGAAATTATAGAAACAAGCCTGTTTTATCGTACAGATTCAATCCGTAATATGCTTTCTAATAAATTATCCGCTATTTTCCGGTATGCGGCTAAAGATATTGTTGACATAAGGGAAATTGCTCTGCACGAAACTGTTGATTGGCCAACAATAATTAATGAAGCGCGTCAGAAAGAAGCCGGCCTTGATCTTGTTTATATTTCTGAAATTTTGAGAGGTATGCCCCAAAGTGAATTTGAAACTGTCGCATGGACAAAAAAACCAGGCTGGCAGGATTTCCGTAGTGACATTGACAAGATTGTATTTGAAATGATAAGCGGATAAAAAATATGAAAAGGCGCTTGCCGATAGGCATTCAGGATTTTATCAAACAAAAGATAAACATCGTTGATCTGACCAATATGCGGGTAGGATACGAAGATTTCTGTAAATATGACATAGAGACAATGAGGGCGGAACCGCTGCTTTACCAGAGCGGGTATCTGACGATTAAAGATTATGATGATGAGACGAATCAATATATCCTTGATTACCCGAATGAGGAAGTGCGCGCATCCTTTTCAAAAACGCTGTTGGAACAGTATTTGCAGCCATCAGACGAAACAGTTATTCAAAGTAGGCGTTGATTTTGATTAAGAAAAGCGTAATATCAGGGAATGGAAATGGCTGGGGTGTTAGTATAAAACATGGATTCTGCAGAGTTACTAAAAATAATCAAGCGTGGTGAATCAAGCACAGTGCAGTTCAAGGAGCGCTTGCCAAATATTGACAGCCTTGCCCATGAACTCATCGCGTTTGCGAATACCAGCGGCGGCTATTTGCTGATAGGCGTTAATGATAAAACCGGCGATTTGAAAGGCTTATCTTTTTCGGAAATTCAACAAAGCAATTCGCAAATCGTTAACGCCGCGTCTCAGAAAATTTTCCCCCCGATTAGCGTAATTACAGAAACAATCCCCGTTGTGGATCAAAATATTATATTGGTTAAAATCAACGAAGGGGGTAATAAACCGTATAAAGACAGAAATGGAATTGTTTACGTCAAAAATGGGGCCGATAAACGCAAAGTAACATCAAATGATGAATTGGCGCGTTTACTGCGGGAAGGGGGTTCATTATATGCAGAAGAGATGCCGGTAAAGGGAAGCTCAACAAAAGATATTGATTTAAAGCAATTTGATTTGTTTTTGTTTAAGAAGTATAAAAAAACGCTTGATGAGCTAAACTCGGAAAAATTGAGCGTTGAACAAATCCTGGAAAATTTGAATTTGGCCAAAAATGGTGAGTTTCTCCTGGCCGGATTACTGTCGTTTTCGACAAAGCGCCAGTTCTTTTGCCCCCAATTTTCAGCACAGTGCGTTTCCATGGACGGAACAATAATCAGTAATACTTTTTATGACAGCGAAAACGCTCTTGAAGGAACTATTTTGGAAATTTTCAAAGGGGCAATGGATTTTATCGGAAGGAACATGAGAAAGCTCCCTGAAACAAACGGTTTTAACAGCCCGACAAAATGGGAAATACCTTATGAAGTATTTGAGGAATTATTGGTAAACGCGTTGGTTCACAGGGATTACTTTATATCTTCTACCGTTAAAATTTTCATGTTTTCGGACAGGGTAGAAATTGTCAGTCCCGGCAAATTGCCGAATTCATTGACCATTGAGAATATAAAAAATGGAGTTTCAATTATACGGAATCCTATTTTATTATCTGCAGTCCAGTTCATACTGCCCTACAAGGGATTAGGCACAGGCATCAGGCGTTCATTTTCGCTATATCCCGGTATCACAATGGAAAATAAATCAGATGAAAACCAGTTTAAAGCGATCATCTGGCGGCCTGCGGAACGGTAACGGTTGTTGAGTGTTAATATGCTGACGATCCCTCCTAAACGCCCGGTTCGCTTTTTTAACACAACCGGCCCCTGTTTCCCATGGGATCACTATATGCTGCCGCCAGCTGACCGCCTCGTCGGCGCTCAGTTGGACCGCTATATTGGAGACAAACTCTACTGGGTGCTTCACGCTCCCAGGCAGACAGGGAAGACTACTTTTTTACAGTACTGGGCACGGGAGATAAATTCCGGTGATGAGGCAGTTGCATGTTATGTGAGCTTGGAGCGTTGCCAGGGAATATCGGAATCGGAACGCTCCATGCCCGATCTATGCAAAGCGGTACAAGACTATGCGGCGTTTTCAAATTTACCTGTTCCTGATGTAAAAACAACGGCTTTTAACAGTATTTTGACAGAGGCGTTAACAAACTGGTCGGCGCTTATCGCGCCAAAACCACTTGTCGTATTGTTTGATGAAGTTGATGTGCTTGAAGGTGAAACGCTTGTCAGTTTTTTGCGGCAGCTGCGCGGCGGTTTTGCATATCGCGGTGTAGGAAAATTTCCGGTTTCAATCGCGCTGGTAGGCATGAGAGATTTAAAAGACTATATCACCATAGCAAAAGGCGGAGTTGCTCCAAATCCCGGTTCGCCTTTCAATATAAAAGTTGATTCAGTTTTATTGGGCAATTTTTCTGGAGACGAGGTAAAAGAATTATTCGCCCAACGTACAGCAGAGACAGGACAACAGATTACTGACGAGGCGCTTGAATATGCGTGGGAGCAATCCCAGGGGCAGCCGTGGATAATTAATTCATTGTTTGAGCGGGCTACGATGCGCATACTGAAACGGGATGATTACCGTACTGTAACAAGGGAGCACATAGAAGAAGCCCGTGAACAAATGATACTGGCCAGAGAGACGCACCTTGATTCCCTCGCTGTCAGGATACAGGAACCGGCTATTCGTAAAGTGATGGAAAGCCTTATAACAGGAACACCTGACCCGGAGCTTACCGCAAGCGAAGGTTTTCGTATTTGCATGGATTTGGGGCTTGTGAAAAAAGAGCGCGGTACGCCAATGGTTGCAAATCCCATATATAAGGAAACGCTTGCAAGGCAGTTGACCTATTCTGCGCAAGACGCCATTCCCGAACCTGAATGGCAATGGGAAAAGCCGGACGGTTCCCTTGATGTGGATTCGCTTCTTAAGGAATTTCAGAAATTCTGGCGAAAAAATTCCGAAATATGGGAACAAAAATCCGATTACTCCGAGGCTTTTCCTCACCTGTTACTTATGGCCTTTTTGCAGCGGGTACTTAACGGCGGGGGCCGTATTGAGCGCGAATATGCCGCTGGCCGTGGAAGGATGGATCTGGCGGTGGAATACGATAAAAAGATATATATCATTGAAATTAAGCTTGTTCATACATATGATACCCCGGAAGAAGTTCGTAAAGATGGAATTGCCCAGATAACCAAATACCGCAACAGTCTTTACAGCAGTGCCCCCTTATACCTTGTTATTTTTGACCGCCGTTCGGGGGTGAAAGATAAGCCCTGGGATGAAAGGATTTATTGGCAGGAAGAAGCTGTTCCCGGCGGAATGGTAACGGTGGTGGGGTGTTAATTTATACGCATATTATTCAGGAATCATTATATTTAGACCAATAAAATTAAGGATGTTATAGTATGTTGTCAGGTTCATCAATTTTAATAACAGGCGGGACAGGATCGTTTGGGAATGCTTTTGTTCCGATGACTCTTGCAAAATACAATCCCAGAAAATTGATCATTTATTCCCGTGATGAAATGAAGCAGTGGGAAATGGCAAAAAAATTTCAGGAAGACGACAGAGTTCGTTTTTTTATCGGGGATGTCAGGGACAGGGATCGTTTGTACCGCGCCCTTGACGGCGTTGATTATGTAGTCCATGCTGCTGCAACAAAGATTGTTCCAACTGCGGAATATAATCCATTTGAATGTATAAAAACAAATGTAAATGGCGCCATGAATGTTATTGATGCCTGTATTGACAGGCAAGTTAAGCGATGCGTAGCCCTGAGTACGGATAAGGCAAGCCAGCCTGTTAATTTATACGGAGCAACAAAACTGTGTAGTGATAAATTATTTATTGCCGGGAATTCCTATGCGGGGGGAAAAAACACACGTTTTGGGATTGTACGTTACGGAAATGTCATGGGTTCCAGAGGCTCTGTAATTCCTCTTTTTATGGAACAAGCTAAAAATGGCGAACTCACCATAACTGATGAACGGATGACCAGGTTTATGATTTCTCTTGAACAGGCAGTTGAGCTTGTTTGGCATGCATTTGATAACATGGAGGGTGGCGAGATATACGTAAAGAAAATACCATCGATGAAATTAATGGATATAGCCTGCGCGGTTTCTGAAACAGCAGAAAAAAAAATAATTGGCATACGCCCCGGAGAAAAATTGCATGAACAAATGATAAGTTCTGAGGATGCGCCTTTTACCTATGACTATAAGGGGTATTTCAAAATACTCCCTCAGATTCATGAATGGAACATTGATAATAACAGAATTAAAAAGGGGCAGCCTGTCCCGGTTGATTTTATCTATTCATCTGATACTAATCCTGAGTGGATGACAATCGAAGCATTAAAGCAATGGATGGATTGTAATAAAAACAGAATTGGAAGCATATGATGAATAAATTTATTCCCTATGGTAGGCAATGGATAGACGAAGCTGACAAGAAAGCTGTTGAATCTGTTTTGGATTCCGATTACCTGACCCAGGGGCCTGTCATTGGAGAATTTGAAGCCGCAATTAGAGCAGTTACAGGTGCGAAGTATTGTGTAGCTGTATCCAATGCGACACAGGGACTGCACATTGCAGTTACAGCGCTTGAAATTGATGCAGGCTCTGAGGGTATCACTACGCCAAATACATTTATTGCGTCTGCAAATTGCCTGATTTTTAATAGTTTGATTCCTGTGTTTGCCGATATTGACCCGGAAACATATAATATTTCTCCTTCGAATATTGAAGAAAAGATAACAGAGAAGACAAAAGTATTAATTCCGGTAGATTTTGCGGGTCAGGCGGTTGATATAGATTCAATAAAAAAAATTGCCGATAAATATCATTTGTATATTATTGAAGACGCAGCTCACGCGATAGGCTCAAATTATGCAGATGGAAAGCCTGTTGGCTGCTGTCATAAATCTGATATTACCGTTTTTTCATTTCATCCTGTAAAGACAATTACATGTGGAGAAGGTGGCGCGATTACTACAAATAGTGAAGATATATATAGAAAACTCTTAATACTACGTACAATTGGCATTACCAAGGATGAAAAGGAGTTAAGTATAAACCCAGGTCCCTGGTATTATGAAATGAAATATCTAAGCGGAAATAATCGTATGACTGATATTCAGGCGGCATTGGGCTGCAGTCAATTATCAAAGCTGACATTTTTTAAACAACGTCGCAGAGAAATTGTTAATAAACATAATAGAGCATTTCAAAATATTCCAAATATAAAAATTCCTTACGAGGAAAAAAATATTAATAGTTGTTTCCATCTTTATGTGTTACAAATTGATTTTGATAAAATTGGAAAAACCCGAAAACAGGTTATGGACGAGCTAAAGCAAAAGGGAGTTGGAACGCAGGTACATTATATACCGGTAAACAGCCAACCCTATTATATAAAGAAATATGGAGATTTTTTCCCGAGAGATTATCCCGTTACTGAATTTTATTACCAAAGATGTTTGAGTATACCTCTCTATCCAAAAATGTCTGATGAGGATGTTGAATATGTTGACAAAACTATAATTTCTATTTTATAATAAATATAATTTATTGTACATAAGGAGTAAATATGCTGAAAAGATGTATAAACTGTGGTTTGCCGGAAACTCAGGAGACAATTCAATTTGATGCTACTGGTGTTTGTAATATTTGTCGGCAAAAAGAATTTAAAGAAACTAATATAAATTGGGTTGAACGGAAGAAACAGTTGGATGCTCTTATAGGGGAATTTCGCAATAAGTATGACTATGACTGTATTATTCCATTGTCCGGGGGAAAAGATTCAACATTTACACTTTTTTATCTTGTAAAGGAGTATAAACTAAAGCCTCTTGTAATCCAATTCAACCATGGATTTTTCAGGCCAAATTTAATGAAAAACAACGAACGAACTTTTAAAAAACTTGGCGTTGATGTGTTAAGTTTTACTCCCAATTGGAGGATAGTAAAAAGACTAATGCTTGAGGCGCTTATAAGAAAAGGAGATTTTTGTTGGCACTGTCATACCGGAGTGTTTTCATTTCCAATGCAAATTGCGATTAAATTCAATATACCGCTTATTTTTTGGGGCGAGCCTTCTTCAGAGTATTCCGCTTATTATGATTATAAGGATAATGATATTGAAGAGGTTGATGAAAAACGATTCAATCAAATTGTTAACTTAGGCATAAACGCACAAGATATGAAGGAAATGATAAGTCATAATTTCACCTTTGATCCCAGGGATTTCATTCCGTATACATATCCTGACTTTCAGGATTTGAAAAAACTGGGGTATCGTTCTGTTTGTTTGGGTTCCTTTATTCCCTGGGATACTAAAAAACAATCAAAGCTTATCATGGACGAACTTGGCTGGCAGGGAGATCAGGTTGAAGGAATGCCACCTGATATCTACAAATATGAAAAAATTGAATGTTATATGCAAGGGATGAGAGATTATATCAAGTATCTCAAACGTGGGTTTTCAAGAGTTTCTCAAATGGTTGCATTGGATAGAAGGAATGGCAGAATATCAAAAGAAGAAGCTGATAAACTTGTTAACCAATATGAAGGCAGAAAGCCGCCTTCTTTACAGATTTTTCTTGAATATCTGGGCTTGACAGAGGAAGAATTTAATAATATTGTATTAAAGACAGTAATACCCCCATATATGCCTGATTTTGCATCAATTGAAAAAGGGCCAAAAACTTTGGATTTTGATTCTTGGTACAGAGAAACTGTCTAATAATTATTTCTTATAAACCACCAGGCTATGCCTGGTGGTTTTGATTTTTTGGAGACAAACGTGAATTATGATAAAATAATACAGGGAAAAAATATTGTACTAAAAAATATTGAATTAATTAACTGTAATGAAAAATATGTAAACTGGCTAAATAATAATGAAATAAATAAATATTTAGAAAGTCGTTTGTCGGTTCAAACAATAGAATCAGTTACACGGTTTGTTTTGGACATGAAAGAATCAAAGAATAACTATATGTTTACCATCATACATAAGGAATCAAATGAGCATATTGGAAACGTGAAAATTGGCCCAATTCACCCAGTTTACATGAATGCATTTGTTGGTTATTTTATAGGTGAAAAACAGTATTGGGGAAAAGGGTTCGCAACAGAAGCTATCTATCTCGCTACAAAATTTAGTTTTGATATTCTAGGTTTACATAAGATAAATGCCGGAGTGATTGCATCGAATATTGGAAGCATCAAAGTATTCGAAAAACTGGGGTTTAAAAAGGAGGCGTGCATTAGGGATGATGAATTTCTCGATGGGAAATATTATGATGTTTATCGGTTTGGTGTTTTAAAAACAGAAATCACCCCCCCCCCCCCCCCC